>Ga0182030_10005605_pt1 | contig 26596 bp, 22 predicted proteins | sample 812S3MmetaG_FD_121299 | JGI IMG/M metagenome (GOLD analysis project Ga0182030, IMG submission 121299) | Permafrost microbial communities from Stordalen Mire, Sweden - 812S3M metaG (Illumina Assembly) | ecosystem: Environmental > Terrestrial > Soil > Wetlands > Permafrost | place: Sweden...
AGCGGAAGTTTCCCGGGAGGCGGCCCGCTCGGTCCAGATGTCGAGCGCGAGCAGGCTCAGGTTCGACACGACCGCCGCACCGATGATCGCTGTGATCAACGCCATGAGCCCGCTGCCCATGTGGAAGCCAAATACGGTTCCAACCACCGCACCGACGCACGCGGCGCCAATGCCCTTGGCACGCATCGGCTTCGGCGTGTCGGTGCCGACCCAGCCGGCATAGACCCCGAGCCAGATCGGCACCGCGATCGAGACCACCGCTAGGAACTGGTCGTCGAGCGGCAAGCTCGGTAAGAACCGCAGCACCAACAGTGCGCCGAGGAACCATCCGCCAAGGCCGAATACGATCGGACCGGCGGAGCGGATCCATGCGCCCGTCTTGCGGCCGGTACCGCCTCGGCGGCGGATTCGGATCGCCAACCCCATGAGCCAGAACATTGCCAACAACGCGAAGCCGAGCATCGCCCCAAGGAGGTCCTTGGCAATCGATGTCTGCGACTGCGGTGTGGTGAAGCTGACCACGTTCGGCGTGTAGCGCGACGTGTCGACCTGGCCAGTGGCGTAGAACCTGGTCAGCAACTGCGTGCTGGCTTTCGGTTCGTAGTACCAGAAGTCCTCCGAGTGCCCGAGGCCGGTCAGGATGACCTGATGCCCGTTGGAAAGGTGCGGCAACAACTCCTTCGTGGCGTTCTGGGCCGGTGTTTCGAAGTCAAGCGTCCCGCCGATGAGGAGCGTCGGAACGCTCGAGTTCGGCACGGTGGTGTACAGGTTCTCACTCGGATTGGCCGGCCAGGCGTGCGCAAGGCCCCCTGCCCCCCACAGGAAGTCCCCCAGGGGATTTCCGATGATCGAGCCCCGGTCCGCGCCGGAACTGAAGTATCGATTGACCGGCTGCGCGTCGGCCATCCCGACGCTGGCAAACTCGCCCCAAACGAACGACTGGGGAAGCGACATATGGGCCATCGTTGAGAGCAGCCAAAAGCCGCCCGAGTCGCCATGCGCGGCGGAGATCCACGAGTTGAGGGTCATCGGTCCACCCAATGGCGAAAGTACGGCTGTCTCATCCGTGAGGCCGAGGAACGTCCCGACGAGCACGTTGCCCGGCCTGATCGGTAGCGAGTACCAACTGCTCGGCATGTTTGTCGCAGTGTGCTTCATGCTCGCGGCGAGGTTGCCAATGCGGGCGTGGCAGGAAGGCTGCTTCGCACATAGCGCTGAGTAGTTCTCGATCCCCTGATTGATCTCAGCTCCGCTGTAGATGAAGTTCCCGGGCGGGTTGACTCCGACCATCACCGAACTGTTGACGTTCTTTGGGTACATCCACGAGTAGATCATCGCGAGACGGGTGCCGGCGCTATCGCTGAGCAGGTCGATGCGCTTGTAGCCAAGTGCGACGCGAGCGGCTTCGATGTCTTGGGCCTGCTCCTCCAGCGTGTAGCCGGCGAGGTCGACGCCGGAATGCTCAAGCCGCTTCGCGCACGAGGCGAAAGCCTGGGAGTACGCGGTGAGCGACGCTTTGCCGAGGTAATCGTTGGATTTCTCGAGCGCCGCCGTCACCTCGGGACAGTTCAGCACCGAAGAGCCGTCGACGCCGCGGTAGCCAAGCATCACCACATCGTGGTCGGCGGCCAGACGGTCGGCTTGGGGAAACGTCATGTTGGTTATGCCAGGGCCACCGTTGAGATGGAAGATTGGCGCCAACGGGTGCGATGAGCGAGCCAGGATGCGTGTCACTGGCAGCGCGATCAGGCGCGACCGGGGGTTTGCCCGGTCCTCGGGCACGACAAGCGTTCCGCACTCAGCGCGGTAGGCGCCTTTCTCGGTGGCATAGCTGCACGGGTGCATGGTCAACTGCCCAGCGTGCGCCCCCTGCGGGACCGAGACTACGGCGTCGCCGGGTGCCATCCCGAGGTACGTCAGGCCGAGCAACATTACCCCGATGACCGCCAGGGCAACGATGCGACTGAGGCTGTAGATCCGCTTTGTTTTCATGATTATGCCTTCCTTCAGTTCAGCAACGACGATTTGTCGTCAGGTCCTTCCCAGCGGCGATCTGCCACTCCACCTCCAACAACCACTACCTCTTACGTGCTTTCAAAGGTTGAAAGCGGCCAAGCGACAGTCCACCGCTGGCTCACGGATCAACCCAACTCATTCCCGGCGCAGGGGCAGCTCCTCGCCGTTCGCAAGTAGGACAACCTTCGGATGAAGACCGTTTCCGGACGTCACATTGACCAATATCCCGGTCAGAGTGTCGGCTAACTTCAACGTTCCGCCGAGGAGTGGCATAGCGCCGGAATCCGCCTGCTTGCCATCAATGATCAACTCGCACTTGGTGGTCCAATGCGTCACCACTTCGATTTTCCTGCCACCGTCATGGCCTGTATATCGCGCCACTGCTCTCTCACACCCTGAACGAGGCCGCCGTCAGAGTGACGACTGCGTAAATTCCGAGGACCAAGATTGCAGCTCCAGGCTGGAGAAGTCCTGCCGAGTGGTTGACGGTGACGGCAGCCTGCAATGCGGTCCCAGGTACGTACTGTCGAAAGCCGACAGGAAGCAACTGACCCAGGGTGACACCACCAACGATGACCAGGACTAGTGCGGTCGTCGCTGCTGCGGTGTGGTGGATGAGGCCCCCGAGACCTACAGCGAAGATCGAGATTAAGCTCACCGCCAATGCGCCAAAGACCACGGCTCGCAGGACGCCTGGATTGCCCAGAGTCACCTGAAGATCCTTTCCCACGAAGACGCGCTGTCCAGCCTCGAAGCTGACGAAGGCAGCGAGCAGCGTCACCGGGAACACGAACGCCGCAGTCACGGCCGCCTTGGCAATAAGCACCAAGCGTCTAGTGGGCATGGCGGTGAACGTCGACCGGATCATCCCCGTTACATACTCTGCCGTGACCGCACGGACACCGAGTCCCGCGAGGACCACCGCGCCGACGAAGACAATGCCGAATAGTGAACATGCAGTCGGGTCAAAACTTTGGCGCTGCTGAGCGGTCATGCTGGACCACGCATGAACCTGCGAGGCGCAAAGGATTATTCCTAAGGAAATCGAAATAGCGGTAGCTATGACTGCCGTCCGCCACGTCGCGGGTAGCGTCCGCATCTTGGTCCATTCCGCTTTCAGTGCTCGCCTTATCTTTGGAGACCGCGCTGACATTGCGGTAGCCGTGGGTACCTCAACTTCGTCGGCGTACGTCGTAACGCTCATATCAAGCTCCTTTGGTTGCGTCGACCAGTTGGCCGGCGGTGTAGTCAGTTACTTCCTTGGTCAAGTCGAAATACGCCTCCTCGAGTGTCGATCCCTGCGGAGCGAGCTCGGTAAGGGTGATGTCGTGTATCCGCGCCACGTCGCCGATGGCGGCAGCGCCAAGTCCGGTGACGACTAAGGCGCCATCAGATCCGCGCTCGATTACCGCTCCTCGCTGCGACAGAACTTCGGCGAGTTCGTACTGTTCCAGAGCACGAACCCGGATGCTTGGAGCCGTGTTTCGATTGATGAATTCATTAGTGCTGGCGTTGGCGATGATGCTTCCTCGACCGATCACGATGAGGTGGTCGGCGGTCAGTGCCATCTCGCTCATGAGATGGCTCGAAAGGAAAACCGTCCTACCCTCCAGCGCCAACGACTTCATGAGGTTGCGGATCCAGACGATGCCCTCGGGGTCAAGGCCGTTAATCGGCTCATCAAACATCAGGGTCGATGGGTCACCGAGAAGCGCCGCGGCGATACCGAGCCGCTGGTTCATGCCGAGCGAGAAAGTGCCAACCTTTCTCCCGGCGACGTCGCTGAGGCCAGCGATGTCGAGTACTTCGCTCACACGTCGACGGGTAATGCCGTTGCTGTCGGCGAGCCACATGAGGTGGTTGGCGGCGCTTCGACCGCCGATGATGGCTTTTGCGTCCAAGAGCGCTCCGACAGAGCAGAGTGGGTCGCGCAGCTCGTGATACGACTTTCCGTCGATACGGACCTGACCCGAAGTCGGGGCGTCAAGGCCCAGAATCATGCGCATGGTGGTCGATTTGCCGGCTCCATTAGGCCCGAGGAATCCAGTAACTTTCCCCGGCTCAACCGTGAATGAGACCTGGTCGACTGCCACGGTCTTGCCGTAGCGCTTGGTCAGGTGGCTTACCTCGATCATGGTGCTTCCTTTCTTTAATGTTGTTGGTCTTGAATGCAGCCTGCCTTTGGAGACTGAGATGACGCTGACGTGTCCCTGAGGCGTGCCACTCATTCCAATCACGTCACGCCTTTCGCTCGTCTCGTACGGTGTGAAAGTGGAAGTGAAGTTCTTCGGCGAATTCGAGGTTGTAAGTGGGGGTGTGACCCTGCCGGTTCGTGGCGCCAAACAGAGGGCCATCATGGCTTTCCTGGCGCTCAATCGAGGGGTTCCGGTGAGTGCCGATCGGCTCATCGACCAACTCTGGGGCGACAGGCAAACGGCGAAGCCAACTAACGCCTTGCAGGCTCAGATCGCTCAGTTGCGTCGGGTCATTGGGGCCTCCGCGATAGTCACTTCCGAATCGGGTTACGCGCTCGATATGAGTTCCATTGACCTGGACGTTGCCCGATTCGAGAGCCTGGTAGCCGAAGGATGCCGCCTGCGCAACGAAGGCGAGGTGGCACAAGCGTCAGCCGCTCTCGCTGAAGCTCTTCGTTTACGGCGCGGCGAGCCCCTGTCTGAGTTTGTCTACGTCACGTTCGCCGACGCCGAACGAGTTCGGCTTAACGAGTTATCTCTGGTGGCAACCGAGTATCGAGTCGAAGCGGATCTGGAACTTGGCCTTCACGGTGATGTCGTGGGTGAGCTACGAGCACTGTGCCGGGATCACCCACTTCGCGAGCGCCTATGGGAGTTGCTCATGCTGGCGCTCTATCGCGCGGGACGTCAGGCTGAAGCGTTGAGGGCTTTTGCCGAAATCCGGGACCGTCTGGTCGACGAACTGGGTGTTGATCCGGGGCCGAACTTGCGCGAATTGGAGACTCGCGTTCTCGAACAAGACCCGTCCCTCGTGGCCGTCCAGCCACTTGCTTCTCATCATCCGGCACCTCCGTCGATGCGAGGTAATCTTCCAGAGACTCTCACTAGATTCCTCGGGCGCGACGCCGAATTGGAGCAAGTGGAAACTGCGATTTCCACTTGCCGTTTGGTCACAATCATCGGACCTGGAGGAGTTGGCAAGACCCGCCTGGCAATTGAAGCCGCGGCGCGCATGCGCGAACAATACTCTGGCGGGAGCTGGCTGATTGAGCTTGCCGGAGTTACAGATCCCGAAGGCGTCGCATCGGCGGCGGCCAGCACGCTTGGAGCTGCCCGGCCCGTCCTGGGTGAAGCGCAGCCCGTGGAATCCACTGCGGAACTAATCGCCCGTCACCTCGCTGGCCGTTCGCTCATGGTCGTTCTCGACAATTGCGAGCACGTTGTCGACGAGGCAGCCGCGATCGCCCACACTTTGGTCAGTATCGTGCCTGGGCTTCGTCTCGTAGCAACCAGTCGCGAACCTCTGGGCGTTCCCGGCGAGATCCTCATACCTGTGACCGGACTGGCGTCGCCAGCTGCCGTGGAACTCTTCGTAGATCGTGCCCGCGCCGTCCAGCCAGGATTCGAATGCGTCGGCCAAGCTCAACCGATAGTCGACGGCATCTGCCAGCGTCTCGATGGACTACCGTTGGCCATCGAGCTTGCCGCGGCCCGACTTCGTGCTCTACCCCTTGCCATGCTGGCTGAGCGACTCGACGACCGATTCGCAATGCTCACCGGCGGTGCCCGCACCGCACTGCCCCGCCAACAGACGCTGCGAGCCGTCGTGGACTGGAGCTACGATTTACTTTCAGAAAACGAACGGCGCTTGTTCGCTCGGCTGTCAGTCTTTGTTGGCGGCTGCGAATTCGAGGCTATCCAGGCCGTGTGCGTCGACGACATGCTTCCGGGCACCGCCATCGTCGACGTCTTGAGTCGGCTTGTGGACAAATCCCTCGTCACAGGCCCAACCCCCGGGGAGACTCGGTTCACACAATTGCAGATCCTTTCGGAGTATGGAACTGCCCGCCTTGACGATTCCAATGAGGCAAATGCGCTTCGCGCCAGACATGCCGCCTTTTATCGCCACTTCGCCGAAAACGCCAACTCGCGACTTCGAGGTGCAAGAGCACACGAATGGAGCGAACGCCTGAGCCCAGAATTGGGCAATCTAAAGACTGCACTCGATTGGCATTTGGAGACCGGGAACATCGATGCCGCACTCTCGATGGTTTCGGGAATGGCCTGGCTGTGGTTCGTCAACAGCGATTTTGCGGAGGGCGCCCGCTGGCTGGCCAATGCACTCGATAGGGAAGGAATTCGTCATGCTGAGTTGCACGCCACCGCGCTCGTCTGGCACGGCTATTGCATAGGCATGTCATTCAGTCCGGCGGCGGCCGTTGTTGAATGCGACGATGCGATTGCAGTTCTGAGACAGAGTGGCGACCCAGTTCGCCTGGCCGAGGCGCTGCTGCTTGCGGCGTCGGTGCTGATACGCGCTCATGACTTCAGCCGGTCGCTGGAGACGTTGGCGGAAGCAAAGGGTCTGCTCGGCGCCGACGACCAACTTTGGCTAACCAGAACCGAAGACATGATTGAAACGCAGATGCTGCTCGGGCCACACGAACATGGGTGGCTTCTCGGTACACACGACATGCTGGTGAGCTGGAATATGGCGTCGTTTGGTCGTCTCGACGAGGCCGAGGCCGCGGCGATATCGAGTATTCAGCGCTTCGACACAGCGGGTGAAGTGTTCCTGGTCGTGAACGCACTGAACGCACTCGCGGGAGTTGCTGCGGCCAAAGGTGATTTCGACGGTGCGTCGGAAGCGTACGAAGCGCTCTTGGAACGGTGTCGGGAAACCGAACATCATCCATACCTGCCCTTTTGTCTCGTCTCGTTGGCGGGCGTACGGGCAAGGCAAGGTCACGCCACCGCCGCAGACCATCTTTATCAAGAGGCGATCGGCTGCTGCTACAGCCCGTGGCTCTTGGCCGACGCCATGGTCGGCCAGGCAGCCGTAGCGCGTCAACTCGGCGATCTGTTACGGGCGAGAGTTTTGCTGGATACTGCCGCAGAGCGTTACCGAGACGCCGACCATCCCGCCGGACGGGCCAGGGTACTCGCGGGACTCGCCTGGTGGGCGATAGGCGCAGATCAACTCGCCTCTGCGGTCAACTTTGCGGCGGATGCCGTAAGAGCTGCTCAGCTGATAGGGGATCCCGAATCGCAGTTGCTCGCCGATTCAGCACTGGCTGCGGCAGAGGCTGTCGCTGAACCCATTCGGCAAAATACTGACAACTTCCTGGCTTTGGCCGAACAGCGAGCATCGCGACTTTCGCATCGCGCCCTTTCGGACGAGCCAGACATTGTGGCTCTCGCCACACGAATTTCGCCGAACGCAATCCAGGACTAAGCCCATCGGAGATTGAGATCTCATCTGAGAAGGCGGATTCTCCGATACCCCCACTGGTTTGAACGCAACCCATCAGGTTTTTGGACATTAGTTGGGCATTAACTGAACGCGAAAGAGAGGTATTTCGTGGCTACTCGCGGCTGCTCGCGGTATCACCAAAAACCTTATGCATAGAAAATTTTGGTCTAATTTCCTTTGCACCCCCAACGGGATTCGAACCCGTGCCGCCACCTTGAAAGGGTGGTGTCCTAGGCCGCTAGACGATGGGGGCCCGTACTGCTTGCACAGCTTTCACTGTGTGGTCGGGCTGCCGGGATTTGAACCCGGGACCTCTGCGTCCCGAACGCAGCGCGCTACCAAGCTGCGCTACAGCCCGCAGCGAGTTGCCCCGCAGCCCGATAATCCTAGTCGCCGCGCCCCGACCAAACCAAAGAACTAGTCAGACTCCGGTTCATCGACAACTATCGGTGGGTGGTACTCAATCACGATCTCGCTGATGCGTCGACGTTCGACCGATTGGACTCGAAACGTCCAATCTCCGTGGGCGTAGATGGCCCCCGCGGCAGGGATCTCACCGGCGAGGTCTAAGACAAAGCCGGCAATGGTGACGTAGTCGCCTTCGGGGATAGTTATCCCGAGTTCCTCTTCGACCTTGTCGACGTGGGTCTGTCCGTCAACGAGCCAGCGATCGTCACGGATCTTTTCGATGACCAGTTCCTCGTCGTCGTCGAACTCATCGCTCAGGTCGCCCACGAGTTGTTCGAGGATGTCACGGCTCGAGACGACGCCCGCGACGCCGCCGTGCTCGTCAAGGACAATCGCGAACGTCCGGCGCTGCTCGCGCATTTCACTGAGACTGTCGAGCAAGTCCAATGTTTCGGGCAACATGAGCGGGCGGCGAATCTTTCGTGCGATTTCATTCGCCGCAGGCAGCGAGACACCGATTGCCCGTTTGGCGGTCGTGCTGCGAAAAAGATCGTTGACCAATAAGACGCCGTCGACCTCGTCGAGGTCACCGTTCACCACCGGAAAACAGGAATGGCCAGTATCGCGCACCGCTTCGGCGATGGCTTCGGGCGTGACCGGAATAGTGAGGAAGACGACGTCAACCCGAGGGGTCATCACGTCGCGTAGCTCGAGTTTTCTCAGTTGGTCGACGCGCGCGTGGATGGCGTCGGCTTGCGGGGAACGTGGGCGAGTCTCAACTCGTCCCGTCATGCGAGCGCGGAGCCGCGCGAGGCCCGATGAAGGGGGTTGGGATCTGCTCATTACGCGAGGGCGCGGGCGGCGCGAACCGTTGCGGGACGCAGCGATTCGTCCTCGTAACTCTCGCCGCGCAGCAGTGCGCGAACGGCACTGCGCATGCGCTGAGGGTCAAGGGGCTTGACCACAAAACCTTCGGCGCCGCTTCTGCGCGCGAGGAATACGTCGGGCCGACGGTCCAGGACCATCAGTACCGATACGGGATCGGCCGCACCGTAGGACTCCAGGTGGCGTAACTCCAGGCAGATCGCCATGGCCCCCATGGAGCCAATTTGCAGGTCGGCGATTACCAGGTCCACGCCGCCTTCTATTACGCGTGCGAGAACGTCGGGTCCGTTCGCTGCCTCTTCGACCAAAAGATCAGGACCTTCGAGCATGGTGCGAAGTTCCAGACGCAGCGACGCAAGGTCGCTCGCAATCAGAACAGTGGCCACCCAGTCAGCGTAGCGGAGTGACGATTTCGTGTTGAAGCGGTCAATTAGCCAATTCGATTTCTCGTCTTGCTTATCTGGTCAACATGTGATTATCCTGCGGTGCTAGGTCGAACTGGGGGGAGAGACTATGGCGATTCATCCATTGGAGTGGGCGGAGTTGGCTAGTTGTCGGGGTAGCGAAGGATCACTCTTTTTCTCACCTGACACCAGCGAACGTAAAGAGGATCGACTCGAGCGCGAACAACTGGCCAAGAAGATTTGCTCAGGATGCTGCGTGCGCGGCGAATGCCTCGAAGCGGCGCTGATGCGACACGAGCCGCACGGCATTTGGGGCGGCCTCAATGAAAACGAACGGCGTGGGTTAATCGCTAGTTAGCGGATCGGTTCCACCCGAGTTGGGTGGGACTCACACGAGACAACACCACGAGCAGGATGAAGGTCACAATGTGCACGCCGGTGCAGTAGTAGCAGATGTTGTTGATGATCAGCAGTTCCGCGCTGACCAGCCACAAGACGAAGATCATGGCGCCGATCGCCAAGACAAACCGGGCGACGTGCAACCAATACCACTTAGCGCGCCATCCCCACGGTGAATTCAGTCCACACATGACGAGGAAATTTCCCAGACCCAGGAACACCACGGGAATTCCCAAGAACCGAGACTCACCCGAGGTCGTTACCTTCGCGCAGTTAAAGAGTCCGGTCTCACTGCACGCCAGAATTTGCGTGCCCTCGTAGTGCGCGACGGTCAAATAGATCGAAAGACCGAGACCAATAAGACTCAGCACGAAGGTCGTGATGACGGCCCATCTAGGAACGCTGAGGACCGTGCGGCTCATCAAGAGATGAGGCCCATTGACTTCTTCGCTGCCGTGACGCCTGAACTGCTGCAGACATTGCCGGGCTGTTGTTTGGTGAGCGTGCAGAGGGCGGCGGTCTGTTCATTGGCCGACGTGATGATCGCCTGTGTAACGGGGTTGGTTGCTTCACTGAGGCCGGACGCGACTTCGTTGCGTGAAAGATTGGCCAACGTCGCGGGCGTGTAGCTCGCGCCAGCGACAAGGAATTTGTTGCCGAGCGATATGAAAGGAATTGAACCATCATCTTGCGCCGTGTAGCCCGTCACGTATTTCGACGAGTCGTACTTCACGAAGAGCGCTTGTTGGGCGGCGGTGGGTTTTTGCAGTGGTACCCACGAGCCCGTCGCCGAGTCAAAGACGTTGCTCTCCGCTTCGATGCTCTTAAACACGAGATACTTCGACGTGTACGTGGCATTGATGAAGGTGAAGGTCGGCGTCCCCGCGAAGTCGCTTGACGAACTCGACATGTTGCCGAGTCCCTTAAATGTCCCGAAACGGCTAAGGGCAATAATGGTTGGCCAGCGCTGCGCCGCGCAGTAGGGACAGTATTCGGCACCGTAGTAGAAGACTTCGGGCAGGGTGGCGCCCGATGCCGACGTCGCGGTCAGCGCGGGTTGACCCGCCAATGCTTGGGGGGGCGTGACTTGGGCTACCGGCGACGTGACGCCCACCGTATTAAATACGGTCGCGGGAATGTGGGTCAGCTCGGCGACGACGGCTGGGCTGGCGGCCGAAAACCCTCCCTTGGCGTTGGGCGCCGCCGAACCTCCGGCCAATTTGATAATGACTAGACCGGCGACCACGATGACGACGAGGCCTACAGCGAGCCACGTGAAGAGCCCAGCCGGACGGCCACGCTTGGCGGGGACGGGGGGCCTCTTGGCACCCGTAGGCCTCTTTGTTGGGGGACGTTTCGCCACGATGCTCCTTGTACGGTTAAGCCCTCTAACTTAGTTGACCGCCGTCTAGTGCCAGCAATTCTGCACAAAGTCTTAAGTAACTTTGATGCATGTCGCAGGTTTTAACTCCCCGTCCAGCCGCCACCGTCCTGGCGCTGCGTGACGGGCCGTTGGGATATCAGGTGTTGATGCTGCGCCGTAATCTCAACAGTGATTTCGTTGGCGGGGCCTACGTCTTTCCCGGCGGCGGCGTGGACGCCAGCGATAGTGACGCAACAATTCAGCGTCTGACGTTTGGCGCCGACGAGCAGGAGGCGTCCAAACGACTCGGTGTGCGCACGGGCGGTTTGGCCTATTACGTCGCGGGCCTTCGTGAACTGTTTGAAGAGGCCGGACTGCTCATTGCGTGTCGTGACGGCGGCGCGTGTGTCGATCTCAGTGATGCGCAGACCGTGCGCCGATTAGCCGCCCACCGCCGCCAGCTCAACGCGGGAGAAATTGTCTTCGCGCAAGTGTTGGCGCGTGAAGAGCTTGTGCTCGACCTGCGCGGACTCGCGTACCTCGCGCACTGGGTCACGCCGGTGGGTCCGCCGCGTCGTTACGACACGAGGTTCTTCGTGGTGCTGGCGCCTAGTGATCAGACGGCCGCGCACGACGCGGGAGAAACGATCGAGGATCAGTGGTTGCGGCCGGTCGACGCGCTGTTGGCGTTCGAACGCGGCGACTTTGACATGATCTTTCCGACGGTTCGTACGCTGCAGACAATCGCTCACTTGGACAGCGCGCAGGACGTACTCGACTACGCCAACGCGCTTGACAGCGTTACGAGAATTGAACCGCGCATTGTCATGCGCGCCGACCAGCCCCAGATAGTGGTGCCGGGCGACGAGGGATACGACGACTAAACGTCCGAGGTGACGGCGCGTTCAATGGCGTCGAGCAGGCGGGCCGAACAGCCGAGCGCGCCGACCGGCGGCGCCACGTCGTTGAGAATCCGTTGCGCTAACTCGTGGAAGACGCCGTCACTCGGTTCGCCAAGCACCACGGGTTCGCCAATGTCGCCGCCCTGATTGATCTCGGCACGCAGTGAGATCTCAGCCAACAACGGCACGCCTAACTCGCCGGCGAGAGCCGCACCGCCGCCGACGCCAAATAGATTGTGTCGTTCGCCGCACGAACAGATGAGACCGCTCATGTTTTCAATGACGCCGAGCACGCGAATGTTCGATTTGCGCGCGAAGTCGGCCGCACGCGCCGCGACTCGCTGGGCTGCGATCGCGGGCGTCGTGACGACGACCTGACCGATCTGGGGCAGCAGTCGCGCTAGGGTCATCGCGATGTCGCCGGTGCCGGGCGGCGTGTCGATGAGCAGGTAATCAACGCCCGACCAGTCCGCGTCTTGGATGAATTGCGCGACAGCCTTCTGCACGATGAGTCCACGCCATAAGAGTGCCTGGTCTTCGTCGGCCAGCAGACCCATGGAGAGCAACTTGATCTTTCCCTCGCCGATGCGTCGCTCGAGCGGATGCATCTTGCCGCCCGACGCCTCAACGTCTCCCTTGATCCCGAGCAGACGAGAGAGTGAGAAGCCCCAAATATCAGCGTCCAGCACGCCGATGGTTCGCCCGGTCTGGGCGAGGGCGACCGCGAGGTTGGCCGTGACCGTTGACTTGCCCACTCCGCCCTTGCCCGAGGCAATCATGAGCACCGGCGCTTGAAACGGAATTGAGGTGCTGGGGGCCCGTTCTTGGGCCATCGCGCGGGCGCGCAGCATGAGCGCTGCGCGAGCGGGCGCGTCGAGCACACCCATGACCAACTCAACATCCGTGACGCCGTGAATCAGCAACACCGCTTCGCGCACGTCGCGTTCGATCTGGGACTTGAGCGGACAGCCAATCGTCGTGAGGGCGACGTTGACCGTGGCGCGACCTTCGCCGGAGACCGAAATTTCACCAACCATGCCCAATTCAACGATGGAGGCGCCCAGTTCTGGGTCGAGCACGTGGTTCAGGCGTTCGCGTATTTCGGCGCTTTGGGACATGGTTTCACGCTAACGGTCAATTAATAGGGGTGTTCATTGCCAAAATCCTTCGCTACCATGGAGAGTGAAAACTATTGAAGGAGCGCCATGTCGAGCCAAACGACCAGTCTAAAACTGACCCAGAAGCCCGTTGACCCCATCACGCTCACCGACGTCGCCGCGGTGAAGGCTGCCGAGTTGATTGCCGCCGAGGGTCTCGATGAGGTGTTGGCGCTACGAGTCTCTGTTAAGCCCGGTGGCTGCTCCGGCTTTAACTACGACATGTTCTTTGATTCTGATTTTGCCGCTGACGACATCACTCGCGAGTTCGGAGGGGTGAAGGTCGTGGTCGACCCCGCCAGCGCGGAACTGCTCAACGGATCGACGCTCGACTTCACCGACGGTCTACAGGGTGCGGGGTTTCACATCACGAACCCCAACGCGTCGCGCACCTGCGGTTGCGGCAACTCCTTTAGTTAAGAAACGGTCGAAATCACGATGTCGACTCCTCCGCCTCGTCCGTATTCGCCCTGGCTGCGCGCCGGGGATTTTGTAGTTATCTCGGGTCAACTCGGTTTCCACACGGAGAACGGCGTTACCAAGATGGCCGATGGCGGCACCGCCGGTCAACTCAAGCAAGCGCTCGTCAACGCGAGTCACGCGCTCGGCGAAGCGGGAGCGACGATGAGTCAGGTCGTCAAGGCCACGTTGTTCATTCTGGACATGAAGGATTTTGCCGCCTGCAACGAAGTGTGGTTGGCGGCGTTTACGACTCAACCGCTGCCCACGCGCACCGCGGTCGCAGTCGCCGAGTTGCCGCTCGGCGCGCACGCCGAAGTTGAACTGTGGGCCTACTCGCCCAAGAGCTAGTCGCTCACTCGTTCGGCGTTGGTGCCGAACTTGTAGCCCACTGAGCGCACCGTCTGGATTAGGTTCGCGTTTTCTTCACCCAATTTCGCCCGTAGTCGGCGCACGTGCACGTCCACCGTGCGCGCGCCGCCGTAGTACTCGTAGCCCCATACCCGACTGAGCAGCGTCTCGCGGGTGAACACCCGATTCGGGTTGGTGGCGAGGAAACGCAAGAGCTCGTACTCCATGTAGGTCAGGTCCATGACCCGACCAGAGATGGAGGCCTGGTAGGTCTCGAGGTTCATTGACAATCCCCCGTGCTCGATGCGCGGGGCCACGGTCTCGTTGCCGGCTCGGCGAAGTCGGTGGCGCAGGCGCGTCGCGAGCTCGCTCACGTCGAAGGGGCCTACGACAAAGTCGTCGAAGAGGTCCTCGCGGAAGGTCAGGTCGTCAAGTTGGTAGTGGTCGACCAACAGGATTATCGGCCCGGCGCCGCGTTCGCGCGCGCGCAACTGGCGACAGAGGTTCATGGCTTCCGTGAAGGGAAAGGCGGACGCATTGATGACGGCGCCAGAAAAGCCATCGGCCGGCTCCAGGGCCGCGACCTCGTTGAGCCGACCCGTGCTCGCGACCGCCGGCGTGACGCCCGTGACCTCGAAGGCTTTGCGGATCGGCCCGTCACATGACGGCACGCAGAGGACGACGTCGATGCTCACAGCAGCGGCAGGTAGCGCTCGAGCTCGAAGGCGGTGACTTGGACGCGGTAGTCGTCCCACTCGGCGCGCTTGTTGCGCAGGAACCACTCGACCAGGTGGGCGCCCAATGTCTCGTGCAGCAACTTCGAATCCTCCATGAGCTCCAGCGCCTGGGCCAGCGATTCGGGAAGCGGGGCCGTTCGTTCACCTTCGCCGGGCAGTTCGTAGTCGCCGGCGACGCCGCGCAGCCCGGCGGCCAGGATGACGGCGAAGGCGAGGTAGGGGTTGGCCGCGGTATCGGGCGAGCGGTACTCAATCCGTGTCGAATCGATGCGGCCGGGCTTGACCGAGGGCACGCGTACCAGGGCGTTCGCGTCGTAGCGGGCCCAGCCGGCGCCGACCGGGGCCTCGTCGCCCGGCACCAGGCGCTTATAGGAGTTGACCCACTGGTTGGTCACCGCGGTAATTTCCGGCGCGTGATGCACCAGGCCGGCGATGAACTTCATCGCGATGTCGCTCAGCCCGTAGCGACCGTCGCCGATGAACGCGTTGTGGTCGTCGCGCCAGAGCGAGAGGTGGGTGTGCATGCCCGAGCCCGGCACGTGGGCCAGCGGCTTGGGCATGAAACTGGCCGACACGCCGTATTGGCGAGCGAGCTCCTTGACGACGTGGCGCACCGACATGACGGTGTCGGCCATGGTGAGCGCGTCGGTGTAGCGCAGGTCGATCTCGTGCTGGCCGGGCGCGTCTTCGTGCTGGGCGTGCTCGACGCCGATGCCCATCTCTTCGAGCGTTAGCACCGTGTGACGGCGCAACTGACTGCCCACGTCATCGGGCAGCAGGTCAAAGAAGCTGCCGTGATCGATGGGACGAGGGGGACGAGCCGGATCGAGGTCTTCGAAGTAGAAGTACTCGATCTCGGGCGCGACGAAGAAGTTGTAGCCCTGGCGGTGGGCGTCATCTAAGACGTGGCGTAACTGCTGGCGCGGGCAGCCCTCGAAGGGGCTGCCATCGATGTTGTTGATGTCACAGAAGACCCGGGCGACCCCGGCGCCCTCCTCGTACCAGGGCAGCAACTGGAAGGTCGTGAGGTCGGGGCGCGCTAGCACGTCGGACTCTTGGGTGCGCGAAAAGCCGTCGATCGCGCTGCCGTCGAAGGTCATGCCTTGATCGAGGGCGTCCTCTAACTCGGCCGGCGTGACGTGGAAGGCTTTGTGGCGACCAAGCACGTCGGTGAACCAGAGTTGGACGAAGCGAACACCGCGTTCCTCGACCGTTCGCAGCACGTACTGGGCTTGACTCTGCATACCACCCATTCTCGCACCTTCCGCATAGGTCCTCGTGAGGCTCTATAAAGTGCAAAACCCGCCACCACGTCGGCGGCGGGTTTTGCGACCGCGTGCCTATCGACGCACCGCCTTCTTGGCCGCACGAGCCGGCTTCTTGACGGCTCGCTTGGTCGTTGTCTTGACCGCCTTGGATGCGGCGACCTTGTTGGCCCCGACCCGGGCGGCAGGGGCCTTGCGCACCGTACTGGACTTGGCCGCGGCGCCACAGACCGTCTCGACGATCAGTCGGGCGACGACGTAGGGGTCAGCGTTGGCGTTGGGGCGACGATCTTCGATGTAGCCCTTCTTCTCGCGCGCGACCTGACCGGGGATGCGCACCGAGGCGCCGCGGTCCGAGACGCCGTAGGAGAACTTCGACCAGTGCTGGGTCTCGTGCGCGCCGGTGAGGCGATCTTCGATGCCGACGCCGTAGTTCGAGATGTGCTCGGGCACCCGGGTACTTAAGGCCTCGCAGGCGGCAATAATTGCCGGCCACCCGTTTGCGGAACGGGTCTGCTTGGTCGAGAAGTTGGTGTGGGCTCCCGCGCCATTCCAGTCGCCCTTGATGGGCTTGGCGTCAAAACTGACGTCCACGTCGAACTCTTCACTGATGCGCTTGAGGAGCCAGCGCGCGACCCACATCTGGTCGCCAATCTCTACTGCGCCCAGGATGCCCAGTTGAAACTCCCACTGTCCCATCATCACTTCGGCGTTGGTGCCCTCGATCGAGATGCCCGCGCGCATGCAGGCCAGCGTGTGCGCTTCAACAATCTCTCGTCCGGGCATTTTCGATCCACCAACGCCGCAGTAATAGGGACCCTGGGGCGCGGGAAATCCCACCTCGGGCCAGCCGTACGGGCGCTCGTCTTGGAAGAGCGTGTACTCCTGTTCGATGCCGAACATGGGCTCGAAGCTGGCGAACTTCTTGGCGGTCGCGAGCGCCGCCGCACGGGTGTTCGTGTCGTGCGGACTCATGTCGGGGTTCAAGACCTCGCACATCACGAGCACGTCCTTGGGGCCACGTAGTGGGTCGGCGAACGACGCGACCGGGTTAAGGACGCAGTCCGAGAACTTGCCGGTGGCCTGATTCGTGCTCGAACCGTCGAAGCCCCACACCGGCGGCTTCTTGCCGTCGGCGACGATCTTGGTCTTGCTGCGCAGTTCCCGGGTCGGCTCTGATCCGTCTATCCAGATGTACTCGGCCTGATACGACACGATTGCTCCTTCGTCGTCACTTCGCGCGTTGCACGCGAATGCTGACAGTCTTGTTGCTGACGATGCAAGAAACTCGCTGTTCTGTTAACCGCGTGTGAATCATTTCTCGTAAGCTCACGGCCGCGCGCCGGTAGGCTCGGTTCGTGCCTGTCATTCGACTAGCCCTCGCCCAAATGAACGCGGTGGTGGGCGGTTTCGCCCAAAATGTCGAAACTTTGAGTCGATTTCGCACCCAGGCCGGCACCCTCGGCGCCGATCTCGTACTGTCGCCCGAGTTGTCGCTCGTGGGCTACCCGCCCGAGGATCTGTTGCTCAAAGAAGGGTTCATCGAGTTAGCGCGCCTGGCGCTGTTGGACCTGGCCCGAGCGACCGATCTGCCCCCCTTGTTGGTGGGCACCGTCGCGAGCGAGGGACCCGACGTGGTCTTGGCGCCCTCCAGCGACGGACGCGACGTCGTGCACCCAATATTCGACGAACCGAAACTCAGCCATATCGCCAACGTGCTCGTGGCGCTCAACGAGCAGGGGATCGCCGCGACCGCGACCAAGCGATTACTGCCCAATTACGACGTCTTTGACGAGTTGCGATATTTCCACCCCGGCGTGGGGCCCCAAACGATCATCAACGTGGCCGGCGTCGCCGTCGGGCTGCTGATCTGTGAGGACGTGTGGACCCAGTTCGGCCCCGCGGCCGAACTCGCGGTCCAGGGCGCAACCCTGCTCGTCGTGGCCAACGCGTCGCCATACGCCCGTGGACGCCGCGACGAGCGTGAAGCCATGCTGCGCGAGCGGGCCATCGAGACCAACTGTCCGATTGCGTACGTCAACTTGGTCGGCGGACAGGACGAGTTGGTCTTTGATGGCCAGAGTGTCGTGGTCAACGCCAAGGGCCAGGTCATCGCCCGGGCCAATGCCTTCAGTGAGGAGTTGTTGATCTGTGAGATTGATGCTCGACCCTCCCCGGTGGGCACGGTGATTGACGCGGTCTACGGACGCGACGAGCGGCGCCTCAAGGCGCTGCACGTCAATCACATTGCCGAGCCGCCCAGTGAAATTGAAGAGATCTACGGCGCGCTCGTGATGGGCACGCGCGACTACCTGCGCAAGAACGGGTTTCGTACGGCAATTCTGGGACTCTCGGGTGGCGTCGACTCGTCACTCGTGGCGACGATTGCCGTCGATGCGGTCGGCGCACGTGCGGTGCGGGGCTTCGCCATGCCCAGTCGCTATTCCTCGGGCCACTCGGTGAGCGACGCGCAAGAGGTGGCCCGTCGACTCGACATTGAAATCACGACGCTTGATATTGAGCCGGCCCATCAGGCGCTGGGCGACACCCTCTCGGACGTGCTGGGCGGTGAGCCGAAGGGTCTGACCGATGAGAACCTGCAGGCCCGCATCCGCTCGGTCCTGTGGATGGCGATCTCGAACGACACCGGGGCCATTGTCTTTACGACCGGCAACAAGTCAGAGATGGCCACGGGCTACTCCACGCTTTACGGTGACTCCGCCGGAGGGTTCGCGGTCATCAAGGACGTCTCCAAGACGCTCGTCTACGAGCTGTGTCGCTACCGCAACGAGGTCGCGGTGAGTAACGGCGACTTAGAGCCAATTCCCCTGAGCGTGTTAGAGAAGTCGCCGTCAGCCGAATTACGTCCCGATCAGTTCGACGACCAGTCGCTGCCGCCCTACGACGAGCTCGACCCATTGCTCGAGCTCTACGTTGAGGGCGACGCGACCGCCGAAGAACTCATTGCCCGGGGCCATGACCCGGCACTGGTGCTGCGCATCACGCGACTGGTTGACCAGAGTGAGTACAAGCGGCGCCAGATGCCGCCCGGGGTGCGGATTTCGCGCAAGGCCTTTGGACGGGACCGGCGAATGCCGATCACCAACGCCTTTCGCCCCGAGTAACCACGATGGTGGAGTCCCGAGATGTCGCAGAACACCTGCTCTCGTGCTTCGACGCGGTCTACGTGGGCCTGGGTGAATGTGCACCCACGCTGGGAACTGATGCCTACGTGGTGCGGGTACACGAAATGGCACGGTCCTTCGGTGGGGTAGCGCTGGAGTTGCGTGAGTATGTTGGCCGGGGCGAGGTCGCGCCGTTGGCCGTTATTCGTGAGGTGCTCGACCAGGCGCTGGCGAAGGATCCGAGCGGGGCGATGACCCTCTTCGCCATGGCCTTGGTGGTGGGACCGCGTCTTTTGGTCTCACTGCGCGACGCGCGTGAGGGGCTGGGTCCTGACGCTGAGTTGAGAACGATTTGTGAGCGCGCGGCGCAGGTCACCGTCCAGCAGCTGCTCCAGATCGCCAATACCACCCAGCACCACGAAGATATTGACGATCCTGGCTGGCAAGAAGGGGCTCGGAGGCTCACACAACTGGTCGAAAGCGCCGGAAACGCTGAAAGTTTCGGCATTTCCCGCTAAGTTGCCTACCTCCGTATAACTACAAGTACCGGATTCTCCGGGTCGGATTCACGAAGGGAAATAATGGCTAAGGATCGCGTCGATCGTGATGATGAGGACCTCGTACGGCTCTATCTCTCGGACATTGGCCAATACACCCTTCTGACCAAGGACGATGAAGTCCACCTGGCCCAGACCATCGAAGAGGGCCGTGAGGCCAAGGCCGAGCTCGACGCGGCCGAAACCGACAAGAAGATCAAAATCACGCCGAGCAAGAAGCTGGCCCTAAAGCGCGCCGTGCACCGTGGTGACACCGCGGAGCGCGACTTCGTGCAGTCCAACCTGCGCCTGGTGGTCTCGATCGCCAAGAAGTACCAGGCGTCCGGATTACCCCTGCTCGACCTCATCCAGGAGGGCAACCTGGGCCTCATGCACGCGGTCGAGAAGTTCGACTGGCGCAAGGGTTTCAAGTTCTCGACCTACGCCACCTGGTGGATTCGCCAGGCGATCACTCGCGGCATCGCCAATACTGGACGCACCATCCGTCTGCCGGTACACGCCGGCGACACACTGGCCCGAGTCCAGAAGGCCCAGTCGCGTCTGGAACTGAAGTTCGGACGGCCGCCGACCATCAAAGAGCTCTGCGACGAGTGCGAGATGCCCGAGGACAAGTTGATCGAGGCCCTACGCTTTCGCTCCGAGCCGATCTCACTGTCCGAGCCGCTTCGTGAAGACGGCGACGCCGAACTGGGCGACGTGGTTGAAGACCGTTCCGCGGAGTCACCCTTCGACGTGGCGGCAGTCAAGATGATGCCGGCCGCGATCGAGAAGTTGCTCCAGCCGCTCGACGAGCGCGAACAGAAGATCCTGCGCATGAGATTCGGCCTCGATGGGGCCGGAGAGATTCGCACGCTCGAAGACGTGGGCGCCGAAATGAACCTCACCCGCGAGCGGATTCGTCAGATCGAAGCCCGCGCGATGAGCAAACTGCGTCATCCTTCGTCAGACACGGGTGCCCGGGACCTCCTGACGCTCTAGTTCCCTAGTGTCGATGCATCTGCGTGCGTCCCAAGAGGGCGGCGACCCCTATTACTACCGCGCTAATGAAAAATGGCGTGTGTGATTTGGAGCGGTCGTGCGCGCGCACCGGGTGGGAGAAATCCAGGATCGGCCATTCCCTCTCGTGGGCCAGTTTTGTCAGCATCCGATCGGGGTTGACGGCGTACGCGTGGCCCACCGCTTCGAGCATCGGAATGTCGGTCTCGGAGTCGGAGTAGGCAAAGGACTGGCTCAAGTCGATGCCGCGCTGCTCGGCCAGTTCGCGCATGGCGACGGCCTTGTTTTCACCCTGGGCAAAGAACTCCATCTCGCCCGTGAACTTGCCCTCATCGTCGATCATGGCGCGAGAGGCAATGGCGCCGGTGATGCCGAGCAGTTCGGCGAAGGGCTCGACGATCTCGCTGGGCGCCATGCTCACGAGCCACACCTCGTCGCCCTCGGCGAGGTGATGGTCAATGAGCTCTAAGGCTTCGGAGTAGATCAGTGGCTCGATGATCTCGTTGATGGTCTCGGCGACCAGCGTGCGCACTTCTTGGCGGTCCCAGCCCTTGGTGACTTTGAGTACCGACTCGCGAATCTTGTTGAGTTTTTCGTCATTGGCCCCAAAACGCATGAAGAGAATTTGGCTGAAGAAACCCCAGACGAGGGTTCGCCGGTGCAACAGCCCACGGGCGTGGAACTCCGGTCCGAGCGCGACGAGTGACGACTTGGCGATCACGGTCTTATCAAGGTCGAAGAATGCGGCTCTCACGTAGTAATGCTAGGTCCCTTTATTCGTCCGTAATCCTCACCAACGATCAGGCAATGAAGGCGTTCGCGCATTCCTGGGTGGCGTCGCCCCGGGTAATCAAGATCACGTGGTCGTTCTCGAGAAAGTGCATCGTCGACGAGGGGATCATGGGTTGCTCGTTACGCACGACGGCCACTATGCGCACCGAATCGGCCAGTCGCAGGTCGTCCAAGGTTTGATTGTTCGCCACCGCCGGCGCGTCGGCCGCGAGCGTGATCTCGATGAGGCGCATCTTGCCGTCGGCCAGGTCCATGAGGTTGATGATCGATCCCACTTCGACGGCCTCGTCGACCAGTGACGTGATGAGCGCCGGCGTCGAGACCGCCACGTCGACGCCCCAACTGGTGTTAAAGAGCCACTCATTGCGCGAATTGTTGATGCGCGCGATGACCCGCGGCACGCCGAACTCCTGCTTGGCGAGCCAGCTGATCACCAAATTGTCCTCGTCATCGCCGGTCGCGGCGATGATCACGTCGGCGTCGCGCAGGTCGGCCGCGGCCAGGCTGGCGTACTCGCAAGCGTCGGCGGCCATCACGTGCACGCCGGGCAACATCGAGCGGATCCGCTCGGCCGTGTGCACGTTCTGCTCCATCAACGTGACGTCGTGATGGCGGTCCAAGAGGTCCAGGGCAATCGCGGTGCCTACGGACCCGCCGCCGCCCACGATGATTTTCACTTCGTGCCCGCTTCGATCTTTTCCTGGAGCTCAATCAGCCCTTTGGGAGTGACCAGTATCTCCAGCACGTCGCCCTCCTGGGCGAAGAGATCGTCAACATTGACCCGTCCCTGCCCGGCGCGCACCAGGCCGACGACGCGCACGTCGTCACTGGAATTGAGTTGACTAATCGGATGACCCGCCAGGGCGTCGGGCGCGACGCGCTCGACCAGTTGCAAGGTCCCCGTGCCGTCGGTCCATTCGACGGAGATTGGCGAGGGCGTGATCCAGCGCTTCACCTGCTGGGTCGTCCACAGCGACGTCGCCACGGTGGGGATTCCCAACTTCAGGTAGATGCCGGCGCGCGCCGGATCGTAGATGCGCGCTACGACGTTCTTGATGGCGTAGTTGTCGCGGGCAATTCGCGCGCAGAGAATATTGGTGTTGTCCCCGCTGGTCACCGCCGCCAGGGCGTCGGCCTGTCCGGCTTCAGCCTGGAGCAGGATGTCGCGGTCGAATCCCGAACCGACGAGGGTTTTGCCGTTGAATCGGGTGAGTCGGCGCATGGCGTCGCGGTTCTTGTCGACCACCACCACCGAGTGGCCCTCATCGGAAAGCTGCATCGCGAGTTCTGATCCCACGCGGCCGCAACCGACAACGACAATGTGCATGAGGCCATCTGACCACATATTTCACCGAAGCCGCAAGAATCCAAGGTCGCCGAGTCGATGACTTAGTCTGGACTCCGTGCCAGAAGACGATAAGCAGGTGCCCAAGAACAAGCCGCTACTGACATCGCACGCCAACATCTCGACGGTTTACCCCGAATCGCTGGGTTACCGGATGAAGCGAATATTTCTCGGTAAGCCCTACGTCACTGAGCAGTTGAGCGGCGAGCGCCTGAACCGAGCCCTGGCGTTGGGCGTGCTCGCGCCCGACTGCATTTCGTCCTCGGCGTACGGCACCGAGGAGATCCTCACCCAAATGACGCCCTACATCGGGCTGGCCGCGTTTTCGCTGGTCGTACCGATCATGTTCGTCATTATCGGCGTGCTGTTCTTCGTCACCATGTCGTACCTCGACGTGATCAAGTACTACACGACGGCGGGCGGTTCCTACGTGGTCGCGCGCGACAACTTCGGACCCAAAGTGGCCCAGATAGCCGCCGTTGCGTTACTGATTGACTACACCGTCACCGTCGCGGTGCAGGTCTCGGCGGGCACGGCCGCCCTCGTCACGTTGGCGCCCGGTTTGGGCCACGGTCGCAACGACCTCTACATCACGGTGGGCGTCGTGTTGATCCTCATCTACGGTAACCTGCGCGGTCTCAAAGAGGCCGGAAGCTACTTCGCGTTCCCGACGTACTTCTATGTCACCGCCCTGGCGAGCACCATCATCGTGGGCTACTACAAGGAGTTTGCGGGCACGCTGCATCACATTGCCATGCCCGCGCACCACTTGTTGGTCCAGGGGCATTTGGGCACGTCGAAGAACGGGCTGCTGATGGGCCTCGCCTTCATCTCGCTGCTGCGCGCCTACGCCAACGGGGGCTCGTCGCTCACCGGACTCGAAGCAATCTCTAATGGCGTCGCGAGCTTTCGCAAGCCCGAGTCGCCCAACGCTCGCAAGACCCTGGTCACCATGTCGTGCATTCTGGCGTTCCTGCTGCTGGGCGTGACGTTGCTGGCGTCGTGGACGCACGCGCTGCCCTTCGAGAGCGGGTACCCGACGGTGCTCGGTCAAGAGGTGGGCGCGGTCTTTGGTCCGAGCGGTTTCGGACACGCGATGAAGATCATCGTATTGATTGCGACGATCCTGGTGCTCTACACCGGGGGCAATACGTCGTTTAACGGCTTCCCGTTCCTGGCCAACTACGTTGCGGGCGACAAGTACCTGCCGCGCCAGCTGACCAAGCGCGGGCACCGCCTGGCGTTCTCCAACGGCATCATCGTGCTGGGCGCGGTGTCGCTCGTGCTGATCATCGTCTTTGACGCGAAGGTCAACGCGCTCGTGGCGCTCTACGCCATTGGCGTCTTTACCGGTTTCACGATGGCCGGCGCGGGCATGGTCAAGCGTCACCTGCGCGAGCGCACGGGCAAGTGGCGACGCGGCGTGATCATCAACGCGACGTCCGCGGCGGTCACGTCGCTCGTCGTGCTGATTTTTGTTATCGCGAAGTTCAAAGAAGGTGCCTGGATCATCGTGGTCGTGGGGCCGCTCATGTACATGGCCCTACTTCGCTTTAACAAGCAGTACGAGCGGGAAGAAAAGGCCTTCGCGTCGACGAGCGCTATTGGCGTCATGACGATTCGCATGAACCGCGTGGTGGTCTTCGTCGACACCTATTCGCTCGCGACCGAACGGGCCCTGCAGTACTGCAACACGCTCAACCCCTATTCAGTGCGCGCCGTGCACTTTGACATCGACCCGCTGGTGACCAAACACTTAGAAGAGATCTGGGGATCGCCCAATACCGCGTCGGCGGGGATCAACCTGGAAATCGTTGACTGTGAGGACCGCCGGGTGGACCGGGCGGCGCTCGAACTGGTGGCCGACATCGTGCGCGACGACGACGTCTTTTGCATGGTGATCTTGCCGCGTCGCGGCTTCTCGTCGCGCCTGCAGCGTTTGTTGCACGACCGAACGGCCGACGGCATCGCCGCGGCCGTCATGCACATCCCGCGTACCGCCGCGACCATCATTCCTTATCGCTCGGGCCGCTCGCGTCTGGCCGAGGGTGAGGTCTTCGAACACCCGCTCAGTGATGAGGTGGCGCGCGGCGGGCAACGGGCCGCGTCGCACCTAGAAGCCGACGCCAAGTTGGCGGCCCGTTCCTTCGGCGCGCAGCCGATCGGTGGACTTCAGGAACGTCAGGCGGCGGAGATCGCCGGACGGGTCCGTTCCATGTCGATCACCAACGTGAGCGGGTCCCACGAACTGCGCTGCGTGATTGCCGACAACACCGGTTCGGTCGCGCTCATTTTTCAGGGACGCTCGAGCGTGCCGGGCATTGAGCGCGGCACGCGACTACTGGTGCACGGCACCGTCACCTCGCTACGGCGCGAAGCGGTGATACTGAATCCCCAGTACGAAATTGTGGCCGCCCCGCACGGTGACGAATAGGTCACCCGCGTCACTCGATTTATCAGTCACGGACTAGTGATTCGCCCGACCGATGGGGCTGCGCGAACAAGTATGCACAAAGTGATGCGCTATACCTGTCTATCTTGTAGGCGAACGATACATGTGGCGACGAATAAAGAAAGGTGGTGAGCATGGCCCGCGCATTGGTGATTGTCGAGTCGATCGCGAAAGCGACGCGCATTCAGGGCATGCTCGGTCCGGACTACATCGTCAAGCCCTCGATCGGTCACATCCGAGACCTGCCCCAGAGCGCCGCCGACATCCCCGTGTCGGTCAAGGGTGAGAAGTGGGCGCGGCTGGGCATCAACGTGAACGACCACTTCAAACCGGTGTACGTCGTCTCGCAGGATCGCAAGAAGATCGTCGCCGAATTGAAGGCCGCCTTAAAGGAAGTCGACGAGTTGTACCTGGCCACGGACGAAGACCGCGAGGGTGAAGCCATTGCCTGGCATCTCCAGGAAGTACTCAACCCCAAGGTTCCAGTCAAGCGCATGGTCTTTCACGAGATCACGCCGGCCGCGATTGCCAAGGCCGTCAGCGAGACCCGCGAACTGGACCTGCGCCTCGTCGACGCCCAGGAGGGTCGCCGTTTCCTCGACCGGCTGGTCGGCTACGAGGTGTCGCCGGTCTTGTGGCGCGCGGTGGATAAGGCCCGCTCGGCCGGTCGAGTCCAGTCGGTCGCCATTCGCCTGGTCTGCGAGCGCGAGCGCGAGCGCATGGCCTTCACGTCGGCGACGTGGTTCGACGTCACCGCGACGTTACGGGCCAAGTCCGCCACGTTCGACGCGACGCTCGAAACCGTGAACGGCGCGTCGCTGGCGACTGGAAAGAATTTTGACGCGTCCGGACAGCTCGACGCCAAGGCGAGCGTGCAGATACTGAGCGAAGCGGCCGCCAGCGCCGTTGCCACCGCACTGGCGGGTGCGGACGTGAGCATCGTCTCGATCGCCTCCACGCCGCGCACGCAGCGGCCCCAACCGCCCTTCATGACGTCGTCGTTGCAAATCGAAGCGAGCCGCAAGCTGCGCTTTGACCCCGAGCGCACCATGCGCGCGGCCCAGCGCCTGTACGAGCAGGGCTGGATCACCTACATGCGCACCGACTCGACGACGCTCTCTGATGAGGCAATCAACGCCGCGCGCTCAATGGCGGCCTCAATGTTCGGCGACGACTACGTGGCTGACGCACCGCGGCGATACGACCGGAAGGTAAAGAACGCCCAGGAGGCCCACGAGGCCATTCGACCGGCCGGAGAGAGCTTTCGCTCCCTCGACGAAGCCCAGAGCCAATTGGGCGGCGACGAACTTGCGGTCTACGACCTCATCTGGAAGCGGACCATTGCTTCTCAGATGGTCGACGCGCGCCTCACTCAGGACAAGGTGCGTCTGACGACGACGCTCGCGGGCATCTCCGAATTGGGCGGCGACGTCGAGGCCGGTCTGAGCGCGACCGGTCTGCGCATCGAGTTCCCCGGATTTCGTCGGGCGTACGTCGAAGGCATGGACGACCCCGAAGCCGAACTGGCCGACCAG
>Ga0182030_10005608_pt1 | contig 26580 bp, 29 predicted proteins | sample 812S3MmetaG_FD_121299 | JGI IMG/M metagenome (GOLD analysis project Ga0182030, IMG submission 121299) | Permafrost microbial communities from Stordalen Mire, Sweden - 812S3M metaG (Illumina Assembly) | ecosystem: Environmental > Terrestrial > Soil > Wetlands > Permafrost | place: Sweden...
GACCTTGCCGGCGCGGATCAGCGAGCCGGCGATCTCGTAGATGCGGCGGTGGATCTCCTCGACGAAGTGTTCGGGCTTGAGGAAATCGGAGACGCGGTCGAAGGCGTCGTTGTTGACCAGGATTGCGCCGAGCAGCGCTTGCTCGGCTTCGGTGTTGAGCGGCGGGCTGCGATAGGCGCGCTCGCTCGAATTGGCGGCGGGGAGCCGGCCGGGGAAATTTTCGACAGTCGCCATGGCGCGTTGCGAATCGGGTTTGTGATCGGAAATGCTGCGGACGCGCACGCGACGTGACGGAAAGGGAAGGATAGCGCGGCGAGCCTCACGCGCGGAAGGGTTTTGTCACGCCTCGCGCGCGTTTGCGAGAGCGCCGCATCGCTTCGCTCGAATTGTCCCCGATTCACCCAGGGGCGAATTCGTCGCGCAGGAGACGCTTGACTCGCGCCTCAGCCGGCGCAGAGGCGCGCCTTGGCGGCCGCATATTCCCTCGCCAGGCGCGCGACCAGTTCGGCGACCGGCGTCACCGCCTTGACCGCGCCGATGCCCTGGCCGGAGCCCCAGATGTCGCGCCATACCTTGGCGCCCGAACCAGCAGTAGCGGCGGCGAAATCCATCGTCTTGACGTCGCCCGCCGGCAGCTTGTCGGGGTCGAGCCCGGCGCGGACGATCGAAGGCTTGAGGTAATTGCCGAATATCCCGGTGAACAGGCTCGAGCCGACGATGTCCTCGGCGCGGCCGGCGACGATCGCCTGCTTGTAATCCTCGATCGCCCGCGCTTCCTCAGTCGCGATGAAAGCCGAGCCGATATAGGCAAGGTCGGCCCCCATCGCCTGGGCGGCGAGAATCGCCCCGCCGGTCGCGATGGCGCCGGAGAGCGCCAGCGGCCCGTCGAACCACTCGCGGATTTCCTGCACCAGAGCGAAGGGCGAATAAGAGCCGGCGTGGCCGCCGGCGCCTGCGGCGACCGCGATCAGGCCGTCGGCGCCCTTGTCGACCGCCTTGTGGGCGAACTTGTCGTTGATGATGTCGTGCAGCGTCACGCCGCCATAGGTATGCACCGCCGTGTTGACGTCCTCGCGCGCGCCGAGCGACGTGATGACGATCGGCGCCTTCCATTTCACTGTCAGCGCGATGTCCTCTTCGAGGCGCGCGTTCGACTTGTGGACGATCTGGTTGACCGCGAACGGCGCCGCCGGGCTATCGGGGTGGTCGCGATCGTGCGCGGCGAGCGCCTCGGTGATCTCGTGCAGCCATTCGTCGAGCTGGCTGATCGGCCGCGCGTTGAGAGCCGGGAACGATCCGACGATTCCCGCCTTGCATTGGGCGATGACCAGCGCCGGATGCGAGATGATGAACAGCGGCGCGCCGATCACCGGCAGACGTAGTTTCTCCCGCAAGACGCTCGGCAACGACATGGCTCGCCCCCCTCGTTTGTTCACACCTAAACCAATCGTGCGGTTGAGGCCAAGCAAAATCCTGGCTCGGCGGCCAGGGCGGATTGGGGTCGAAGGCGGCCGTTCGCTCGGGAGCGGCGGCGCGCAACGCTGGACGCTCGGTCGGACGCGATGTCAGCGGCCGCCGTCGCCGAGTTCGACGAGCTTCAGAGCGTCGATCGCCGCAATCCTTTCGTCCTCCGTCCGCTTCAGGGAAAGCTGCAACTGCCGGGTGCTGCCGACGCTGCTGCCCATCAGGACCAGCCCGCCAAGCGCAAGGGTGACCCCGACGATCATTCGAATCGGCGTGACGATCGCCAGACCAAGGATCAAGCCGGCAAGCAACGCCAGGCCGGCAAAGGCGCATGCGCGCCCTACGACGACCAGCCTGCGGCTGCGCCGGATCGCCTCTCGCAACTCGTCGATCTCAGCCTCGAGTCGCTCGATCTGCTCGGCTAGCGTGGTATCCGCTTCGTACATGGAACTCTCAGGCGGCGTTACGGGTCGGCGCGTCGAACTGAAATGACTTCTCGGACCCCGTCAATCGCAAGCCCGCGTCGAGCGGGCGGCGGATATCGCCTCTCGCCGAAGGGTCTCAAGCGGGCGGCGTCAGCCATTGGCGGACGAATCCGCCGCCCGCGGCGCGCTTCAGCGCCTGCGCCAGCCACGGCATGAGGACGCGCGCTTCCGCGATCAGTTCGAACGGCGGATTGACGATCAGAAGTCCGGCGGCTCTCAGCGGGTTCGGCGAATGGGCGCCGGGCGCGACGACGCCGACGTCGAGTTCGAGCCGCAGGATATTGGGCGCGCCGAGCGCCGCGATCGCATTGAGGAACCGCGCGTCCTCGATCGGCGCCTTGATCGGCCGCCACAGCGTGTAGGTTCCGCGCGGCCATTTCGCCAGCGCGGCGGCGAGCGCCGCCTCGACCCGCGCGCTCTCGTCCGGCTCTTCGAACGGCGGATCGATCAGCACCAGCCCGCGCCGCTCTTTCGGCGGCACATAGGCGTTGAGCGCGACATAGCCGTCGGTGGCGACGATCGAGAGGCGCCGGTCGCGCCCGAGCGCCGCGATCAGCGCGGCGCGCTCCTCCGGATGCGCTTCGCTGAGGGCGAGGCGGTCCTGCGGCCTGAGCAGGCTCTGCGCCAGCGCCGGCGAGCCGGGATAGGAGTCCGGCCGCCCGTCGTCGTCGCACGGGCCGACCGCGTCGAGATAGGGGCGCAGCAGCGCCGCGACCTCGGCCGGCGGCCGCGCCTTGACGATTCGGCCGACGCCGTCGCGCCATTCCGGCGAGCGCTTGGCCGCCTCGCCCGCCAGATCGTAGCGGCCGGCGCCGGCGTGGGTGTCGATGTAGCGCAGCGGCGCGTCCTTCCGCGTCAGATAGACGAGGATGCGGGCAAGGATTGCGTGCTTGAAGACGTCGGCGAAGTTGCCGGCGTGAAAGCCGTGGCGGTAGTTCATCTCAGGCGCGCGCCCACCGCCCGCTCACCGCAGCGGCGCGATCGTGATCGACGCGGCATGGCACGTATGGCCCGCCACCTTCGGGCATTCAGCGAAGGCGGTCAGGCTCTTGGCGACGCAGATGCGCACCTCGACGAGTTCGCCGTCGCGGCAGGTGATCGCCATGTCGTCGGCCTTGAGATTGGCGTTGGCGGCGATGAAGGCCTGCGCCAGCGCGTCGGGCGAAGTCTTCTGCGTCTCGTGCGGCGCCTTCACCATGTCGGGGACAAATATCGCGTCGCGCAGCGTCTTCACCGCGGAAAAATAGGCCTGCGGGTCGAGCCCCGAGCAGGTTCCGTGCTTGCGATACTCGTAGCGCGCCAGGCCTTCGTCGGGATAGACGCCGTCGGTCAGCTTGAGCGCGGCGCCGGACACGTATCCGCCGCCGCAATCCTCGGGGTTTGCTCCAAAGGCGCTGTTCGGCCATAGGCCGTGGACGACGAAGCCCTCCCCGGCGCCGCGCGCGCATTGGCCCGGCTGCTTGTCGGCGCCGCCGGCGTCGCAGAAGCCGGGCGACCAGGAGAGCGCAAAGACGTAATAGTCGAAGTTCTCGGCCGCCTGCGCGCCGGCGAGCGCGGCGACGAGCGCGGCCGCGGCGAGGGCGAGACGCATTTGGATCTTCCGATTCTTGGCTAGTAGCGCGCGCGGAGCGCCGCCTGGCCGAGATAGCGCGCGGCGAACGGCCGCAGGACGCTGCAGGCGGGCTCATAGGCGTGGTTGCGGTCGAGGCCGATGACGCACCATTCGACGCCATAACCCCAGCCGATCATCCCGAGGTCCTCGCCTATATTGTAGATCACCGGGCGGAACTTGCCGTCGCCGTCGACGCTGCGAGCGACGCAGTAGCGGCGCGGAATGTAGGCGACGCCGTTGGCGCGGTAGCCGATTTCGCGGACGCGGTCGAAGCCCGCGAGGCGAATCGACGAATTCCAGAATTCGGTTTCCTTCTGCGCGAACCGGTCGCTGATCGTCGACAAGACGCCGGGGTCGTCGCAGGCGGGCAACACGCCGGTGTACGGGGAATAGCGTTCTTCGGCGGGGACGATGATTCCCGCGGCATGGGCGCTCGCGGCGAAGACCAACATCGCCGCCAGACAAACGAAGATGCGCTTCATGGCAGACTCGCGAAAAAGCGGAACGGCGCAGCCACCATGCGGCGGGCGCCGCCGGGGGTCAAGGGTCCCGGGCGACGCGGTTGGTCAGTTCAGCCGGTCTTTGAGCGCGGCGATTTCGCGCGCCGCGAGCTCGGCCCCAGCCTGGCCCTGCGTCTCCTGCCGCAGCACGATTTCGGCCGCCTTGGCGGCGAAGTCGGCGGCGGCGGCGCGCACGTCGGCGGCGGCCTGCGATTCGGCGAGCGCGATCTTCGCCTCAGCCTGCTTGCCGCGGCGGGCGACGAAATCCGCCATCCGCTCCCCCGCCTCCCTGGCGAGGACCTCGGCGTGGGCGCGCGCTTCGGCGACGATCGCCGCCGCGTTGGCCTCGGCCTCGAGCTTCTTCCTCTCGAAGCCCTCGAGCAGCGTCGTCGCTTCGGCGCGCAGCTTGGCGGCCTGGTCGAGCTCCTCGGCGATCGCCTGGCCCCGCTTGTCGAGCGCGGCGAGCAGCATCCGGTAGCCGCCGACGTAGCCGATCAGGCAGAGAAAGACGATGAAGCCGATGAGGACGAAAAATTCGGCGCCGAACATCATGCGTCTCCGCTCAACCGGCCTTCTGCGAGTCGACCGCGGCGGCGATCGCCTCGGGTTTGGCCGGACGGCCGATCAATCGCTCGACGATCGCGGCTGTCGCCTCGCGAGCGATAGCGCCGACATTGGCCATCGCCTGTTCGCGGGTCGCTTCGATCTGGCGTTCCGCTTCGGCGAATTTCGCCGCCAATTCCTCGTCGATCACCTTGCGCTTGGCGTCGGCCTCGGCGGCAAGCTGGTCGCGCGCCGCCTGGGCGAGGCTCTGGGCGCGGGCGCGTGCGTCGGCCAGCGCCTTCTCGTGCGCGGCGGCGGCGGCGTCGGCCTTCTGCTGCATCGCCGTGGCGTCGTCGATGTCCTTGGCGATGCGGTCCTTGCGCTGCTTGATGGTCGCCCCGACCGCCGGCAGCGCCTTCTTGGCCATGAAATAGTAGAGCGCGCCGAGGCAGACCGCCAACCACAGGAGCTGGCCGGGGAACGTGCTGCTGTCGAATGGCGGGAATCCGGCGTGAGCGCCGCTGTCGTGGCCGACTTCGGTCTGGGTGGGCTGCGGCGCCGGGGTCTGTGGTTGAGCCATCGGGTCTTCGGTGTCCTGGCGCGGGAGGCGCCCAAGCCGGCGCCGCCCCGCAATTGGCGTCAGGCGTTCGCCGTCAGACGGCGAACAGCAGCAGGAACGAGATCAGCAGCGCAAAGATGCCGAGCGCCTCGGTCACCGCGAAGCCGAAGATCAGGCGGCCGAACTGGCCGTCGACCGCGCTCGGGTTGCGCAGCGCGCCGTTGAGGAACTGGCCGAACAGCGTGCCAACGCCGATGCCGGCGGCGCCCGTTCCGATCGCGGCGAGACCCGCGCCGATGTACTTGGCGGCGATGGCGAGTTCGTGCGGTTCCATGTGTCTCGACTCCTGCTGTTTTCGGTTTGTCGGGTTGAAGGCGAACCGGCGGTCAGTGACCGCCGGGATGAATGGCGTCGTTGAGGTACATGCAGGTCAGCATGGCGAAGACGTAGGCCTGCAAGAACGCGACCAGCAGCTCGAGCGCGAAGACCCCGACGTTCATGACGATCGGAACCACCGCCAGCACCTTGAACACGATCCCCGCGCCGAGCAACATGACGCTGAAGCTGCCCAAAACGGAGAGCATGATGTGGCCGGCGAGCATGTTGGCGAAGAGACGGACGGAATGGCTCAGCGGGCGCGTCAGGAAAGAAATGATCTCGATCGCCACAACCAGCGGCAGGATGTAGATCGGCACGCCCGATGGCACGAACAGCTTGAACCAATGCAAGCCGTGCTCCTTCAAGCCGACGACGATGACGGTCAAGAACACCAGCAGCGCCAGCGCGGCCGTGATGACGATTTGCGCCGTGACTTCGAAGGTGTAGGCGGGAAGCCCGATGAGATTGATGACCAGCACGAACATGAAGATGGTGAACACCATCGGGAAGAAGCGCATGCCCTTCTCGCCCGTCGCCGAGCGCAGCATGCCGGCGATGAATTCGTAGGCGAGCTCGGCCGCCGACTGCAGCCGCCCGGGAACGCCCGGCCCGCCGCGCGCGCCCGCCGTCATCACCAGGCAAACGATCGCGACCGCGATCACCATGTAAAGCGACGAATTGGTCAGCGAGAAATCATGTCCGGCGATCCGGATCGGGATGATCGGCGTAATCGAGAATTGTTCGATCGGGTTGATCGCCGATCCCGCTTCTCCAGCCACGTCTAGTCCTCGTCCTCGTCCTGCCCCGTCGGGGCTTGCGGCGCGGCCTCGGAGGCCGAGCGCGGCTCGTCTTTATCTGGCGCTTGGCCGCCAGACAAGCGCGAATTGCGGACTTCGTCTCGGCCTTTGGGCGAGGTCACGCGAATGACGTTCTTCACCCCCGCGACCGTCCCCAGCAGGAAAAAGACAATCAATAGCCACGGCTTCGTGCTGAGCAGCCAGTCGAGCCCCCAGCCGATCGCGCCGCCCAGGATGATCGCGGCGACGAACTCGCCCCCCGCCTGAAGGCCGAGCGTCACGCCGGGGCCGCCAAAGCCGCCGCCCGACTGGCTCGCCGACGCGGCGACGCGCACGCGCGTCTCGGCGGCGCGGCGCTCCAGTCGGCCTTTGAGTCTGTCGAGCCGGGCGCGCATCTCGCGCTCGTCGTCCTCGGGAGTTTTGGCCATCGACGAGCCTCCTGGCCCGGCTTCGCCCGGACGGTCGAGCCGTGGCAAGACCGGCCGGCGCTGTCAATTGCCGCCGCTTGACCGCGTCGGGGGCCTTAGGCAAGCCAAGCGCCGGGCGGACGATTACCAGGGGCCGCATGTCGATTGCCGCGGCGCCGAGGCCAGGGAAGAACGGCGCGCGGGGGGCCTGCGCTTCCGCAATGAAGACGCGCCGGGCTGGGGCGAATTCCTCGATCAGGCGTTCGTCATCGGTTGCGCCCCAGCCGCCGCCGACGTAAACGCCACGTCGAGATCGATGCGCCGCGCCTGCCTCGCACATGGCGTCGTCGCGTTCTTCTTCAATACGATCATCCTGGCGCTGACGATCGACATCGGCGCGGGGCTGATTTAAAGCGCAAACGCGCTCTTTGGGATCGAGCATGACCGACGAAGCCAGCCCTCGCGTCCGCGCCGCCTTGCCGCGCGGCCTCGTCGATCGCGCTCCCGCCGACATCGCCGCCGCCGAGGCGATGATGGTCAAGATTCGCGCCGTCTACGAACTCTACGGTTTCGAAGCGGTCGAGACGCCGTTCATCGAGTACACCGAGGCGCTGGGCAAGTTCCTGCCCGACCAGGACCGGCCCAACGAGGGCGTATTCTCGTTCAAGGACGACGACGAGCAATGGCTGAGCCTGCGCTACGATCTGACCGCGCCGCTCGCCCGCTATGTCGCCGAGCGCTACGAGAAGCTGCCCAAGCCCTACCGCAGCTACCGCGCCGGTTGGGTTTTCCGCAACGAGAAACCGGGGCCGGGGCGCTACCGCCAGTTCATGCAGTTCGACGCCGATACGGTCGGCTCGGCGACGCCCGCCGCCGACGCCGAAATCTGCATGATGGCCGCCGATTGTCTCGAGGCGTTGGGCATCCGGCGCAGCGACTACGTGATCAAGGTCAACAACCGTAAGGTGCTCGACGGCGTGATGGAGGCGATCGGCCTCGGCGGGGCCGAGAACGCCGCGCGTCGGCTCACCGTGCTGCGCGCGATCGACAAGCTCGATCGGCTCGGGCCCGAGGGCGTGCGGGCGCTGCTCGGCGCCGGCCGCAAGGACGAAAGCGGCGATTTCACCAAGGGCGCTGGCCTCGATGCGGCGGCGATCGAGCGCGTGCTCGCCTACACGGCCGCGCGCGCCAAGGACAACGCCGCCACGCTGGTCGCGCTCGCGGCTGCGGTCGCCGGTTCGCCGACCGGCGAAGCTGGCGTCGAAGACCTGCGCGAGATCGCCGGGCTGGCGCGTGCCGTCGGCTATGGCGAGGACCGCGTTCTTCTCGACCCCTCGGTCGTGCGCGGCCTCGAATATTACACCGGTCCGGTGTTCGAAGCGGAGCTGACCTTCGAGACGCGCGGCGAAGACGGCAAGCCGATCCGCTTCGGCTCGGTCGGCGGCGGCGGCCGCTATGACGGGCTGGTGGCGCGCTTTCGCGCCGAGCCGGTTCCGGCGACTGGCTTCTCGATCGGCATCTCCCGCCTGCTGGCGGCGCTCAGGGCGATCGACAGTCCGATCGTCGCCGGCGCCGCGAGGCCGGGGCCGGTCGTCGTCGTCGTGCTCGATCGCGATCGCCTGGCCGACTACCAGCGCCTCGTCGCGACTTTGCGCGCAGCGGGGATCGCCGCGGAAATGTACCTCGGCGCCAGCGGCCTCAACGCTCAGCTCAAATACGCCGACCGGCGCGGCAGCCTGTGCGCAATCATCCAGGGCTCGAACGAGCGCGACGCGCCGGGCGGCCGCGAGGTCGTCATCCGCGATCTCCGACTCGGCGCCGAACTCGCCAAGGCGAGCAAGGACCGCGCCGATTATCTCGAATTGCGGCAGAAGGCGCAGTTCGCGGTCGCCGAGGCGGCGATGGTCGCGCGGGTGCGCGAAATTGTCGCGCGCCGCTGAAGCCCTGTTGCGGCGTTGAATCGTCGGTCGAAGCCGGCGTATGAGGGACGACTGGCGTGGCTGAAGACGGGCGAGGGACAATCATGGCGAGCGGCGCCGATGCGAAGCCTTCCGCGCCCGAACTGGCTGCGGCGCCGGCGCAGGCGCGCCGCTTCGTCGCCGCGCGCCGCCGCCGCGCCGCTGCGGCGCTCGAAGACTACACCGAACTGATCGCCGACCTCATCGCCCGCCAGGGCGAAGCGCGCACCACCGACATCGCCGAGCGGCTCGGGGTCGCCCACCCGACCGCCAGCAAGGCGATCGGTCGGCTCGAACGCGAGGGTCTCGCCGTCGCCAAGCCCTATCGCGGCGTGTCGCTCACCGCCGCCGGCCGGACGATGGCCGAGCGTTCGCGTAGACGCCATCGGCTGGTCGTCGATTTCCTCGTCGCGGTCGGCGCGCCGCGCGAAGCGGCGGAAGCCGACGCCGAGGGAATCGAGCACTACGTCTCGTCGGCGACGCTGGCGGCGTTCGAGGCGTTCCTCGCGGCACAGCGCAAATAGAGATCAACTGCTGCCGATCAGGACGCCGGCGGCGAGCACCAGTCCGCCGCCGAGCATGACCTTGGCCGCCGCGGACAGCGGCGGCGTGTCCATGTAGCGCCACTGGATCCAGGCGATCACCGCCAGCTCGATGACGACGACGACGCAGGCGATGACCGTCGCGGTGAAGAAATTGGGGATCAGATAGGGGAGGGTGTGGCCGATGCCGCCGGCCATGGTCATCAGGCCGCAGACCGCGCCGCGAAGAATCGGCGTGCCGCGCCCCGACAGCTTGCCGTCGTCGGCCAGCGCCTCGGCGAAGCCCATCGAAATGCCGGCGCCGAGCGACGCCGCAATGCCGACGAGAAACGCCTCCCAAGGGTTGCGGGTGGCGAAGGCGGCGGCGAAGACCGGCGCCAGCGTCGACACCGAGCCGTCCATCAGGCCGACCAGGCCTGGTTGGATGATCTGCAGGATGAAGCGGCGGCGCGCGTGCTCGTCCTCGTCGTGGCGCGCATCGGCGGTGAGATAGCGCTGCTCAAGGTCGGCGGCGAGATGCTCGTGCTTGACCTCGGCCTCGGCGAGATCGCCGAGCAGCTTGCGGGTCGCCGCGTCACTCGTGCGCGCGACCGCGAGGCGGTAGAAGCGCTCCGCGTCCTGCTCCATTTCGGCGGCGCGATTGCGCACCGCGTCGACCCCGAGCGGGCGGATCTGCCAGATCGGCTTGCGTGCGATGTAGCCGCGGATGTCCTGGCGGCGAATGAGCGGGATGTGCTCGCCGAACTTCGAGACAAAGAGATCGATGAGGCGGCGGCGGTGCTCGTTTTCTTCCGCCGCCATGTCGATGAAGACCTTGGCGCTGGAGGGATAGTTCTCGCGCAGGCCCTCGGCGATGTCGGCGTAGATGCGCCCGTCCTCTTCCTCGTTGGCGATCGCCAACGCGAGCATTTCGCGCTCTGAGAGATCGTCGAAATTGCGCATCGCCTAAGCTCCGGGCGGGAGGACGGAAGGATCGGCGCCGCGCCGAGGCGCGGCCAAGCTGGAAAAGCGGAGCCTTTCTAAAGACCAGTCGGCGGCCGGGTCAACCGCCGCTTGCTTTGACGGAACGCCTGCTCTAGGCCACGGCTTTCCGCTTGCCAGAAGCCAGACGCCGCCCGTGACGACGCTGCCCAATCTCGATCAGTTCTCGCGCGTCGTGGTCAAGGTCGGCTCGTCGCTGCTGGTCGACGCCGCCAAAGGCGCGCTCAAGCAGGATTGGCTCGAGGCCTTGGTCGACGATCTCGCGGCGCTGCACAAGCGCGGCGCGGACGTGCTGGTCGTCTCCTCGGGGGCGATCGCGCTCGGCCGCCGCGTCGCCGCCCTCAAGCGCGGGGCGCTGAAACTCGAGGACAGCCAGGCGGCGGCGGCGATCGGCCAGATCGCCTTGGCGCGCGCCTGGTCGCTGAGCCTGCAACGCCACGGCATCGTCGCCGGCCAAGTGCTGCTGACGCTGCAAGACACCGAGGAGCGCCGCCGCTATCTCAACGCCCGCGAGACGCTCGGACGCCTGTCGGCGATGCGCGCCGTGCCGGTCATCAACGAGAACGACACGGTGGCGACGAGCGAGATCCGCTACGGCGACAACGATCGGCTCGCCGCCCGCGTCGCCACCATGGCCAGCGCCGATCTGTTGATCCTACTCTCCGACGTCGCCGGCCTCTACGACGCGCCGCCGCAGCAGAGCCCGTCGGCGCGGCTGATTGCGGTGGTCGAGCGGTTGACGCCGCAGATCGAGGCGATGGCCGGCGGCGCCGCTTCCGAGGCGTCGCGCGGCGGCATGCGCACCAAGATCGAGGCCGCGCGCATCGCCGGCGCCGGCGGCGCGCACATGGTGATCGCCGACGGCCGCGTCGCCCACCCGATCGCCCGCGTCGGCGACGGCGGACCCTGCACCTGGTTCCTGACCCCGTCCAATCCGGTGACGGCGCGCAAGGCGTGGATCGGCGGCACGTTGGAGCTGAAGGGTTCGGTGACGATCGACGCCGGCGCGGCCAAGGCGCTCAAGAGCGGCAAGAGCCTGCTGCCGGCCGGGGTGAAGCGGGTCGAAGGCGGCTTCGCGCGCGGCGACTGCGTCGCCATTCGCGACGAAAACGGGGCCGAGATCGGCCGCGGCCTGATCGCCTATGACGCCAAGCGCGCCGAGCGGATCTGCGGCCGCAACTCGCGCGACATCGCCAAGGTGCTCGGCGCGCCCGGCCGCGCCGAAATGATCCACCGCGACGACATGGCGCTCAGCGAGCGGTGAGGCGTGCGAACCGCCTTGGGGAGCGAGGACGCGGACATGGCCAAATCGATGACGCCGAGCGGCGTTCGGCCGCTCTCCCGCCGCACGCTGCTCATCGCCGCCGCGTCCGTCGCCGGCGCGGGCCGGGTCGCCGTCGCGAAGGGCAAGCGGTCGCAGGCCGACGTCGCCTATCAGGACCACCCGCACGGCGTCGAGCGATGCGAAATCTGCGCGCCCTTCCTTCCGCCTGACCAGTGCCGGGTGGTGGTCGGCCCGGTCAGCCGGCAGGGCTGGTGCAAAGTTTACGTGGGCGCCGACAGTTCGTGAGCCGGAATGGGAGGGGCACGTCCGCTGTTTGACGATGCTCGATTTCACTCGCGGCTGCGATGAATCCTGTGCAGCAGCCCGTCGAGGCATCCCTTGAACACGACATAGAACGCCAGAGCGAGATAGCCCCAGGCGATCAGCTCCGCCAATTGCAGCAGGCCGCCGTCCAACGCGGCCATCACGCCATAGGTCGCGAGCAGTCGAAAATTGGCGTGAAAAAGCTCGAACAGGTTGAGCGAGCATAGCGCGAAGCCGCCGACGGCGACGCCCATCGCCAGGAACGTCAACCAGGCGGGGCCGTGAAACAGTCGATTGAGGAGCCGCAGCAGCCTCATGCCTTACCCGCTGTTGCGTAAGCCCGCCGAGATGCCGTTGATCGTCAGTTGGATGCCGGTGAGCACGCGGTCGGCGACCGAATGGCCGCGGTGCAGCTTGAGCAGCTCGACCTGAATGTGGTTGAGCGGATCGAGATAGGGGAAGCGGTTGCGGATCGAGCGCAGCAGTAGCGGATTGCTCTCCAGCAGCTCGCGCTGCTCCATGATGGCGTTGAGCGCGTCGATCGAGTCGCGCCACTCGCGCGAGATGCGCGAAAAGATCGCTTCGCGCAGCGCGATGTCCGGCACCAGCGAAGCGTAGCGCGAGGCGATGGCGAGGCTCGATTTGGCCAGCACCATGTCCATGTTGGAAAGTTGGGTGCGGAAGAACGGCCAGCGGCGATACATCGCCCTGAGCCGGTCGAGTCCGTCCTTGGGATGGGCGGCGATGAAGTCCTTGACCGCCGAACCGAAGCCGAACCAGCCCGGCAGCATCAGCCGGCACTGCGCCCACGAGAACACCCACGGAATCGCGCGCAGGTCGGAGATCGCCGTCGTCTTCTTGCGTGAGGCCGGCCGCGAGCCGATGTTGAGCGTCGCGATCTCGGTGATGACCGTCGACGACCAGAAATACTTCTCGAAGCCATCGGTCTCGTAGACCAGGCTGCGGTACGCCTTGTAGGCCGACTGCGACAGCTCCTCCATCGCGTGGAGGAAGTCGGGGTCGGGAGCGGCGACTTTCTCCTGCAGCAGGCTCGCCTCGAGCGTCGCCGAGACCAGCGTTTCGAGATTGCGCCGTCCGACCTCGCCGTTGGAATACTTGCTGGAGATGATTTCGCCCTGTTCGGTGATGCGGATCTGACCCTGCACCGCGCCGCCCGGCTGAGCGAGGATGGCGTCGAAGCTCGGACCGCCGCCGCGGCCGACCGAGCCGCCGCGGCCATGGAACAGGCGGATGCGCACGCCGTGGCGACGGAACACTTCGACCAGGCCGATCTCGGCCTTGTAAAGCTCCCAGCCCGAGGTGACGAAGCCGCCGTCCTTGTTGGAATCGGAATAGCCGAGCATCACTTCCTGCTCGCCGCCGAGACTGTCGACCATACGGCGGTAGCTGTGCAGCGACAGCAGCCGGTCCATGACGCCGACGCAGGCGCGCAAGTCTTCGATCGTCTCGAACAGCGGCACGAGATTGAGCGCCGAACGGCCCTCGGACGAAACGAGCCCGACCTCCTTCAACAGCAGCGCGAGCTCGAGAAGATCGGAGACCGACTGCGTCTTGGAGATGATGCTGGTGCGGATCGCGTTTGGGCCGTAGGTCCGGCGCAACGCCGCCGCGGCGCCAAACACCGCCAGTTCGCCGGCGGTCTCCTCGCTGTAGGAGACGAACGGCGAGACGAGCGGCCTCGGCGTGCCGAGCTCGCGCGTCAACAAGGCGATGCGCGCGTCCTCGTCGAGCGCGAGATAGTCGAAGCCGGGGTTGGCGGTGGCTAACAGTTCGGCGACGGTGCGCTCGTGGACGTCGGAATTCTGCCGCAGGTCGAGCGGCGCGAGATGGAAGCCGAACACGTCGACGGCGCGAATCAACGCCCGGAGGCGGCCGCGCGCGATGATCGCCGAGCCGGTGCTCCTGAGCGACTCGTCGATTACGGCGAGATCGGACGCGAGCCCGGCTGCGCTCAAGTAAGGCTCGGCGTCGACCAGCGGCCGCCTGGCCGAGACGACATGGTCGAGCTCGCGCGCCGTCTTGGCCAGACGCGAGTAGATGCCGGCGATCGCGCGCCGATAGGGCTCGTCGCGGCGGGTCGACGACGTGTCGGTCGAGCGCTCGGCGAGCGCCGCCAGCGGCGGGCTGATCGGCACCAGCCCGTCGCTCATCGACAGCTCGCCGCCGAGCTCGTGCAGCTCCTCGAGATAATGGCTGAGCGCCGCCGCGCTCTGCAGGCGCATGGTCTCGCTCAACACGTCGGCGGTGACGTACGGGTTGCCGTCGCGGTCGCCGCCGATCCACGAGCCGACGCGCAGGAACGAGGCGATGCGCTTGCCGACGTCGGCGGGCGCCTGTCGCGCCAGCTCGTCCTCGATCGCGAAATAGATGCGCGGCAACTCGTTGAAGAACGTGTAGTCGTAATAGGAGAGGCCGTTGGCGACCTCGTCGATCACCCTCAGCCGCGTCAGCCGCAGCATGTTGGTGCGCCAGAGGATGAGGATCACGCGGCGCAACTGCTCTTCGTTGTGCGCCAGTGCGACGTCGTCGCCCTCCAACAAGTGGCGCGCGTCGATCAGCCGCGCGATCTCCAGCTCGCGCGTGAGCGTACTCTTGCGGCGGACCTCGGTCGGATGGGCGGTCAGCACCGGGCTGATCAAGGCCTGATCGAAGAACGCGCGCAGCTGGGCGGCGTCGATCCCCGCTTCGGCGGCGCGCTTGAAGGCGTGGGGCAGCGCGCCCGGTCGCGGCTCCGACTTCATCCGCACATGGGCGCGGTTGCGGCGGATGTGATGCTGGTCTTCGGCGATGTTGGCGAGGTGCGAGAAATAGCTGAAGGCGCGCACGATCGACAGGGTCTGGGCGCTGTCGAGACTGTCGAGGGTCACCTCCAGCTCGCGCCGCGCGCCGATTTCGTTGTCGCGGTGGAAGCGGATCGAAGCCTGGCGAATGCGCTCGACGATTTCGAAGACGTCGGAACCGTCCTGGTCGCGGACCGTGTCGCCGAGCATGCGGCCGAGCAGGCGGATGTCGGCGCGCAGCGGCTCGTCCTTCTCCGACTCGGCGGCCTCGCGCATTTCGTTGCGCTCCTTGAGGGCGAACGACATCGGCGGTCTCCTGAGCGAGCGGCCGGGGACCCGGCGCGGCAGGCGCCCCTTTAGCGGTGGGCGCCCCTATATTTGTGCAGCGCATCAAAGCGCGGCGCAAGTGATTTGCGCCGTGCGGCGCCCGAGGCCTGGCAGGCCTGGGGCCAGCCCGAGGGGCGGCTCTCGGGCCGGCGTCCGAACGGCGGACAGCTGGACCCGCCCACCGATCCGCTCGGTCGCCAAAATCTCAAGCAAATTCGGCGCCGAGACGCGCGCGCAGGGCGGACGGATCTTTCAGCTCGCATTCGTAGATGGTCAGCGCCCGCCAGCCCATCGCCGTCAGCGCCGCCGTCGCCGCCGCGTCGCGGTCGCGGTTGCGCGCGATCTTGGCGCGCCAGTAGTCGGCGTTCGCCTTCGGCATGCGCGCGCCGCGTGGGCAGTTGTGCCCATGCCAGAAGCAGCCGTGGACGAAGATCGCCAACTTGCGGCGGCCGTAGACGATGTCCGGCTTGCCCGGCAGGTCGGCGCGACAGAGCCGGTAGCCCGGCGCGAACCCCCTGAGCATCGCCCTGACGGCGATCTCCGGCCCGGTGTCGCGCGACTTCACCGCCCGCATGACGGCGGAACGCTCGGGGGAGGGCTTGCGAATTTGCAGCATGGGCGGCGCTCGACTTCAACCTTGTAGCGCGCCGCAGACGCTCTCGGTCAACGTGCGGCGTCTCGGCCGGCGCGCGCTAGGCGACCGCCGCGTCGGCGCCGCGCCGTCGGCCAGAGGGGATCGCCCGCGAGCGCGGTTCAGGCGGCCGCGCGCTCGATCGCTCGGCTTGGACCAGCGGCAGCAGCAGGTTTTCGCTCAGGAATCGCACCACGGGCGCGACGACGCCGTCGCCGAGCAGATGATAGGCCTCGTTGCGCCGGGCCGGCAGGCGGTAGGAATCCGGCAGACCCATCAGCCGCGCCGCCTCGCGCGCGCCGATCAGCCGGGCGCGGGCCGTTCCCCCTTCGATATCGAGCAGGAATTGACGGCTCGAGCCGCCGGCGGGCGTGCGCAGGCAGCCGGCAAGTCCGTCGAAGCGCGCTTCCGCGCGCACGCCGTCGGCGCGGGTGCGGCGGAACAGCGCCGCGACGCGGCGCTCGCCGGCGGCGCGCGCCGTCTCCAGTTCGACGCGCGAGGCCTTCGACAGGGCCGCGAGCAATGCCTGAGTTTTGGAGGCGTTCAACCATTGCGCGTCGTCCGGGGCGGGGTCTAGGCAGTCGAGGAGCGTGCGATTGACGCGCGGCGGCGGCGGCAGGCGCCACCACAGCCAGCGCGCCGCCAGCGCCGCCGGCAGCGCGTCGACGGCGCGGCGCAGGGCGGGAGCGGCGTAGGGCGCGACCGGACCGGGCGCGGTCAGCTCCTCAGGCGGCGCGACCTCTTCTGAGAGCGCGACGAGGAACAGCCGCGGACGCGACTGCGGGACGAAATGCGCAGCGTCGATCGTCAGCGCCCCGAACCGGCAGCCGAGATCGGCCAGCGCGCGGCACAAGGCGGCAAAATCGGCGCCGCCCTTGGACGTGAGCAGGCCGAGCACGTTCTCGAGCGCGACCAGCCGCGGCGCGCGGCCTTCAGCGCCAAGGGCGCGCAGCAGCGCGTGGAAGCCCCAGAAGGCGGACGAGCGCGCGCCAGACAGCCCGGCGCCGGCGCCGGCGAGCGAAAGGTCCTGGCAGGGAAACGACGCCCAGGCCAGATCGGCGCGGCCGGGCAGTTCGACGGGGCGCAGCGTGGCGACGTCGGCGAGGCGAAACTCCGCCGCGCCCCAATTGTCGGCGTAGGCGCGCGCCTTGCGCGGATCGCAGTCGTTGGCGAACAGGCAGCGCCAGGCGTCGCCGAGCCCCGCCCGCGCCATGCCGCCGCCGCAGAAGAATTCGTAGAAGCCGGGTCGGCGCTGGGGCTGCGAATCGCTCACGGGCGAAGAGGATAGAACATTCTTACGCCCCGTGCGGCGACATGGAAGCCGCGAAGCCGTCCGTCAGCCTTGACGGCGCGCGCGGCTTGCGGCGTTTATGGCGCGCCATGAGCGATTTCGTCATACCTTTCCCTGTCGTCGTCGTCGACGTCGGCGGCACCAACGCGCGCTTCGCCATGCAGCCGGCGCCCGACGCGCCGCTCGGCGCTGCGATTCATCTCAAGACCCACGATTATCCCGGCCTCGTCGAAGCGGCCGAGGCGGCGGTCGCCCTGCTCGGCGCGCGGCCGCGCTCGCTGCTCGTCTGCGGCGCCGGGCCGGTCGACGGGCGCAGGCTCAAGCTCACCAACGCGCCCTGGACGATGGACGGCCCGCAGACGGCGCGGCGGCTCGGTCTTGCTCAGGGGCTGCTGTTCAACGATTTCGAGGCGCAGGCCTTGTCGCTGCCGGCGATCCCGCCGGGCTGGTCGAAACAGATCGGCGCGGTCGGCTTCGGGTCGCGGGGGCCGCAGGTGATTCTCGGCCCCGGAACCGGTCTCGGCATCGGCGCGCTGGTCGAGGCGGCCGGCCGCCACACGCCGCTCGCTTCCGAGGCCTGCCATATCGACTTCGGTCCGGTCGGCGACGAGGAGAGCGCGCTGTGGCCGCATCTCGAGCGCGTCTACGGCCGGGTGACGACCGAGAGCGTGCTCGCCGGCCCCGGCCTGGCGCGGGTTCATGCGGCGCGGGTCGCCGCGCTCGGCTGGCCGAGGCCGACGCTCGACGCGCCGGCGGTCGTCGCCGCGGCGACCGCCAATCCTGCGGGCGAGGAGGCGGCGAGCCTCAGGCTCTACTGGCGCATGGTCGCTCGCTTCGCTGGCGACATGGGCGTCACGTTCGTCGCCACCGGCGGCGTGACCCTGGCCGGCGGGGTGCTGCCGCGCATCGTCGACTTTCTCGACGATTCCGCGTTCCGCGGCGCCTTCGAGGCCAAGGCGCCGGTCGACGCGTTGGCGCGCCGCATTCCGACCCGCCTCGTCATCCGCGCCGACGCGGTGCTGGTCGGCATGGCCGCCATCGCCGCCGCGCCGCAGCGCTACGCGATCGACTATGCCGCGCGGGCCTGGGCGTGAGCGTCCTTCGCCCCGATTTCGCCGCTTTCTTGCTCTCAGTCGCGCCCTGTCGCGAGTTGCGATAAGCTCGGCGGCGGCAAACAGGCGGGATCAGAGTTCGATGACGATGCGTTCCACCGCGATGGCGTCGTTGGCGCTGGCGCTCGCCGGCGCGGCCTGGGCGGCCCCGGCCTTGGCGCAGAGCTGCAGCGACGATTTGCAGAAGCTCTCGCAGCGCCGCGAAACCGAAATGGCGACGATCAACACCCTCATCAAGGCCGCCAAAGGCAAGCAGCTCGATCCGAGCGTGTTCTGCGGCAAGTCGGGCGGCCTGATGACGGCCGAGAACGCGATGATCGCCTACATGGAAAAAAACAAGGACTGGTGCGGGATCCCGGACGATACGCTCGACAGCCTCAAGGCCAATCACGCCAAGAGCGCCGCCTTCGCCGCCAAGGCGTGCAAGGTCGCGGCCGAAATGAAGAAAGCGAAGGAGCAGGCGGCCAACGGCGAAGGCCCGCAGGCCCAGCCGTTGCCGGCCGGCCCGCTTTGACCGCCGAAGCCGGGCGTGACGGCGCGCTGCCCGACGCGCGCCCCGATAGCCTCGTCCTGAGGCTGACGCCCGACTTCGCGCTTCCCTACGTGCAACTCGCGCGGCTCGACCGCCCGGCCGGATGGCAATTGCTGCTCGCGCCCTGTTGGTGGTCCGCCGCGCTCGCCGGCGACGCCGTCCATCGCGGGCCCGACCTCCGGCATCTGCTGCTGTTCCTGATCGGCGCGATCGCGATGCGCGGCGCCGGCTGCACCTATAACGACATCCTCGACCGCGACCTCGACGCCGGCGTCGCCCGCACCAGGGGCCGGCCGCTGCCGTCGGGACGCGTCAGTCCGCGCGCCGCGGCGCTGTTCCTCGCCGTCCAGGCGCTGGTCGGTCTCGCGGCGCTCGTCGCCTTCAATCGCTTCTCGATCGGACTCGGCCTCGCCTCGCTGATCGTCGTGGCGATCTATCCGTTGACGAAGCGCGTCACCTCGTGGCCGCAGGCGGCGCTCGGGCTCGCCTTTTCCTGGGGCGCGTTGATGGGCTGGTCGGCGCGCTTCGGCGCGCTCGGCGCCCCGGCGCTGCTGCTCTACGCCGCCGCGTTCTGCTGGACGATCGGCTACGACACGATTTACGCGCTGCAGGACGCGCGCGACGACGCCATCGTCGGGATCAAGTCGACCGCCCGCCTGTTCGGCCGCCATGCGCGGCTCGGCGTCGGCGCGTTCTACTTGCTGACGGCGCTGCTGGCGCAAGCGGCGCTGCTTGCGGCCGGCGGCGGGTGGATCGCCGAGTTCGGCTGGGCGGCGTTTGCGGCCCATCTCGTCTGGCAGCTGTCGAAGGTCGAGGGCGCAAGCGAGAAGACGGCGCTGATGCTGTTCCGCGCCAACCGCGACGCCGGACTGCTGCTGTTCCTCGGGTTCGCCGTCGAAGGCTGGACGCGCGCCGCGTTGGGCTGAGCTTCACGCCCGCGGCAGCGCGACCCTGTGCTGGGCGACCGGGATCAGCCGCCGCACCCGCTCGACCACCGCCATCTCGATCCGCGTCGAGACGATTCCGATCCCGTCGGACGCCTTGGCGACGACATGGCCCCATGGGTCGGCGACCAGCGAATGGCCATAGGTTTCGCGGCGCTCGTTATTGACGAGGAACGACCCGGTCTGCGCCGCGGCGCAGACGTAAGTCTCCGTCTCGATCGCCCGCGCGCGCAACAGCGTCTCCCAATGGTCCTTTCCGGTCTGCAGCGTGAACGCCGCCGGCAGCGCAATCACTTGGGCGCCCTTCGCCGCCAAGGCCTGGAAGAGATCGGGGAAGCGCAGATCGTAGCAGATCGAGCAGCCGATGGTGACGCCGTCGCAATCGTAGGTGACGACCGCGTCGCCCGCCTTCACCGTTTCGCTCTCCTTGTAGGACGCGCCGTCGGGGGTGGTGACGTCGAAGAGATGGATCTTGCGGTAGCGCGCGATCTCCTTGCCCTTGCGGTCGAAGACGACGCTGGTGTTGTGGATGCGCCCTTCGCCCTCGATTCTTTCCATGATCGAGCCGGCGTGGATGAAGACGCCGTGCTTGGCGGCGAGCGCCTGCGCCATCGCATAGGCCGGCCCGCCGGGCAGCGTCTCGGCGTTCTTCGCCTTGTCGCCGCGCGCCCCGCCGGCCCAGTCGAACTGCTCGGGCAGCAGGATCCAGTCCGGCCCGTCCTCGCCGATGGCGCGCTCGATCAGCGCCTTGGCCGCCGCGATATTGGCCGCCTTGTCGCTAACCGAGTTCATCTGAACGAGGGAGACTTTCATCGGCGACCCACGCAGGTTGGAGGCGTCGAGCGAATATGTCGGCGGCGGGTGCGCAGGCGTCAAGACGTGAAAGCCGTCAAGACGTGACCGCCGCGTGTTTGTGGGCGCGCGCGAAGGCGCCGAAGCCGGCGAGCTGCTTGGCGATGATGTCGCGCGCCGGCGGATCGGTCAATGCGCCGGTCGCGGCGTCGATCTTCTGGTTGGCCTGGGCGACGAACACTTCCGGCTTGTTGAAGACGCACGCTTCCAGCATGACGAAGGTCTGCCGCAGGTGATATTGCGCCCGCGCGCCGCCGAGCATGCCGACCGAGGCGCTTTCGAGCGCTACGGGCTTGTCGAGGAACGGGTTCGGCTTCAGCCGCGACAGCCAGTCGATCGCGTTCTTCAGCCCGCCGGGGATCGAGTAATTATACTCCGGCGTGACGACGATGACGCCGTCGGCCTTGGCGATCGCTTCGCCCATCGCCGCGACCGGCGCCGGGATTCCCTCAGCCTCGACGTCGCCGCTGTAGATCGGGAAGTCGCCGATCGAGCCGAGCGGTTCGATCGTCACGCCCGCCGGCGCGAGGGCGGGCAGGGCGCGCGCGACCGCGGCGTTGTAAGAGCCACGCCGCAGGCTGCCGAGCAGGACGACAAAATGCAGGGGGCCGGCGACAGACATGAACGATCTCCTCGGAGGGTCGGCTGAGCGGCGCCGATGGTCGGGTCCGATTGGCGCGCCGACTGCGTTCGCCTAGTCTACGCGGCGAGTCTTGCGGGGGAAAGCGCCGATGTTCGCCTTGACCGATCTCTTCTCCGTCTCCGGCCGCGTCGCCCTCGTCACCGGCGGCGCGACCGGCTTGGGGCGCATCTGCGCCGAAGCGCTGCTCGCCGCCGGCGCGCGCGTCCTCATCGCTTCGCGCAAGACGGAGGCGTGCGTGGCGGCGGCGCGCGAGCTGTCGGCGTTCGGACCCTGCGAGGGGTTCGGCGGCACGGTGGCGGACGAGGCCGGCGTCGCCGCGCTTGCCGGCGAAGTTCGCGCGCGCACGGACAAGCTGCATATCCTGGTCAACAACGCCGGCGCATCGTGGGGCGCGCCGTTCGCCGCCTATCCGTGGAAGGCGTGGGAGCGGGTGATGGCGGTCAACGTCGCCGGCCTGTTCACGCTGACGCGCGACCTCGCGCCGTTGCTGTTCGCCGCCGCTTCGCCCGAGCGGCCCGCTACGGTCGTCAACCTCGGCTCGGTGATGGGCTCGGTCACCCAGGCGGGAAACGCCTACGCCTATTCGGCGTCGAAGTCGGCGGTCCATCATCTCACCCGCATCCTCGCCGCGGAGTTCGCGTCGAGACAGGTCACGGTCAACGCGATCGCGCCGGGGCCGTTCGCGACCAACATGACGCGCTTCGCCGTCGGCGACGAAGCGGGCGCGACGCGCAGCGCCAAGGTCGTGCCGATGGGCCGGCTCGGCCGGCCGGAAGACATCGCCGGGACGCTGCTCTATCTCGCCGGCCGCGGCGGCGCCTACACCAGCGGCGCGATCGTGCCGGTCGACGGCGGCGGTTCCGCCTTCGCGCCGCCGCCGCTGTTCCCCGAGCGCGGCTGAGCGGCCGTTCACGCGGGAATGTGGATCGTCTCAGGCGGCAGGTTGGCGAGGCGACGCGCGTGCATCGCTGCGAACGCCGCCTCGAGGCGGCGCGTGTAGAGCGCGGTGTCAAACAGCGGCGCGGTCGCACGGTTGCGCTCGAGCTTCGCCTTCAGCGCGCGCAGCCGCTCGGGATCGTGAGCGAGTTCGATCGCCGTCGCGACGAAGGCTTCGCGGTTCGGGGCGATGAGTTCGGGCAGCCCGACCGCCGTCAGCAGGCTGGACGCGACCCGGCTGGCGAAGGTGTCGCCGACGCGCGTCAGCACCGGCAGCCCTACCCACAGGGCGTCGCTCGCCGTGGTGTGGGCGCCATAGGGCCAGCCGTCGAGAAAAAGGTCGGCGAGCCGATTGCGCGCGAGGTGCTCTTCCGATCGGACGCGCTTGGCGAAGATCAGTCGCGACGGATCGACGCCGCGCGCCGCCGCCTCCTTCTTCAGGTTGCCGGCGACGATCGCGTTGTCCTGCAGCAGCCACAGCACGCTGCCGGGGCAGGCCAGAAGGATGCGCGACCACGCCTCGAAGGTGTCGGGGTTGAACTTGAAGTTGGTGTTGAAGGAGCAGAAGACGAACGCCGCTTCAGGCAGCCCCGCCTCGCGCCGCGACGTCGACGCCTCGGCGATCTCACGCTTCGAATCGTTGGGCTGGTAGCTGACCGGCAGATAGACGATCTTCTCCACGAACCACTTCGCTTCCTGCGGCGGAACGACGATTTCGTCGGCGATGAGATAGTCGCAATTGCTGGCGGCGGCGGTTCCCGGCGAGCCGAGATAGTTGACTTGCAGCGGCGCGGACCGGGCCAGAAAGACGGGTTCGCGCAATCGCTCGCTGGCGAAGTCGAGATTGACGAGGATGTCGAAGTCTTTCTTGCTGACGAAATCGATCAGACGATCGTCGTCGATCTGGCCGACGTCGATGAAGGCTTCGGCCGCGTCGACGACGCGCTTCTGCGTCGGCGAGTTGTCGCGCGGTTCGGCGTTCAAGATCGTGATTTCGAACCGTGTCCTGTCGTGGCGTTCGATCACGCCGGCAAACAGGTGGCCGGTCGCATGGTTGCGCAACTCGCCGGAAAGATAGGCGATCCGGATGCGCCCGGGCTGCGAAGCCGCCGCCTTGCGCGCGCCGCCGCGCCGGGCGGGGGGCCTCGCCTTGGCGCGCGCCTTGGCGGCGGCGAATTGTTCGGCGGCTGAAAACGGGAACGTGAGGCAAAGCGAGGGCGAAACGGCGACGCCGGCGCGAATCGCAGCGCGGAGTTCGGCGAGGTCGCTTTGATAGTTCGACCATTGGCAGGCTCTGAGCCTCATGTCGACGAGCGCTTCCCGCCATTCCCTGTTGGCGGGGTCGAGCGAAATCGCCTTGCCGATGCTGTCGATCGCCTCGTCGAGACGACCAAGCTCGCGACAGATGTTGGCGCGCGTCTCCCACGCCTTGGCGACGTCGGGGCCGAGCGACGTGGCGGTCTCGGCGCTGCCCAGCGCGAGGCCGTACTGGCGGTGGTTGTAGAGAGCCGCCGCCTTGCCGAGGTGCGCGGCGGCGAAGGTCGGGTCGAGACGAAGGCAGGCTTCGAGGTTCAAAAGCGCCTCGGAATACCGGCGCAGGCGCAGCAGCGCCGTCCCCTTGTTGGCGAGAGCGTGATGGTAGTTGGGGTCGATCGCCAGCGCGCGGTCGAAGCAGGCGATCGCCTCGTCCGCCTTGCCGCTCTCCTGCAGGACGCTGCCGCGCCCGAACCAGGCGTCGGCGCTGCGCGGATTCTTGGCCAGCGCCTTCTCGAACGCGCCGAGCGCGTCGCGCGGACGATCGAGGTTCTGTAGAGCCAGTCCGTGGTTGTAGAGAGTCGCGGCGGACGCCGGGGGAATCTTCGTCGCGGCGCGCAGGAACGGCTCGGCCTCCCGGTAGCGCTCTTGACTGGCGAGCAAGGCGCCGAGCAGATTGAGCACGCCGACATGGCGCGGCTCGGCCTGGGCCGCCGCCCGCAGCCGCCGCTCGGCGTCGGCGTGATCGCCGCGCCGGAACGACTCGAGAGCGGAGCGGAATTCGAGTTCGGCGGAGATCATCGGCTGGCGACCCTGGGCTTAAGCGAACCGCACCGGCGCGCCGGTCGAGGGCGTCACGATCTCCCCCTCCCACATCGCCTTGCGCCCGCGCACGAATGTCCCGACCGGCCAGCCGGTCACGCTTCTGCCGTCGTAAGGCGTCCAGGCGCTGCGCGAAGCGATCCAGGAATCACGGATCGTCTCGCGGCGCTTCAGGTCGACGACGGTGAAGTCGGCGTCGTAGCCGGCGGCGATGCGCCCCTTGCCGACGACGCCGAAGATGCGCGCCGGACCGGCGCTGGAGAGGTCGACGAAGCGCTGCAGCGTCAGCCGCCCCGCCGCGACATGGTCGAGCATGATCGGGACCAGCGTTTGCACGCCGGTCATGCCCGACGGGCTCTGCGGATAAGGCTTCGCCTTTTCTTCCAGCGTGTGCGGCGCATGGTCGGAGCCGAGCACGTCGACGACGCCCTGGGCGAGGCCGCGCCACACGCCGTCGCGGTGCTCGGTCCCGCGCACCGGCGGGTTCATCTGCAGCTTGGTTCCGAGCCGCGCGTAATCGTCGGCGCTCAAGGTCAGATGATGCGGCGTCGCCTCGCAGCTGGCGACGTCCTTGGCCTCCTGCAGCAGCGCGATCTCCTCGCGGGTCGAGATGTGCAGCACATGCACCTGCGCGCGCGCTTCGCGGGCGAGGCGGATCAGCCGCTCGGTTGATTTGACCGCAGTGGCCACGTCGCGCCAGACGGGATGCGAAGCGGGGTCGCCGGAGACCCGCAGGTCCCTGCGCTCGATCAGCCGCGGCTCGTCCTCGCTGTGGAAGGCGGCGCGGCGGCGCGTCCGCTTGAGGATCGCCAGCACGCCGGAATCGTCGGGCACCAGCAGCTTGCCGGTCGAGGAGCCCATGAACACCTTGATCCCCGCCGCGCCGGGCAGGCGCTCGAGCTCGGGAATGTCGGCGACGTTGTCGTGCGTGCCGCCGACCCAGAAGGCGAAGTCGCAATGCATGCGGCCCGCGGCGCGCTTGACCTTGTCGGCGAGCGCCTCGGCCGAGACCGTCAGCGGGTCGGTGTTGGGCATTTCGAACACCGCGGTGACCCCGCCGAGGATCGCGCCGCGCGAGCCGGTCTCGAGGTCCTCCTTGTGGGTCAGGCCCGGTTCGCGAAAATGCACCTGGCTGTCGATCACGCCGGGCAGGACGTGCAGTCCGCGGCAGTCGATCCGCTCGCCCGCCGCCGCCGCGTAGAGGTCGCCGATCTCGGCGATCTTGCCGTTCGTGACGCCGATGTCGCGCAAGGCTGCGCCGTCCTGGTTGACGACCGTCGCCCCGGCGAGAATGAGGTCGAAATGGCGGGGCATCCAGGTTCCTTCCTTGCGCGGCGGCTCGATCGGCCTAACTAACAGGCTTCGTCCTGGCAAGCCGCTGGAGGGCCTTTCGATGCGTTCGACCGCCGCCTTTCTCGCCGACCGCGGCGTGGTTCGCGTCGAGGGCGAGGACGCGCCCGGCTTCCTGCAGGGGCTGCTGACCAACGATTTGGTCGGCCTCGCCGCCGGCGCGGCGCGCTACGCGGCGCTGCTGACCCCGCAGGGCAAGATCCTGTTCGATTTTCTCGTCCTGCGCGCGCCCGGCGCGCCGCCCACCTTTCTGCTCGATTGTCCCGGGGCGCTCGCCGCCGACCTCGCCAGGCGGCTGACGATCTACAAGCTCAGGGCCAAGGTCGCCATCAGCGACGCGAGCGCCGACTTCGGAATCGTCGCCGACTGGGGCGGCGCGATCGACCCGCCGGCCGGCGCCCACGTCTACGCCGATCCGCGCGCCGCAGCGCTCGGCCGGCGCGCGATCCTGCCGCGCGCCGCCGCCGAGGCGATCGGCGAAGCCGCGCTTCCCGCTTATGAGGCGCTGAGAATCGGCGTCGGCGCGCCGACGGGCGGCGTCGATTTCGCCTACGGCGACGCCTTCCCCCACGACGCCGACATGGATCTCTTCAACGGAATCGACTTCCACAAGGGCTGCTACGTCGGCCAGGAAGTCGTGTCGCGGATGAAGCACCGCGGCGAAGCGAGAAAGCGCGTCGTGCGGGTTCGCCTCGCCGGCGCGGCGCCGGCGCCCGGCACGCCGGTGACCGACGGCGCGCTCGCCGTCGGCGCGCTCGGCGCCGCGGCGGGCGACAAGGCGCTGGCGCTGCTGAGAATCGATCGCGCGGCGGACGCGCAGGCGGCGGGGCGGCCGCTCGAAGCCGCCGGCGTCACATTGACGGTGGAAGAGTCGCCGGCCGCGTCGTGAACGGCGGCGGTCCTCTATGGCCTTGGGGCGGCGCGGCGGCTAGACTTGCCCGCCGTCCCGTAAGCGGCGCAGCGCGTCAGGCGGTTCGCCGCCGCGACGCGAGAGGGAGTCGGCCATGGTCGCCGGGTTTGGCATCGTCGCGATCGCGATCGCGCTGTTCGTCATCGTCACCGTCTTGATGGGCGTGCGGCAGGTGCCGCAAGGCTACAATTACACCGTCGAACGCTTCGGCCGCTACAACAAGACGCTGACGCCCGGTCTCGGCCTGATCATTCCCTATGTCGACAGCGTCGGCCGCAAGCTCAGCGTCATGGAGCAGGTCGTCGACGTGCCGAGCCAGGAGATCATCACCAAGGACAACGCCACGGTGACGGTCGACGGC
>Ga0182030_10005609_pt1 | contig 26576 bp, 22 predicted proteins | sample 812S3MmetaG_FD_121299 | JGI IMG/M metagenome (GOLD analysis project Ga0182030, IMG submission 121299) | Permafrost microbial communities from Stordalen Mire, Sweden - 812S3M metaG (Illumina Assembly) | ecosystem: Environmental > Terrestrial > Soil > Wetlands > Permafrost | place: Sweden...
CGAGCTCGCACGCGCGATCGACGCCGCGCGCAGCAGTATGCGTTCCGTCGATCGCGCACAACACATCGCGGAACATCGGCGGTACCGGCCGCCCCGAGAGAAGGTCGCTCATGCCAGCGACCAGGCTGCGGCCTTTACGGGGCCACTCGCCCTGTGCGAACTCTTCTGCGTGCCGGCGCTCCAGGAGGTTGGTCCCGCCCGGTGCAGCCGAGCGGGCGCGCAGCCGGAGCGCAGCAAGGTGGCCGGTGGCGTTTGGGGCGTGTGGCTTGTCACGCTGTTGGCGTGACGGTCGGAGGGGCGGTCGCCGCCGCCGTTGATGGTCGTGGGCGAGCCGTGGCGGCGAGGGCGTAGAGGGCGGCGGCGACGATTCCTCCGACGACGGGTAGCGGGAGCGTGTTGTAGAAGAGCCCGGGGAGGAAGTGGTTTCCCCAGTAGCCGATCACAAAGCCGACGATCACCGACGCGATCGAGCTTGGCACGATGCGTCCGGTGAAATCGTGGGGGTGCTCGAAGAACGCGGCGGCGGCTGTGCGGCGGCGTTGGACGTAGAGCCAGTCGACGAGCATGACGAAGGTGAACGGGATGATCACGTCGCCGGCGTCGTTGAGCAGGGTGCTGACGTGGGAGAGGATGCCGGCGATTGCGAGCGCGATGCCGCCGATGCCGAGGATGAATGTCGCGATCGGCTGCTCGAGGCGCATCTTCTTGTGGACGCCGCCCCGGCATCCGTGTTGGGCGAGATCGCGGCGCCCTACCGGCGCCATGCGAAATGCCGACGGACGCGCCACGGGAGCTGTCCCCCGGTCGGCCCAAGGTCAAATCTGAAGCAACCAGCGGGTGCGGCACGTCGACCTCCAGGCTCGTCAGGACGCTGAACCTCGGAAAGTCAGACGGTGTTGCCAGGCCACGTAACGCGGGCCGACCTCACGTAGTGCCCTCCGTCGCCCAGCCTACCGCACGCGGCGACCGATCATCGAGCGCGCGACCGGCCGGCGCGTGATTGGCTTCAGGAGCGGCAATCAGCAGCACCGGCGTGATGTGCGAGGTCTTCATCCTCGCCCCCACAGACCTCGCCGTCGAAGAGGAAAGCTCAGGTGGCCAACCGCCCGGCCTTTCGGGTTGACGCGCTACGTGACGACGCTGCCGGCGTGGGCGACGGCGTGGAGGCCGGATCGACATTCGGAGTAGAGTCGGTGGCGAAGGGCATCAGGTGGGGTCGGCCCGCGTTACGTGGGTGGGCAGCGCCGTCTGACTTTCCGAGGCTTCCGTTCACGATCCCGGAGGGCGCCATGCCCCGCTCGTTGGCTGTTCTCGATCCGGCCGCGAGCCGGATCGCCGCCGTTGCGCTGGTCCTGGCGGCGAGCGAATCCGTTGGCTGACCTGGTGTCGGACCTCAGCGAGTTGACGGCGGTTCTGCCGGCCGCGGCGATGGCAGAGCCCCTTTCGGCGGATTTGTTGGCGAGGATCGATCGGTATTGGCGGGCGGCGAATTATTTGTCGGTCGGCCAGATTTATCTGTACGACAATCCGCTGTTGAGGGAGCCGTTGCGGCTGTCGCATGTGAAGCCGTTGGTGGTTGGGCATTGGGGGACGACGCCTGGTCAGAATTTCATCTACGTGCATTTGAATCGGGCGATCTCCGAGTACGAGCTCGACATGTTCTACGTCGCCGGGCCGGGGCATGGTGGTCCGGCGTTGGTGGGGAACACCTATCTCGAGGGCAGCTACAGCGAGATTTACCCGAACGTCAGCCAGGATGAGGCTGGGATGAAGCGGCTGTTCACGCAGTTCTCCTTCCCGGGCGGTATCTCGAGCCATGTCGCCCCGACGACACCGGGGTCGATCCACGAAGGCGGCGAGCTCGGCTACTCGCTCAGCCACGCGTTCGGTGCCGCGTTCGATAACCCCGAGCTGATCGTGGCGTGCGTAATCGGCGATGGCGAGGCGGAAACAGGCCCGCTGGCGACGGCTTGGCACTCGAACAAGTTCCTGAGCGCGGTCAGCGACGGCGCGGTGCTGCCGATCCTGCATCTGAACGGTTACAAGATCAGCAACCCCACGGTGCTTGATCGCATCGAGCACGATGAGCTCGACCAGTTCCTCCGTGGCTGCGGCTGGACGCCGTACTTCGTTGAAGGGCACGAGCCGGCCGCGATGCACCAGTTGATGGCGTCCGCCATCGACGCGGTCATCGGAGAGATCCGCGAGATTCAGCGTGCGGCGCGCGAAGGCGACGCCACGGCGCGGCCGCGGTGGCCGATGATCGTGCTGCGCTCACCGAAGGGCTGGACGGGACCGAAGGTTGTTGACGGACTCCAGGTTGAGGGTACGTTCCGCGCGCATCAGGTGCCGCTGCTGGTCGATGCAGAGCACCCGGAGCACGTGGGGCAGCTCGAGGCCTGGATGCGGAGCTACCGGCCGGAGGAGCTGTTCGACGAGGCGGGTCGGTTGATGCCCGAGCTTGCGGAGTTGGCGCCGAAGGGCGCCCTGCGGATGGGCGCCAACGCGCACGCGAACGGTGGCGTGCTGTTGAGCGAGCTGCGCATGCCGGACTTCCAGGCCCACGCGGTGGACGTTCCCGCGCCGGGTGGCGTCGATGCGCAGGACACGCTCGTGCTCGGAAGCTTCCTGCGCGACGTCGTCGCGCTGAACGAAGATCGGCGCAACTTCCGTCTGTTCGGTCCTGATGAGACGCTCTCAAACCTGCTGGGGGCGGTGTTCGAGGTGACCTCGCGGCAGTGGGAGGGGCGGGTGGCGCCGAACGACGAGTTTCTCGCTCGCGATGGCCGCGTGTTGGACTCGATGCTGAGCGAGCATCAGTGCCAGGGGTGGCTCGAGGGTTACCTGCTGACCGGGCGTCATGGGTTGTTCAACTGCTACGAGGCGTTCATTCACATCGTCGATTCGATGTTCAACCAGCACGCGAAGTGGTTGAAGGTCACCAAGCAGCTTCCGTGGCGCCGGCCGATAGCTTCCCTGAACTATCTGCTGGCATCGCATGTTTGGCAGCAGGATCACAACGGTTTCACCCACCAGGACCCGGGGTTTCTCGATCACGTGGTCAACAAGAAGGCCGACATCGTCAGGGTGTATCTGCCGCCGGACGCGAACTGCCTGCTGTCGGTCGCCAACCACTGCCTGAATACCCGCGACTACGTGAACGTTATCGTCGCCGGCAAGCACGCGATGCCGCAATGGCTGACGATGGACGAGGCGGTCGTGCACTGCACCGAGGGCATCGGCATCTGGTCATGGGCCAGCAACGACCAGGACGGCGAACCGGATGTCGTGATGGCGTGCTGCGGCGACACGCCCACGCTCGAAGTCCTGGGAGCCGTGTCGATCCTGCGCGACGAGCTGCCCGAGTTGAAGGTCAGGGTGATCAACGTGGTCGATCTGATGAAGCTGCAATCCGCCAGCGAGCATCCACACGGGCTCAGCGACAGCGACTACGACTCGCTGTTCACGACGGACAAGCACATCATCTTCGCGTTCCACGGCTACCCGTCGCTGATCCACCGGTTGACGTACCGCCGTCGAAACCGCGATCTGCACGTCCGTGGCTACAACGAAGAGGGCACGATCACGACCGCGTTCGACATGCGCGTCCAAAACAGCCTCGACCGCTTCCACCTCGTTCAGGACGTGGTCGACCGCGTTCCCGGGCTCGGTGCAGCCGGCAGCTACCTCAAGCAGACGATGCAGGACAAGCTCGTCGAGCACAAGCAGTACATCGACGCGCACGGCCAGGACCTGCCCGAGATCCGCAACTGGAAATGGGACGCGAGCAGATGACAGCGCAGGCGCAGGTCGACACCGCACAGGAGCTGCTGGCCGGCGACCGTGGGATTCTGGCGATGGACGAGAGCATCGCGACGTGCAACCGGCGGTTCGCCGCCGCGGGAATCGAGCAGAGGATCGAGAGCCGGCGCGCCTACCGGGAGCTGCTGGTGACGACCCCCGGTCTTGTCGACAGCATCCACGGCGCGATCCTCTACGACGAGACGATCCGCCAGCACACTCAAGCCGGCACGTCTCTGATCCAGGCGCTGGTCGACGCGGCGATCATCCCCGGCATCAAGGTCGACGCCGGGACGGTGCCGATGGCGGGGCATCCCGGCGAGCGGATCACCGAGGGGTTGGACGGATTGCGAGACCGCTTGATCGAATACCGGGGGATGGGCGCTCGCTTCGCCAAATGGCGCGCCGTGTTCACCATCGGCAAGGGCACACCCAGCCGCGGTTGCATCGAGGCCAACTCCGGGGGGCTGGCACGCTACGCCGCACTCTGCCAGGAGGCGGGGCTGGTCCCGATCGTGGAGCCCGAGGTGCTGATGGACGGTGACCACGCACTGGCGCGCTGCGGCGAGATCACAGAAGAGATCCTCCGCGCACTGTTCGCCAGCCTGCACAGCCAGCGGGTGACGCTCGAGGCGGTCATTCTCAAGCCCAACATGGTGCTGCCGGGATCGGGTGCCGCCAAGCAGCCGTCGGTGGATGAGGTGGCCGACGCCACGCTCACTTGTTTGCTGCGCGCGGTTCCCGCGGCGGTTGCCGGGATCGCGTTCCTCTCCGGTGGGCAGTCCGGCGAGCTGGCGTCGGCGCGTCTGAACGCCGTCATTCTGCGCTCGCGCCCGTGCGCACCGTGGCCGCTCAGTTTCTCCTTCGGCCGCGCGATTCAGCAGCCGGCGCTCGCGATCTGGCATGGGGAGGACGCGAACGTCGCGGCGGCCCAGCGGGCCCTGCGCCATCGGGCGAGATGCGACCAGATGGCACGCGGCGGCGCTTACAGCGCCGCCGCGGAAGGCACGCCATGAGCGCGACAAGCAGCAGGAAGACCGCTGGTGGGCGTCGCCGTGGCCGCGCGCAATCGCGTGACGCGGCGCCACAGGCCGAGGGCCGTGGCACGGACGGCGGATCCTCCCCGGATCCGAGCAATGATCTGAAGGAGCTGCCGCTGGCTGAGGTGGAGAAGCGGCTCGATACGTCGCCGGATGGGCTCACTGCGGTCGAGGCGGAGAAGCGGCTGGCGAAGTATGGGGCTAACGAGATTGAGGAGGAGTCGACCAGCTGGTTGCGGGCGCTGCTGGCGTATTTCTGGGGTCCGATCGCGTGGATGATCGAGATCGCGGTGGTCCTGTCGGCCGCGTTGGGGCACTGGGCGGATTTCTTCATCATCCTGGTGTTGCTGGTGGCGAACGCTGCGGTCGGGTTCTCTGAGGAGCATCAGGCGGGCAAGGAGATCGCTGCGTTGAAGGCGCAGTTGGCGATCAAGGCGCGCGTCTTGCGCGACGGAAAGTGGATCACTCCGCCGGCGGCGGAGCTTGTGCCGGGTGATGTGATCCGGATGCGGATGGGCGACATCGTTCCGGCCGACGCCCGGTTATTGGACGGCGACCCGGTCGAGGTGGACCAGTCGGCGTTGACCGGCGAGTCGTTGCCGGTCGAGAAGAAGTCCGGTGAGGCGGTGTTCTCGGGTTCGATCATCCGCCAGGGCGAGATCGGCGCGCTGGTCTACGCCACCGGCGCACACACCTACTTCGGCGAGACGGCCAAGCTTGTCCAGGACGCGCATAGCGTCAGCCACTTCCAGCGCGCGGTGCTGAGGATCGGCACCTATCTGATCGTTCTCGCGCTCGCGCTCGTCGCGTTGATCATCGTCGTCTCGCTGTTGCGCGGCGATGCGTTCCTGACGACGCTGCAGTTCGCGCTGGTGCTGACGGTTGCGGCGATACCGGTTGCGATGCCGACGGTGCTGTCGGTGACGATGGCGGTCGGCGCGCGTCTGCTTGCCAAGAAGCAGGCGATCGTCAGCCGCCTGGTCGCGATCGAGGAGCTCGCGGGCGTCGACGTGCTGTGCTCGGACAAGACCGGCACGCTGACCCAGAACAAGCTCACCCTTGGCGATCCATACTCCGTCGACGGCATCACCGCGGATGAGGTCATCCTCTGCGCCGCGCTGGCCTCACGCGACGACGACGACGACACGATCGACCTCGCGATTCTCCACGGGGTCAAGGACCCCACCGCACTCGACGGCTACACGGTTGGTCATTTCCAGCCGTTTGACCCGGTCCACAAGCGCACCGAAGCCACCGTCACAGCGAAGGGCCAGACGGCCTTCAAGGTCACGAAGGGTGCGCCACAGGTCATTCTCGCGCTCGCCGCCACCACCGGAGCGGCAAAGGCGGACGCGAACAAGGCGGTCAACGAGTTCGCGGCGCGCGGCTTTCGCTCATTGGGTGTGGCCCGCGCCGATGGGGACGGGCCGTGGAAGCTCGTCGGCGTGCTCCCCTTGTTTGACCCGCCGCGCGAAGACGCGAAGGCGACGCTCCTCACCGCCCGAGCGCTCGGCGTGAACGTCAAGATGGTGACCGGCGACGCGCTGGCGATCGCGCAGGAAACGGCGAAGAAGCTCGGCCTGGGAACCAACATCCTCGACGCGGGTGGTCTCAGCGACTCAAAGCGCAAGGAGACCAAGGCGGTGGCCGCGTCGATCGAGCACGCCGACGGCTTTGCCCAGGTCTTCCCGGAGCACAAGTTCCACATCGTGGACGTCCTCCAGAAGCAAGGCCACATCGTCGGGATGACCGGCGACGGCGTCAACGACGCTCCGGCGCTGAAGAAGGCCGACTGCGGCATCGCCGTCTCTGGCGCGACGGACGCCGCCCGCGCCGCCGCCTCGATCGTGCTCATGACACCGGGGCTGTCGGTGATCATCGACGCGATCAAGGAAAGCCGCCGGATCGTGCAGCGGATGAACAGCTACGCGATCTACCGCATCGCCGAGACCCTCCGTGTACTCGGGCTCGTGACCCTGGTCATCCTCCTCTACAACTTCTTTCCCGTCACCGCGATCATGATCGTGTTGCTGGCGCTGCTCAACGACGGCGCGATCCTGTCGATCGCCTACGACAACGTCCGCTACTCCGACCGACCCGAGGCGTGGAACATGCGCCTCGTCCTCGGCATGGCCTCGGTACTCGGCCTCGTCGGCCCCGTCGCCGCGTTCGGCCTGTTCTACGTCGCTGACAACGTCTTCACTCTCGGGCGACCGGAGCTGCAAACGCTGATGTATCTGATGCTCTCCGTCGCCGGACATCTCACGATCTTCCTGACCCGCACCCGCGGCCCGTTCTGGTCGATCCGCCCCGCACGAGTCCTCGTGATCGCCGTGATCGGCGCGCAGACAATCGCCACCATCATCGCCGTCGGAGGAATCCTCGTCACCCCACTGCCCTGGTATTGGGCGCTTGCTGTCTGGGGCTACGCGATCGCCTGGTTCCTGATCACCGACCGCGTAAAACTATTCGCCTACCGAGTACTCGACCCGGTTGACAGCCATACCACGGGGACGACGAGCTCGACCACGCCCGACGCGAGCGGCGCTCCGCTGAACATGTCGAGTAATGGCGCGACGACCCCGAAGCACGCTTACCACACAACCTCACGCGAATACGAGCCGAGTCACCGCAGCGTCTACCACACCGACGACGCCTGCCCCTACGGCAGCGAGATCGAAGCGTCGCACCGCGTGGACGGGACCGGTGGACGCGAGCTGTGCAGCTACTGCGCAGAGCAATAGCTCTCAGACTCCGACACCACTGACCGCAGAGTTGCGCCGGGGTACTCCCGGCTCGCGAGCGAGGAGCGTGAGCGACGGAGCGATGGCTATTCGAGCTTGATCGCACGCATCGTGTGGGCGTCGGGGAGCTTGTTCAGGATGCCGCGGAGAGTCTCGCGCTCGCTGGCCTGTCCGCGCTGTAGATCCTCGAACAGCAGCTGCACGGCAGTGTGGGTGATCTTCATCTGCTCGGGTTCGAGCGTCAGCGTGAGGTTGCCTCGATCGTCGCCCGCTGATTCCAGGTCGGCGAGAACCGCTCGTGCGAGCCGGCGAATCTCGGGCTGGTGGGCCTCGTCGGAGATCAGCAGACGTAGCGCGCTCGCGGCCACGGGCACCTCGCCGGGATCGAGGTGTAGGTGGTAGGGCGGTTGTGGGGCCTTTGCTGCGTGAGTCATGCCGGTCGTCCTTGGGGTTGTGGTCCCGGTTGCCGCCACCGGGCAGAACGCCACCGTAGCGTCCGTGTCCCGGCCCCGAGTTCCCGGGCGGGGGATACTCGGCTCGGTCACGACGTGCTGACGCGCCCTTGTGCGGCCTGGAGCACGGCGCGTGTCTGACGGGCGATCTCGAGGTCTTCGCGCGCTGCAATGACGAGTGTGCGGGTTCGGGCGCCTTCGGCGGTGAGCTCGAGGTCGCCGCTTGCGGTCTCGTTGCGCTCAGCGTCGATGGCCAGGCCGAGAAAGCCGAGGCCGGCCACCGCGCGGGCACGGATGGGCGCTGAGCGCTCGCCGATACCGCCGGTGAACACGAGCGCGTCGAGGCCGCCGAGCGCTGCGGCCATGGCGGCGATCAGTGCCCGCAGTCGATGCTCCCAGACCTCGAGCGCGAGCACGCTCGATGGATCACCGTCTGCGGCGCGCTTGAGCACGATGCGCATGTCGGCGCTGCCGGACAGGCCCTGTAGGCCGGACTCGTGCTCGAGCGCGAACGCGAGCTCGTGCTCGGACATTTCGGTGTGCTGCATCAGCCACAGTAGTAGTCCGGGATCGATGCTCCCGGAGCGGGTCGCCATGACCAGGCCCTCCAGTGGCGTGAAGCCCATCGTCGTGTCCAGTGAGCGTCCGTCGGCGATCGCGCACAGCGACGCGCCTGCTCCGAGGTGGCAGCTGACCAGCCGCAGGTCGTTTGCCGGGTGGCCGAGCAGTTGCGGCGCCCGGCGCGCCACCCAACTGTGGGAGAGCCCGTGGAAGCCGTAGCGGCGAATCGGCCAGCGCTCGCGCCAGGCGGCTGGCAGCGCGTAGGTGCTCGCAGCCGCCGGTAGGCCGGCGTGAAACGCGGTGTCGAAGCAGGCCACGGCGGGGATCTTTGGCAGCTGCGCCGATACTGCGTCCAGCGCGGCCAGTGACTTCGGTTGATGCAGCGGGGCGAGGTCGGTGAGCTCGCGCAGGGCGGCTTCGATTTCGGCGTCGATGAGCGTGGCCGTCACGAACCGCTCGCCACCGTGCACGATACGGTGCCCGACCGCATCGGCGGCGTCCAGGCCGTCGGCGAGCGCGTCACGCAACGCCGCTTCGTCGAGTTCGCCGTGCGCTGCCTCAAGCTCCCTCGCCGCGATCACCTGGTCGGCGCCGTCGAGCAGCGTCAGCTTCAGCGAGCTCGATCCGGCGTTGACGACGAGCACACGCAAAGCGAGCGGCCCGGGTTAGGCCGGGCCGTCAGCCGGCACGCCGACGCCGTGACGTTCGATCTCGCTGACCTGCGCCAGGCGGCGTAGGTGGCCGCTCGGCACCGCTGAAACGAGCGCCCAGAAACGCGCGCATCAGTTCTCTCGCGAGCTCGGATCCAATCACGCGAGCCCCGCGACACAGAACGTTGAGGTCGTCGTGCTCGACGCTCTGATGGGCGGTGTAGGTGTCACTGACCGTTGCTGCACGGATCCCGTGAACCTTCGACGCTGCGACCGATACCCCGGCGCCCGAGCCACACACGAAAGTGCCGCGCGCGGCTCTGCCATCGCTGATCGCCCGCGCCACCGCCTGCGCGATCACCGGGTAGTCGTCGGCCGCACCCAGGTCCAGCGCTTCGTGGCCGCCGTCCACCAGCTCGTCGATGACCACCTCGTGCAGTGCCACGCCCGCGTGGGCAAACCCGCAGGCGACCTTCACATCACACCAGGCGCAGCGCAACGGCAGGCCAGCTGATCGGGGCCGATCACGACGCCTGCGTGGCTGTCACGGGATCCGGGGCGGCTCCCTTTGGCGCCTGCGCCTCAAGCTCGCATTTCGCCTGGAGCAGTCGCGCGCGCGCGTCGCCGTCGAGTGTCGGGTACTGCGGGTCGATGTCGATCAGGGCGTCGAGGATCACCTCGGAGGCGGCGATGCGCGCGAACCACTTGTGGTCTGCCGGGATCACGTGCCAGGGCGCCCATGGGGTGCTGGTGTGCGACAGCATCTGCGAGAACGCGTGCTGGTAGGCGTCCCAGTGGGCGCGCTCGTGGATGTCGTTGGCCGAGAACTTCCAGTTGTGCTCGGGCAGGTCGCAGCGACGCAGGAACCGCACCCGCTGCTCCTCCTTGGAAAGGTTGAGGCAAAGCTTCACGATCCGCAGGCCGTTGTCGACGAGGTAGTGCTCCCAGTCGTTGATCTCGCGGTAGCGCCGCTCCCAGACACCGTCGCGCTTGGCCGCCGGGGGCATCCTCTGGCGATCGAGGTCCTCGGGATGCACACGGACGACGAGCACCTCCTCGTAGTGCGAGCGATTGAAGATCGCGATCTGCCCGCGCGCCGGCAGATACTGCTGGTAGCGCCACAGAAAGCTGTGATCGAGCTCCTCCGCCGAGGGCTCCTTGAAGCTGTGAACGGCGACGCCCTGCGGGTTTACCCCACTCATCACGTGACGGATCGTGCCGTCCTTGCCGGCAGCATCCAGCGCCTGCAGGATGATCAGCACGCCGTAGGTGTCCTGAGCCGCGAGACGAGCCTGGTACTCGCTCAGCGACTGCACGCCCGCACGCAGCCGCTTGACGGCACGCTTCTTCTTCAGGGCGCCCTTGAACCCGGGATCAAAGTCGTTCTCGAGGCTCACCGTCGACCCAGGCGCCACCCGAAACGGCGCGATGAACGTCGCGATCGAGTCATCGTGATCGTCAGACATCGCACCCCACCTTGATTGGAGCGCCGAGGGCTACTCCAGCAACGAGCCGGCTGCTCGGGGCGCCTGCGGCCCCGTCGCCGCTGGCGAGAGTCAGATCACTCATACCCGTGTAGCGTCGAGATCGCGCGTGGTCTTACCCCAGCCCGTCGACGTTGGCGAAAGACAGCGGCTGACGATCACGCGATCGACCGATCAGAACTCCTCACAAGCGTCCTGATAGGTGCGCCGGGCGCCGGCGGGCCCGGCGTCGAAGGAGCCAAATGCGGTGGTTCCGGCGACGTAAGAACTTGCGTCCCGACGACGCTGGAGGTGCAGATCCCGCTCCGCGGGCCGAGAGGAAGAGATTCCTGAGAGGCAGAGATTCCAGTGGGTCGTTACCCGAGAGCCGTATTGAGCGGCGCGCGCGTCGTGACTGCGCCGTCTGGGCGGCAGTTCGAGATCGCCTCGGGGGACCGTCGTGCCTGCGTCGTGGAAGTTGGCGGTGGACTGCGCACGTATTCCGTGGGCGGGCGCGAGGTGCTCGACGGCTACGGTGAAGATGAGATGTGCAGGTCGGCACGCGGTCAGTGCTTGGTCCCGTGGCCTAACCGGATCGCCGATGGCAGTTACGAGTTCGCCGGGGTCCGCCAGCAACTCGCGCTCAACGAGCCGGAACGTCAAACAGCAATACACGGTCTCGGCAGCTGGGCGAACTGGACTGTCGCCGAGCGGGCCGGCGATCGCGTCACGTTGGAATTGCGGCTGCACCCCCAGCCCGGCTACCCACACAGCCTGGCACTGGTCGTGGACTACCGCGTGGACGCGAGCGGCCTCACGGTTCGCACGACCGCGACGAACGTTGGATTGACCGCCTGTCCGTACGGTGCGGGGGCGCACCCCTACCTGTCCGTCGGCACGCCATCGGTCGACAGCATCGTGCTGCGGGCACCGGGTCGGACTCGCCTGATCGGCGATGCGCGCGGGATTCCGACGGGTGCGGAGGCGGTGGATGCGAGCGAGTACGACTTTCGCGAGCGGCGGCCGATCGGGAGCCTGAAGCTCGACACGGCCTTCGGCGACCTCGAGCGCGATCTCGACGGGCGCGCACGTGTCCGACTCGCTGCGCCGGACGGTGCGGTGAGTGCGACGCTCTGGCTCGACGAGCACTACCGGTACCTGATGCTCTTCACCGGCGACCCGTTGCCCGATGTCGATCGCCGGAGTCTCGGGATCGAGCCGATGACGTGCGCCCCCAACGCGTTCCAGAGCGGCGACGGGCTCGTCATCCTCGAGCCGGGCGAGTCGTTCGCAGCGAGCTGGGGAATAGAGTCCTCATGAGCTCCCACGTCAGCGTCCTCGACGTCTCTGGCGGCGCAGATCCGAGCGAGATCCGAATCCGTTCAGGCGAGCTGGTCGGGAAGGTCGCGCTCGTGACCGGTGCCGGCAGCGGCATCGGCTACGCGATCGCCGAACGCTTCGCCCGCGAGGGCGCAGCGGTCGCAATCGACTACCTCGAGCACGGCGACGACGCGCGAGCCCTCGCAGAACACCTCAATGGCGCCGGGGCGAAGGCCGTCGCCATCGAGGCGGACGTCACCGAGGCCGCCGCCGTCGAGGGCTTGGTCGCTCGGGTCCTTGAGCGGTTCGGTCGGCTCGACGTCCTGGTCAACAACGCCGGCATCGAGAAGTCGCAGCCGCTACTGGACATCGATGAGGCAAGCTGGGATCGCACGCTGGCCGTCGATCTCAAGGCGCCCTTCCTGTGCATCCAGTCGGCGGCGCGCCGGATGAAGGACAGCGGCGGCGGCTCGATTGTGAACATCTCCTCGATTCACGAAGATGTCCCGTTCCCGAGCTATGCGCCCTACGCGGTAGCGAAGGGCGGGCTACGCATGCTGATGCGAAACGCCGCGCTCGCGCTCGCCCCGTTCGGCATTCGCGTTAACAACATCGCGCCGGGAGCGATCGCGACACCGATCAACGCGGCCACCCTCGCGGACCCGGTGAAGGTTGCGCGCCTAGCCGAGATCGTGCCGCTCGGCCGGATGGGCACCCCCGAAGAAGTCGCCCAGGTCGCGCTGTTTCTTGCCTCCGGCCGGTCATCGTATGTCACCGGGTCCACCTACTTTGTCGATGGGGGAATGCTCCGACACGCTGAAGCGCTCTGACACGTCCAGCGGTGATGTAGCGCCGATTCATCACAATCGTTCGAGGGAAGCGGGACTGAGAAATGCAACTGGGAATGGTCGGGCTGGGCCGTATGGGAGCAAACCTGGTGCGGCGGCTGATGCCCGCGGGGCACGACTGCGTGATCTACGACGTCAACGCCGAGGCCGTGAAGGAGCTCGCGGGCGAAGGCGCGACCGCCGCCGGTTCGCTGGGGGAGCTCGTCGGTTTGCTGGACAAGCCCCGCGCGGTGTGGGTGATGGTTCCGTCCGGGGAGATCACCGGGCAGACCGTCAGCGAGCTCAGCGAACACCTGGATGGCGGTGACGTGATCATCGACGGCGGCAACTCCTACTACCGCGATGACATCGCCCGCGCCAAGACGGTCTCCGAGAAGGGCATCCACTATGTCGACGTTGGGACGAGCGGCGGTGTGTGGGGCTTGGAGCGCGGCTACTCGCTGATGATCGGCGGCGAGAAGGATGTCGTCGATCGCCTCACGCCGGTGTTCGCCGCTATCGCGCCGGGCGTCGGCGCCGCGTCGCGCACGCCGGGGCGCAGCGGCGAGCCGTCAAACGAAGAGAACGGCTTCCTGCATTGTGGCCCGAACGGCGCGGGGCACTTCGTGAAGATGGTCCACAACGGCATCGAATACGGCGCGATGGCCGCGTACGCCGAGGGTCTGAACATCCTCAAACACGCCAACGCCGGCAAGGCGACGCGCGAGGCTGACGCAGAGACAGCGCCAATGGAGGAGCCCGAGTTCTACCAGTTCGAGATCGACATTCCGGCGGTGGCCGAGGTCTGGCGACGCGGCAGCGTCATCGAGTCATGGCTACTGGACCTGACCGCGGCCGCACTGTATGACTCGCCTGACCTGAGCGAGTTCGCGGGACGGGTCTCTGACTCGGGCGAGGGGCGCTGGACCTCGATCGCGGCGATCGACGAAGGCGTCCCCGCGCCGGTGCTGACCACGGCGCTGTACTCCCGCTTCGCGTCGCGCGGTCTCGACGACTTCGCCGACAAGGTGCTCTCGGCGATGCGCAAGGGCTTCGGCGGCCACAACGAGAAGAAGGCCTGAACGTGCCCGGCCCGATCAAGCCCGCCTTCGTCCTGTCTGACATCGACGCAAATCATGCCCACCTCCGTTTCCCGGGGGCGGCGGAAAGCACCGGCGGCCACGCGAGGCCGGAGGTACGGCGCACCCCCCGAGCCCCACAACCTGATGGAGACGATTTGCCGTGAGTCTCGATATGACGCAGGCCCCCGATGGCAAGATCGTCGCGAGCGCTCTGCCAGGTGGACAGCTCGAGATCGTCTCGGCGGACCGGCCTGCAGGTGCGGGACTGTTGTGAACGCCCCCGAGCGCATAGCGGTGCTGTTCGACATCGACGGCACCCTGATAGTCACGGGCGGGGCCGGCGCCGCGTCGTGGCGGATGGCGTTCGATGAGCTCTTTGGGATCCCGGCCGACATCGGCGAGTTCACCGACGCCGGGCTGACCGACCCCGATGTGGGCCGCAAGACGTTCGAGGCGGTCATGCACCGCGCGCCCGAGCGCAAGGAGTTCACGCGGCTGCTCGAGCGACGGCTGTTCTACCTGCATCAGACCGTCAGGGACTCCACGGGCTATCGCGTTCTCGCTGGTGTGCACGAGCTACTGCCGAGGCTGATCACGGACGGCTATCTGCTGGGGCTCGTCACCGGAAACCTCGAGGCGTCCGCCCACATCAAGCTCCACCGTGCGGGACTGAACCGCTTCTTCTCGTTCGGCGGCTACGGCTCGGACTCGACCGACCGAGGTGAGCTGACCAAGATCGCACTCAGGCGTGCCGCACTCGTCTACGGCGAAGCGGTCACGCCGGCGCAGGCGATCACCGTCGGCGACACCCCGCATGACATCACCGGCGCGCACGCAGCCGGAATCGCCTGCGTCGGCGTGGCCAGCAACAACTTCACCGTCAAGCAACTCCGAGACGCGGGCGCCGACTACGCGATCGCTTCACTAACGGATCCCCTGCCACTATGACGCGCTTCCACGGAAGCACCGGACAGGCCGCGACGGCAGAACCCGACCCGGCGATGACCGCGCCGAGGTCGACCGCCGACGTCAACGATCCCGACCGCCGTCACACAATAATCCTGACCTGCCCGAGCCGAACTTCCGCCGGCTCGTCATGATCGGCCTGTCGCTCGCGGTGTTCCAGCGTGTGACCGCGATCATCACCCTCATCTACTATGCGCCGACGCGGCTCAAGAGCGCCGCGGTCGAGAACGCTGCGCCACTGCCGGCCAACGTCGCCAGCGGAGCCATCAACGTCGCCGTGCCGATCGTCGAGAGCAGCCTGGTCGACCGCACGAGGTGCCGGCCGCTGCCGATCGGCGGGACGACGGGAATGGTCGTGGCCCTGACAACGATCGTGCTCGTGTTCGGACTCGGACCGGGCCACCCTCCGGGCATCGAAGTAGCCATCGCGCCCGCCTTCCTCAGCGTGTGCGGGCTCGTCTACTTCATCAAGCGCGTCCAACACGATCAACACGGTTGGAGCTGATGGCCTCGATGCTTGGTCTGCCTGATCCTGTTACAGCCTGCCTGTTCGATCTCGACGGCGTGCTGACACGGACGGCGAAGGTCCACGCGGCAGCTTGGAAGCAGGCGTTCGATGGGTATCTGCGCGAACGCGCGGCGCGCGGAGACGGGACGTTCGTAGCGTTTGACGCGGCGGACGATTACGACGAGTACGTCGATGGCAAACCTCGCTACGACGGCGTGCGCTCGTTCCTGAACGCGCGCGGTATCAAGCTGCCGGACGGCGATCCCACCGATGCCGCCGAGGCCGAGACGATCGACGGGCTCGGTAACCGCAAGAACGAGATCGTGCTGCGGCTGATCCGCGACCACGGGGTCGAGGCCTACCCGGGCTCGCTGCGATACGTGAAGGCCGCCCGCCGGGCCGGGTTGGCCACGGCCGTCGTCTCCTCGAGCGCCAACTGTCGCGCCGTGCTGATCGCCGCCGGCATCGAGGGTTTGTTCGCGGCACGGATCGATGGCGTTGTCGCCGAACGCGAGCATCTGAAGGGAAAGCCCGCACCGGATATGTTCCTGGCCGGCGCGCACGCCCTTGGCGTCGCGGCAGGGAACGCCGCCGTGTTCGAGGATGCGCTCTCCGGCGTTGCGGCCGGTCGAGCCGGCTGTTTTGCCTACGTTGTCGGCGTCGATCGCGTGGGACAGGCCGAGGCGCTGCGCGAGCACGGTGCGGACATCGTCGTCGACGATCTCGTCGAATTGCTCGACGCTCGGTGATCCGCCATCCCGCCTTCGCGGTTGACCCGTGGTCGATCCGTGAGACCGAGCTCGACCTGGGCGTGCTCGAGCAGACCGGATCGCTGTTCGCACTGGCGAACGGGCATATCGGGCTGCGCGGAAATCTGGACGAGGGCGAGCCACCAGGTCTTCCCGGTAGCTACCTGGGCGGCTTCTACGAACAGCGTCCCCTGCCCTATGCGGAAGCCCGCTATGGCTTCCCGGAGGCAGGACAAACCGTCGTCAACGTCACCAACGGCAAGATCATCCGCCTGCTCGTCGACGACCAGCCCTTCGACGTGCGCTTCGGCGAGTTGCGAGGCCACGAGCGTGTTCTGGATTTCCGGGCCGGTGTGCTCCGACGTCGCGCTGAGTGGTGCTCGCCGGCAGGCAAGCGCGTGCGGGTCGCCTCCGTACGCCTGGTCTCGCTGGTGCAGCGAGCTGTCGCCGCAATGGCCTACGAAGTCGAGGCAGTAGACGCCCCCGTTCGGGTCGTCGTGCAATCGGAACTGGTCGCCAACGAGCCGACGTCCCACGCGAAGTCCGACCCGCGCACCGCGGCAGACCTGCACGCGGCGCTGCACTCGGAGCGGTTCTCGAGCAACGGCGTGCTCGCCGCGCTGGTGCACACCACGAAGCGGAGCCGGCTGCGGATGGCTGCGGCGATGGATCACCTGATCGACGGTCCGGCGGATCTGCAGACGGCGAGCGAGAGCAGCGGCGACCTCGCTCGCGTCACGATCACCGCCGACCTTGAGCCTGGGGAGCGACTGCGCGTCGTGAAACTGCTGGCCTACGGCTGGTCGAGCCAGCGCTCGGTCGCGGCGCTCGATGCGCAGGTTGCCGCGGCTCTGGCGGAGGCGCGAAACGCTGGCTGGGACGGGCTGCTCGCCGGCCAGCGCGAGTACCTCGATGACTTCTGGGCGCGCGCGGACGTGGAGCTGGAAGGCGACGCGGAGCTTCAGCAGGCCGTGCGCTTCTCGCTGTTTCATACCCTCCAGGCGGGCGCCCGCGGCGAGCAGCGAGCGATCGCGGCGAAGGGGCTCACTGGCCCTGGCTATGACGGGCATACCTTCTGGGACACCGAGACGTTCGTCCTGCCCGTCCTCACCTATACCGCGCCGCAGGCCGCCCGTGACGCTCTGCGCTGGCGTCACGCGACGCTCGATTTGGCGCGCGAGCGGGCGAAGCTCCTGGGGTTCGCGGGTGCGGCGTTTCCCTGGCGCACTATCGACGGAAAGGAATGCTCGGGCTACTGGCCGGCTGGGACGGCTGCCTTCCACATAGGTGCGGATATCGCCGATGCGGTCGGGCGCTACCAGGCCGCCAGCGACGACGAAGCGTTCGAGCGTGAGTTCGGAATCGAGCTGCTGGTCGAGACCGCGAGGCTGTGGCGCTCGCTCGGCCACCACGACTCCCGCGGGCGCTTTCGCATCGATGGGGTGACCGGACCCGACGAATACAGCGCCGTCGCCGACAACAACGTCTACACCAACCTGATGGCGCAGCGAAACCTGCGCCTGGCAGCCGACGCCGCTGTTCGCCACACCGATCGCGCCGCCGAGCTGGACGTCAACCCCGAGGAGATCGCGGCGTGGCGCGACGCCGCCGAGACGGTGCTGATTCCCTTCGACGAAAGCCTCGGGATCCATCCGCAAGCCGAGAACTTCACCGAACACCAACTCTGGGACTTCGACGGAACGGCGCCGGAGCAATACCCGCTGCTCCTTCATTTCCCCTACTTCGACCTTTATCGAAAGCAGGTCGTCAAGCAGGCAGACCTCGTGCTCGCGATGCACCTGCGCGGCGACGCGTTCAGCGCCGATGCCAAGGCGCGCAACTTCGCCTACTACGAGGCGCTGACGGTGCGCGACTCCTCACTTTCTGCCTGCACGCAGGCGGTGATCGCCGCTGAGATATGCCAGCTGGAGCTGGCCTACGACTACTTCGCAGAGGCCGCGCTGATGGACCTCGACGACCTCGAGCACGACACCCGCGATGGCTTGCACATCGCGTCTTTGTCGGGTGTGTGGATCGTTGCGGTCGCCGGATTCGGCGGCATGCGAGACCACGACGGGTCCCTCAGCTTCGCGCCGCAGCTGCCCCAGCGACTCGCTCGCCTGACCTTTCGCATGGGCTTTCGCGGCCGGCGCCTGCGCGTCGAGGTCACCCAAGACCACAGTCGCTACTCGCTCCTTCAAGGCCCGCCACTCCAAATTAGGCACCACGGTGAGGCGATCGAAATCACCACCGACCGGCCGGTGTCTCGCCCGACCCCGCAGATCACCGTCGGCGAGCGGCCGAGCCAGCCGGCTGGGCGCAGCCCAGGCCCGCGTCGAACCCCGTCGGACCGGGACTAGGCGACCGAGCGGCCCGCGTCGATCGGGCGCCCGGACCGCAGTAGTATCAGAAGCGAAGAAGGGCAAAATCGCGGGGTCTGGCCGGCAGCGCGATTTGACTTTCCGAGGTTCCAATCTAGCCCCGGAGGTCGTCATGCCCAAAACGCTGCGCCCACGCCGCTCGCGCTTCAAGGCGGCAGGGCACTCTTGCGCGGCCGGGTCGCGGCCCGGACTCGATGCCGAGTCGCGGTCTTGGTTGGTGCGATTGCACGCGCCGGAGCCCGTGCGCGGCTTCGCGGTGGCCGATCTGCACGAGAGGCTCCGTCGCGAGGCCGGGTTTCATATTCGTATTCGCGTGGCGAGCGTCGCAGCGTTTCCGAGGAGCGACATCGACGATCTTGCGACGGAGGCCGCCGGTGAGGCGCTGATGGCTATTCTGCGCAAGCTCGGGGATTACAGGGGCGACAGCCAGTTCTTGACGTGGGCGCGGCGGTTTGCCGCGCTGGAGGCACCGGTGAGCATCCGCCGGCGACTGGGACGCGACCGCGTCGGGATCTCACGCGAACCCGAGCGTGTGTTCGACGTTCCTGATCACGCACCCGCTGCGCATGACGGCTTGGAGATGCGCGAGCGGCTGCAGTACGTGACGAGCGCGATTGTCGATCAGCTCACGCCGCTGCAGCGCACCGTGTTGATCGCGGTCGCGATCAACGGTGTGCCGGCGAAAGCGCTCGCGCTCGAGCTGCACACGACCCCTGGCGCGATCTACAAGACGCTGCACGACGCCCGCGGGAAGCTCCGCGCGCAGGTCGCGGCGTGATCGCTGCGACGGTAGAACGGCCGCGGCGGCGATGCTGGTGAGCATCGGGCAGCCAGTCCGGCCGTCGGCAACGCGCAACGATCCGCCACTGCCAACGAACGCGGCGCGCCGCTTCGAAGCGATCATCTTCGACCCGGATCGACCTGTGGGTGCGCCCGCCGAGGACTCCGAGGTGGCCCGCTTGCGCGATCTCAGCGCGGCGGCGAGCGCGGCAACCCTCGAGTTGGCGTTCCTCACCGACGCGCCGCCGGGCGACCTCGACAGCCGGCTGCGCGATCTGTGGCGAATCGGGATCGGCCCGCCGGAGGTCGTGGTGGTCGGCCCCGACCCCTGCACGCTTCCCGCCGGCGTCGTATGGCTGCGTGGAGGGGCCCAGATGCTCGCGGCGCTGCTCGAGGACCAGATCGCCCGTCGACGTGGCGGCGAGCTACCGCGGATCGACCGCGACCCGGAGTGGACGCTCACGGTCACCGACGGTGATGCCGCCGGGCGGCGCGTGCCCGAGGGATTGCTCACCCTCGCCGACGGCACTCTCGGCACGCGCGGGAGCGCGCTGGTCGCGAACGCAGAAGACGATCCCAGCGTGTTGATGGCAGGCGTCTACCGCGGCGAGGGGCCGGAGACCAGGCTGCTCGACGGCGCAAGCTGGAACACACTCGCGCTCGACGCCCAACCAGGACGATCGGGCAGGCGGGTGCTGAACCTTCGTTCCGCAACCCTGGCCCATGAGTTCCTCGGCGGCGCGGCCCAGCTGCAGGCACTTCTCCTCTCCTCGCTCGCCCGCCCGGCGACGACCGTGCTCCGCGTCCACGGCAGCGGCGTCACGATGCCCGACCAAGACGGCCTCGAGGCACCGGTCGGTGCCGAGCATCAGCGGGGAGCGAGCGGCGACTGCTCGTGGATCCGGGTGACAGGCGCGCCGGGGTCGATCCTGGCCGCGCGCCACACACGCGTCGTGGCGGCACCGGGCGGCGACGAAGCACAACATTGGGTGCTCGACCGGATGACCTCTTACGAGAGCCGGTCGGCGGGAGCGACCGACGGGCAGGAGGCCCTCGACGCCGTGGCCGTCGCGGCCGACCTGGGCTTTGACGCGCTCTTCGAGGAGCATCGCCGCGCGTGGGCGAACCGGTGGGAGGACGCCGACATCGATATTGACGGCGACCCGGACCTCCAGCTCGCGGTGCGCCTGGCGCTGTTTCACCTGATGGCGTCTGTGACCGATCATGGCGAGGCTGCGGTTGGCGCGCGCGGTATGAGTGGCCCTGGATACCGCGGCCACGTCTTCTGGGATAGCGACGTGTACGTACTACCTTTCCTTGCAGCGACGCATCCAGCGTCCGCGCGGGCGATGCTGGAGTACCGCGTGCGTCGCCTGCCGGCATCGCTTGCGGCAGCGCGCGCCGAAGGGCTCTCCGGGGCTCGGTTCGCATGGGAGTCGGCGGCCTCCGGCCGGGACGTAACGCCGCTCTCGGCGCCGAACGGCCGTGGCGGGAACGACCCGGTCTACAGCGGCCGCCAGGAGGAGCACGTCGTCGCCGACGTCGCCTGGGCGGCGGCCCACTACATCGACTGGACCGGCGACGAGGCATTCGCCACCGGCCCGGGCCTCCAGTTGCTCGTGCAGACAGCGCGCTGGTGGGCGTCGCGGATCCAACGCGACGAGGACGGCGGCGCCCACATTCGCGGCGTGATGGGCCCCGACGAATACCACGAGCACGTCGACGACGACGCCTACACCAACGTCATGGCCCGCTGGAACCTCCGCCGCGCCGCGGGCGCCACCGCCAACGACTCGGTCGACCCGCGCGAGCGCAGGCATTGGCTCCAGCTCGCCGACGCGATCGTCGACGGCTACGACCCCGTGACGGGCATCTACGAGCAATTCGCCGGCTTCAATGCGCTCGAGCCACTCGTGATCGCCGACCTGGCACGACGGCCGGTCTCGGCTGACATGCTGCTCGGTCACCCACGGGTACGCGCCGCGCAGATCGTCAAGCAACCCGACGTGTTGATGGCGCACTACCTGATCCCCGAGGAGCTCGCGGACGGATCATTGCGCCCGAACCTGAACTTCTACGACCCGCGCACCGCGCACGGAAGCAGCCTCTCCCCGGGCGTGCACGCCGCACTGATGGCACGCGCTGGGCAACTGGACCACGCCCTGGAGCTCCTGCGCCTCACGACGCGGATCGACCTCGACGACATCGGCGGGGAAGCCGAGGAAGGGGTGCACCTTGCGGCGATGGGCAGCGTCTGGCGCGCGATCGCACTCGGCTTCGCCGGCCTGCGACCCGCCGGAGACGCGCTGGCGATCGACCCCGTGCTCCCACCCGGCTGGGAGTCGCTGAAGCTCAGCGTCAGCTTTCACGGAAGTCGCATCCGCGTCTGCGTCCGGCCCGACTGCGTGCAGGCGAGCGCCAACCCGCCGGCGGCGGCGCTCACCCCCGCCGGGGAACGCGTGATGCTGGGCCGCAACGCCAAGTCGTTCGCCCACTCGTCGGTCCCGGTCAGATCCCGATAGCCGGCGAGCGAGTGTAGGTGCCGCGGTGGCGGAAGTTCAGGTGAACGGGGCCCGCGGTGGGGCTTGAACGGCCGACGCCCCGGTGCTCTCCGGTGCGACGCGCGAAGTCGGCGACCTCCAGGGTGACGACCGGCGCGCTCCGTGAGGATCGGAGCTCCGGTTGCGCGCTTCGCCGCGGCGGTGACTGGGATACATTCGGCCGTGGCGATCACGTGATCGTCCGCAAGGTCGACGCCGAAGACTCGGACCCGCCACCGCCCGGCCGGGACGGATTCCATTGACTCGCGGGATCGCTTTGCGGCATTGTTGTGATCCCGTCGCCAGCTGTGCTGGACAACCTATCGCGCCGACTCGTAACGCATTTACGTCGGCTGCCACTTCCAACGCGATTCACGGATCGCTGGTCAGGCTACGACGCGATCCGCGCGCTCGGCTGTGGGCGCGATTTTTTGAACACTTTGCGCACAGTGTTCGGTCGAATCATGCGGCGGCACGAGTTGCGGCGTGGACCGAGCGCCACCGGGAGGTGTGGTGTCGTGATTGACCGGCGAGCTGTCAGCGCGCGCGGCGAGTCGCGTTCGAGTAGGTGGCCGTGATTCTGTCGAATCCGTGCGCGCGCCGGGGCTTCGAGCGCTGTTCGTGGTGGAGCGCGACGGGGATCGAAGCGACGCGCAAACGATCCTTGCATTTGTTCGCGATCAGCCTGCGCAGGTGCTCGCGGTCGTTGTGCTCGATCCTCCGAGATCCCAGCCGGACCTAAGCAAGACCGAGTCACGAACGCGCCGATCAGCGCGCCGCCGTCGCCAAGGGAGTATCGTGGAGAAGCTTCGCTCCATGCCTCGGCGAGCATTGCTGTTTCCGGCTCCAGCGACTGGCCGGCGTGCGCGACACCGTGTGGTGATCGCGATCACCAACGCTCTGGAGTCAACTGTATGAGCCGCCCAGCCGATGTGTTCGCTCAGCCCTGCCGATCGCGCATTGTGTGGCGCCGGGCCTCCCGCGAGGGGTCGATGGCGTGAGGGTTCTGATCTGCTACGACGGATCCGCGGACGCGCAGGCCGCGATCGGACGTGCCGGGCAATTGATGCCCGGTAGTGACGCGACGGTGCTCGTGATCTGGGAGACGTTGCTGGAGACGTTGACGCGGGCGGGGACACTGGGTATGGGCTTTGGGGCGGTCGGCCCCTACGACGAGGCCGGGACTGACGCGGCGCTTGAGAAGGCCGCGCTCGACACCGCCACCGACGGGGCGCAGCAAGCGACGAGCGCTGGACTCGTGGCGAACCCGCGGATCGTCAGTCGGCGCCACGAGATCGCTGCCGACATCCTCGCCGTGGCGGAGGAGATCGACGCCGATGTGATCGTTCTCGGTACGCGGGGCCGGGGTGGCCTGAAATCGCTGATGCTGGGCAGTGTCTCCAACGCCGTCCTCCATCACGCCGACCGTGCGGTCCTGGTCATCCCGTCGCCAGCCCTTGTCGAGCAGCGCCGCCGATGGGCCGAGCACGCTCAGCTGAGGGCCGGAGTCACATGACTCGGCCACGACAGACCCGCGCCGCGCAAATCAGCCGACCCTCTATACAGGATCAAAACGACGAGGAGTCCCATGGCCTACACCCCCACTGATCGCAGTATTGCCGAGCCGACGCCGGACGGCGAGAGTCCGGTTCCCGACGACTACGCCAGCAGCCTCCCGCCGCCGCAGGGTGTGGGCGGTGACCGTCCGCGTCTGATCGAGGAGCATCACATCGTCGGGCGCTACGGTGAGGACGAGCTCGTCGCGACCGACGAGCGAGGGCGGCGCTGGTATCACCTCCGGCCGCAACCGCGCCGCCGCTACGACTTCGTCGGCTTCAACTACACGTGGTGGCTGATCTTTTGGGTCTTTCTGGTGTTCATGATCTTTCTCCCGTGGGGACGCGGCTGGGGCTATTGATCACGCCCCAGTCACCGCGTGAGTGAGCTCCACGGCAATTCTCTGCCCGCGTGCGCGTTCTCCGACGGGCGATGGCAGCTGGCTCGACAAGGTCGCCTGAGTTCCTGGAACCGCACAGTTACCGCTTCGAATACTCACCTCCACGCCGAGCATGGCGTTTACGACTCTAGGAGTAACCGAACATGACGACCCTCTCGGTACCAGAATCAGACATTCATGATACGGCACTGTTTGCCATCGGAGCGAAGGTCACCTGCGGAAGTGGGCAATGCGGCAAGCTCACAAGGGTGATCATCGATCCGATCCAGCGGATACTCACCCACCTTGTCGTCGAACCTAGCCACGGGGCGCTGGGGCGCCTGGTGCCGCTGGAGCTCGTCGCGTCCAACACGCCGGAGCAGATCGGTCTCGCCTGCACGCTCCGCGAATTCGATCAGCTCGATCCGTCGCAGGACACGGACTACTTTCCGATGGATGATTACTACGGGTCCTATTACGGTGGCTACGCGCGAGGGTATGGGTACGGCTATGGCAACGCCTACTTCTGGCCCTACTACGGGTTCGGTGGGTCAGGATATGGATACGGCTGGGGCCATAGCTCGAGCTACGAAGCGGTCCCGCGAGGAGAGGTGACGATCCGCAGAGGTGACTCTGTGCGCGCCACCGACGGCGAGGTCGGGAAGATAGCCGGACTGGTGATCGGAACGCCGGCCGGCGAGATCACCCACGTGCTTCTTCAGGAGGGTCACCTCTGGGGCAAGCGGGACGTGTCGATCCCGATTCACTCGGTCACGCGGGTCGGCGGCGTCGTCGAGGTCAATCTGAGCAAGCATGAGCTTGCTGAGCTTCCCTCGATCGACATCGATCACCCCGAAGCACATCAGCGCGCGGCATGACGGCCCGTATGGCGGGCTGCGGCGTGATCAAGCGACCGCTGATATGAGCGCACCGGCACGGCCGGCGCAGACGCCGGATACCGGGTGGGCGCCGACCTCGCGGCCAGGCCCGGGCGCGGCGAACGTGGCTTCTACGGTCCTTCTGGTCGAGCAGTGGTCGGGTCCGTTGACCGGCTTCCTGGCGAGCGCCGTCGTGCGGTTCGTCGACGCCCTGCGCATATGTGGACTGAACGTTGTCCGCGTCGCCGGCACGGTGCCCACAGCGGCGGTCGCGCGCGGCCATCGGTCACGGCATAGGCCGCAAACCCGGTGGCGTACAGCGCGATCGTGATGATGTAGCTGAAGTATTGGAACAGGTTCAGCGAACCTGACAGCACGCCTTCGCCGTAGCCACGAACTAGGAACGTAACCGAGCCGCCAATGCTCGGGAACGTCTTGCCCAGCGCGGAGTGGCCGTACACAGCCAGACCAGCAACCGCCGCGCCGATCGCGAACGACAACGGCATAGCGGACCCTGAAATATGGGCCACGACCCCGAGGATCGAGAAGATCCCGGCGCCGATCATGCCGCCGACGCCGATGCTGACCGCGGCTACCAGCCCGATCTCGGACTTCTGCGTTGCCCCTGCCATCAGACCGCCACCTCGCGGAATCGGTCAACTGCAACCCCATGGATCGCTGCGTACGCTACACGGACCTCCGTTGACCCCGTAGACGCGCACGCGGGGCGGTACCCACCCCATTTGACCGAGTGGCAGTGGACGAAGCGTGGCGCCTGCCGAAATGAGGATGCTGTGGGGACACACGTCGCATGCCGTAAAGTCGCTGGCGAGGGCATAGGCGTTGAGGTCGGCGACAGCGTCGGCAGCACGATCTGACTTCCATGGTTCCACTGTGTCGCGGAGGTCGCGAAGTGCCCTACCACCTGGATTTGATTGATCGGACCGTCGTCTACTTCGGCGCCGTCGCGGCGCTTGCCGAGCCCGTTGTTGCGAGGAGCGGTCGAGCATGACCGGGGCGGGTGCTGACGCGTTCAGGGTGGTGGTTGTTGGTGGCGGGGTTGCGGCCGTCGAGGCGGGACTTGCTCTTCGCGACCTCGCCGGCGAGCGCATCGGTCTTACCGTGGTTGCCCCGGAGCCGGATTTCGTGTACCGCCCGATGACGGTCCGCGAGCCGTTCGCCTACGCTGCCGCGCAGCGTTACCCACTCGCGGCGATCGTTGACGACCTCGGGGCAACGCTCGTGGTGGACCGCTTCGGGTGGGTTGATGCGCCGGCTCAGGTGGCGCACACCGAGACTGGTCGAGCGGTTCCGTATGACGCCTTGGTTCTCGCGTCGGGGGCGCACGCTCACGCGCGTTACGAACATGCTCTGACGCTCGATGATCGTCGGTTGGACGACCAGCTCCACGGTTTGATCCAAGATATCGAGGGCGGCTATGTCCACTCACTCGCGTTCGTCATGCCGGCGCACAAAGCGTGGCCGCTACCGCTATACGAACTTGCGCTGATGACCGCTCAGCGTGCGCACGACGCGAGCGCCACCCTCCAAATCACCGTGATGACGCCTGAGGAATCCGCGTTGGCGATCTTTGGCCGGGAAGTCAGCAGCGCAGTCAGCGAACTGCTCAGCGAAGCAGGCATCACCGTCCTCACGGGCGCTGCGGTCGAGGTGCCGGCCGCGGGCGCGGTGGTCGTGAACCCGGGCGACCTGAGGCTCACGTTCGACCGGGTCGTCGCGCTGCCTGAGCTCGTCGGACCGGCGATTCGCGGGCTGCCGGCTGGCGATGACGGCTTCATCGCAATCGACCAGTACTGTCGTGTTCGCGGTGTCGATGCGATCTACGCTGCGGGCGACGCGACCGACTTCGTGGTCAAGTTCGGCGGCATCGCCGCCGA
>Ga0182030_10005610_pt1 | contig 26574 bp, 32 predicted proteins | sample 812S3MmetaG_FD_121299 | JGI IMG/M metagenome (GOLD analysis project Ga0182030, IMG submission 121299) | Permafrost microbial communities from Stordalen Mire, Sweden - 812S3M metaG (Illumina Assembly) | ecosystem: Environmental > Terrestrial > Soil > Wetlands > Permafrost | place: Sweden...
AAAAGCCTTTCTCAACCGTATTTACTCAATCCAATCCTCCTTCTCTCCAAAGCGAAACAATCATCCCAGAACAGTACAACACTGATAATTGTCCCCTCCAGGACACTTGCCTTTAACCCAGTGCAAGCAACTATGAAAGGTGGTTGTGTCGAGGCACCAGTTTGGCGTGTACGGAGATTCGCAGTTCGATAAGATACAGCATTGGATGTCTGATGCACCGCTGCAGTAGTTTGGGTGCTAAATTTCATTAAATCAATGGAACATTGAGTTTTAAGAGGTTCGAGGGGGGAGAAAGTTTCCAATAAGGGGAAAGGGGAAAGTAGAGAATAACCTACAGAGTAGCCCCAATTCGGCGAATCTGCACAAGCAGAGGTACTGATACATGATTCCGTGTAGTCGTATAGCGAGGAGTCACCGAGGGGGTCGCCGTATGTACATGCGGGTCTAGAGATATCGAATTCAAGCGTTAGTGTCAGTAAAATAATAGGATAAAGTGACTATACCCGGAAAGTCCTCTTTTCTCTACGCTTCTGCCAATGATGTTGGCTTGAGCTAACGCAGCCATGAAAATGAAGATACTTCTCTTCATTTTGGGAGAAATAAACGTGAGGTATTAAAGAGGATTCTAGATTTGATTAGAAGACGATAAAGGTCTGGAGATAGCGTAGCAAATGCTTTGATAATATCTCCCGCCTTTGCCAAGCCGAGGGATGGGGAATATCTAGTTGATATAATTCGATTTTTCAAGGTTGGAATCTTGGAGATGGTTGCACAACTCGCCGTAAGCAGCGGCTGAATATCTAACCGAAACCCCTTATTGACTTCAGAATCAGGCATTTTCTTCGATATTGGCTTGCAGTTCCCCGCCTATAATCTGCCTATAGTAGTCCAAAAGAATGTCATTCTAGATAGTAAATTGAACAGAGGGAGCTGGAAGCGAGCTGTGGTTGCAAAGACAGGGGTCTTGATGAGGGAGTCGAGCCGAGACTGGGAAAGTTGCGTGTGTCCCCAGGGACTTTGATACACTTCATTGTTCGACAGCTATATTTGGTACCATTGAAGCGTCAACACCATCATCACGCCAGGACCTTAGTCGAGTTGCAGTAAGTAACGTTACTAGTCATTGATGTTTCAATGCCAGCCGCTGGATATATGCTCACCACCTGACCTGAACGAGGTCTGATGGAAGGGTAGCTTAGAAAGCCATGATAAAATCAAAGAAGTTGTAAAAAATAGGATGCGTGAAAAGCAAGACTACGCTATCATATGTACACCAATAATCTCTGTACAGGATTATATAGATGGAAACTTTCCAAATTGATCTCACCGGTCTATCAATTCCCACCTACAGTGCATGACTCCATTCAACCACCCGCCTCCTTTAGATCATCATCTGCGTTCTACTTTTAAGTTTTGTGTGCCCTGCTTCTCTCCCGGATCTTGCATTCTCGCCTGTTTTCTCATCTCTAATTCGAGAATTGTTGGTGGCACTCTTTTCCCTCTACAAACCTGAAGGTTTCTCACTTACGCCACTCGAAAAAGGTCTTAAGAGGCATTTTTGAGGGGAAGGAAAGAGTAAAAGTTAAACGAACAGTGCTGGAAAGGAAACAGAGACAGGCGAATCTTAGGAAGTCTTATCGTTCGGTTCGCTGCCAGGTTGGTGTGCCGCTCATGCTCCCCAGAAGATGTAACGATGATCTGTAGGCTGTGTTGAAGAAACATGTTGACCTGATCCGTTTGCAATTGAAGGCTTTTGAATTTTCTCAAGTTCTTTCAATCCCTACACCACAGCCGTAGAGTTCTCTCCCGAATTTTTTTTAGTCTTCCTCCTCTTTTTTTTCTGCATCCCGTACGGCTAGCGTTTGAACTATTCCTTCTCTCGCTCTCTTTTTTTTCAACAGCTATTGGATTTGTCAAGAGTTCCGTTTTCTCTTTCAGTATACCTGCGTTGTCCGCCACGGCATTCGCATCTCTCTCCTCAATCGCTTGGTGTCGTTTGTATTGCCTGAGTAATCATGGGATTGGAGGAGCTAGAGCCGACATCAATAGACTGGGCTGGTAAAGGAAATGTCGAAATAAGAGTTGTAACTACGACGAAGATCCCTGATCTGATAATGCGCATGGTGGGAAGAGTGGAAATAAGGTGATTGACGATTTGAGTAGGTTGATGTGCTCGAACATTTTGCGGCATAATATGCTGTGTGATATATCCGTCACAGGGAGAATGATTGGAAAAGCAAAGCTATAAATATGGGAAGAAAAAGCACGACGATCACAGAACGATGCGCGATGCGCAAAGACCCAGGCTTCCCTCCACATAATACAACTTTAGGATTGAGGATTGAGGGTTGAAGCTGATGTTCCGAGCCACGAAGAATACGGTTCAAGACAGTTGAGAAACTCAGAACAAGGAGCAGTGAGCTGCAGAGGCGCTCTGATAGATGGACAACACGGAGGAATGAAAGCAGACGGAATGCTGGGGTGGGCAACAGAAGTTGTCTTTCTCATACATTCAGCTTATCCTGTGCGAGGATGTTCTATTTCTGCCCACGCCATTAATGAAAGCCACTGGGCTATGTTTGTACTTGTAGACTGGATAAGTAGTGAAGAAGAGAGAAGCGCAACCTCCCCTGAGCTTTGAAATTATAGTCACGTGATCTTACCCGCTGACGGGAGTTTTGATGTTCGGCCGTCAAAAAGGTGGCTGAGAAAGACCAATCACAACAGCAAGAAAAGAACATGCTTGAACTCTGACCTGCATTGGATGCGACCTACAGAATATTTTTTTGATTCTGCCAGACATCAGTCACAGGATCTAACAACCTGATCGCAACCCAGTTATTTCGACGGCGCCTCAGCCAGTGACATCTATTAGGAGCAATTGGGCTCTTCCCGTCAGAGTCACCGCTGATACACCGCACGACTCGGCACACCAACTAATGCTGTGCCCCACAACCATGTCACGACTCGTTCACTTCTATTATTCAAGATAGCCTCGTCAACCTTACCATCCTTTCCCTCCTCTACATCGAACACCAGCCGTGAGACGAGGACTATCAATACGGATACTGCAAGGCTGGAGAGAGGAGGGAGCGTTGCGCCGAGTCCACGTCAACTGCCAAACATCGAGGAATTCGAACTTGTCGACTACGCGGGTATCAAGCATCTGCGGAGGGAAGAGGCAAGAACCTCGCGCAGGACATCCAAGCGGGAGGAGAAGATCCGCAGGCTGAATGAGGAAGACGAGATGAAGTTCTCTCACAGCATTCAGTTCAATGCAGTCCCAGATTGGAGTAGTCACTATATTGCCTACAGTAATCTGAAGAAGCTGTAGGTTCTGTCCTCTCTAGCCCCACAGCTTTTTGCCTCAGCACCTGTACTAACCCTCCCAGAATCTACCAGCTCGAGAAAACCGTCCATCAACACGGCAGTAACGATACCGAAAATGCCCCGTTAATCACTTCCCCAGACGACCCAGACCAAATATTCCAACGATCGCTAGACGTAGAGTTGGAGAAGATCTCATCCTTCTACCAATTAAAAGAGCTTGAAATATATGGCGAAGTGTCGGATTTGCTCAGAGCGGAAGAGTCATACGAGGCGGAGAATCTGGCACAGAATGATGGGCAAGGAGAACATAGACCAGGCACGAGCGGTCGAGCGAGCGACCGTCCACGACAGGGTAGCATATTTCGAAGCTTTTTGAATAGGCCCAGAAGACAAAGTACTGGTCCAAGTACAATTAGCCTATCGGTGGATGATGGTGTCGAGGATAGCGATGATGATGACGATGAGCACACGGCTCTACGCAAACAGAGGCCGACCGGCCAACGTAGTAAGAGCACACCTTATGATGCAAATACAGGACGAGATGGAGCAGCTGAGGACATGAGGGCATCGACGGACTTTTCCAAGTCATTGAGGCGAAACAGTCAAGCATACGATGACTACACGGAACATGCATTCTCTGCTTTATATTCTACGGGAATCACGTTGAAGAAGCGGGCTACCAGCCTCTATGTGCAGCTATGCGAGTTGAAGTCTTTCGTTCAATTGAACAAGACTGGGTTTACGAAAGTGCTGAAGAAGTACGACAAAATAATGGACAGGAGCCTCAAATCCAAATATGTTGAAAAATTCGTCACCCCAGCTTATCCGTTCCGCCCCGAGACGATGAAACACATTGATGAGAACATTGAGAAGATGGAGCAAGCATACGCTGATGTCGTTACGCAGGGAGATGTGGCCTTAGCCAAGAAGGAACTGAGGTTGCATTTGCGCGAGCACGTGGTTTGGGAGAGAAACACAGTCTGGCGAGAAATGATTGGGATTGAGCGAAAGGCCCAAGCTGCGAACATGGGGCTTAGGAGAACTCTGCTTGGGGCGGACAACGATCCAGCGAAAGCCCGCCTTCAAGGTGATGATGATGAGATTCCAGATATGAAGGAGCTCCAAACTCCAGTTGGGAGATTCAGATGTCCCACATGGCTTTTCAGCTCGACCATGATGACTCTGATTATCATTATTGCAATATTCTTTGTCCTGCTATACGTCCGAATTATGGATAAGGTTGAGGAGCAGAATTGTCTGGCGATGTTAGCGTTCGTCAGTTTGTTGTGGGCCACTGAGGTGAGGGGATGAAATCTAAGTGTTCTTTTTTCGCTAATAATTCCAGGTTATTCCGCTATTCGTCACCTCTCTACTGATCCCGTTCCTTTGCGTGGTTTTAAGGGTCGTACGAGAGGACGAGAAGCCTCATCGTCGGATGAATGCTAGCAATGCTACAAAATATATTGTGTCTGCAATGTGGACCCCTGTGATTCTGCTACTTCTTGGTGGTTTTACAGTTGCGGCAGCTTTATCTAAGTACGATATCGCGAAAAGGATAGCAACCTTTGTTCTTAGCAAAGCGGGAACAAGGCCTCGTACGGTACTGGTGACAAATATGTTCGTGGCAGCTTTCGCAAGTATGTGGATCAGCAATGTAGCAGCACCTGTGTTGTGCTTGTCAATCATCTCGGTATTACTTCGCTCCCCAAGATTGGTTATCTAGCTAACCGCACAAGCCAATGCTTCGTAACCTTCCATCGGACTCCCAAATGTCAAAAGCGCTCATTCTTGGTATTGCTCTCGCCTCTAACATCGGCGGGATGCTGTCTCCCATTGCTTCGCCGCAAAATATCGTCGCTCTACAAAACATGTCTCCGCAGCCGACCTGGGCAGTTTGGTTCTTCATTGCCATTCCCGTTGGCATTATTTCCATCCTTCTCATCTGGGTACTTCTACTACTCACGTTCAAACCTGGAAGAGGCACAGTAATTGTCCCGATTCGTCCTGTGAGGGATAGCTTCAGTGGCGTGCAGTGGTTTATTTCGGTAGTGACTCTAGGAACCATTGTGCTGTGGTGTGTGAGCCATCAATTGGATGAGGTTTTTGGTGACATGGGGATAATAGCCATTATACCCATTGTTCTCTTCTTCGGAACTGGTATCCTCACCAAAGAGGACTTCAACAACTTTCTGTGGACTATCATCATCCTTGCAGCAGGTGGTCTCGCATTAGGAAAGGCCGTCAATTCGTCAGGGCTTCTACACACAATTGCTAGAGCTATCACGAGCGAGGTAGATGGATTCTCCCTATACGGGGTTCTTGTTGTCTTCGCTAGTTTGATCTTGGTTGTTGCGACATTCATCTCCCACACCGTTGCAGCGCTTATTATCTTACCGCTTGTTCACAGTGTGGGTATGGGGATGGAGACACCACATCCGAATCTATTGGTGATGGGCAGCGCATTAATGTGTAGTGCTGCGATGGGTCTTCCCACTAGTGGCTTTCCTAATATGAGTACGTTCTTACCCGCCTTTTCTTGAAACAATCACTGATTGAAACAGCTGCTATCATGATGGAGGATTCTCAAACAGGTCAAAGATACCTGCAGGTCAAGCACTTCATTAGCCGTGGTATCCCTTCGAGTATCATCACTCTCTTAGTAGTTATCTCTGTAGGATACGGCTTGATGAGGGTGGTTGGGATGTAAGCTTTATATAGAGCGCTATCTTGGCGTTTGGATTTGTCTGGATATAATCCGTCAATGTGAATTCCTTTACAAAGCACCAAATCATGAATCTTTTTTTTTTAGAGACGAGCATCGAACCATGGTTCTTCTTCCTCAAGCGAGGTTCCCGCCTCTTCGAGCCGCGGGATCGTACTCCACATTCCTGAACCAACGTCCCGGGTTCGAGAGCTTCAGCAACGGAATTGATCGCCCGTAAAACTTCCAAGCGCAGTGTAAGAAGGCCGGGCGGAACCTTACGATGGCTGTTGCTATGCATAATACGGCGTCGCCATGCAACCACCATGCTCTAATCTACATATATGAGGCCATAAATGACCCCTCCACCCTCCATCCCTTTGTCCAAACCATCGAAAGATCCGACATTTCAGGGACCCGTCACTCCTTTATAGAGTCTCTGTTTTTCGCCAATTAGTTCCTGTCTTTCCTTCGAACTTCGCAAACTTACTTAAGAAAAGAGAATCATCATGCGTCTTCAATCTTTCTTCCTCGTTGCATTTGCGACCATCGGTATCCAAGCCTTCAGTCTTCGATCCCGCCAAATTGAGCCTGTAGCTGGCCTCAAGATCGGTGACAAGGTACTTACCCTCCTTCCCTCCCCTCCACCTCATATCTCAAAACACCCCACTAACACAAAATCCCAAAACAGGATTTCTGCCTAACCGGCACATCCTTCTGCTGCGTCTCCCACACCGCCGACCTCCGCCACCAAGGGAACACAATCTGCACACTCGACGCTCTCGATGGCGCCGCGAGCACACTGCCAGGCTGCGAAAATGTCAATGGTGGCAAGTCCGTTTGCTGTACGAGTGGACCGGGTGGTTATTGCAAAGGCATGGCTGGATTGGTGGATATTGAATTTGATGTCCCGGCTGTGAGTGCGACGCTCAGTGCGGGGATTAGTGCGCAGACGGGGGTTGCAGCGGCGGCAGCGGCGGCGAGTGCGGGGGTGGTGTTGAATAGTAGGTTGAGTAGTTTTTAGTGCGGGGATATGGATGTTGTTAGGTTGGAATGGGAAGGGAGCGGCTTGGATGTATGGACTGACTTAGTGTTGGAGGTGAGGGGAAGGGAGTTATGTAATGCAATGCTGTTGGGTCTTTGTTAGTAATCTTGGTATCAAGGTCACCATGTCACATCATAATACTCTCATCATAAATGCAGACCAGGTAGTAAATTAATTGATAGCTTTTTGAATTTCTCCCTATTTTCTAATATCAATAATAAGCAGGATGTGTGAACGCCACTCTTTGATGTCATAATGACACTTTTCGCTACACGTTCCGAGAAGTACTTTAGTGAAGAAACCTGTTGGAAAGTTAGATTTCAACGCCTGTAATTAGGTTGGGTCCTGTTGGTATAACATGAACACAGGAGGTGGTAATTTCAGGCATGGCATCATGGCTGGAGGAGGGATTTGGCAACCTTGGGAGTACTGGAAAAATATCTTGTGCTCTTTTGGTAGTACACTGTCCTACAAATAAGGTGTGGAATGTAAGTGTGGCATAGCTCTGAAGAGTGGCGTTATTGAAGACTTTTTCATGAGTATATCAAGTATGCATTACCATAGCAACTTCATCTATTAATACCTCATTCCATAGATACATTCGTTGCCACGCCATAACTAGGATCTAATTACTTACAACAAAAATACAGCAACAACAACCATAGCTCCCATCAGCCTAGTAGCGCTCGCCACATGGCCTGATCCGGAGTTTGCTTGTGCAGGCGATGAAGTGTTTGTGCCTGTTGTGTCAAATCTACCTGCACTACCAACAGACGCACTGGAGCTCGTAGCTGAGGGCGGGTTACGGCCGGCAACACCACCAACCGGAGCAGAAGTCGAAGATGGACTACCAGAGCTGGAAGAATTACTGTTGACCATGGTGAAGTTGGTACATGTCAGACTGGTGGCATTGCGAGCATGGACAACGATGGACTTGTCTCCGAAGTAGTAGGGGAAGCTGGGGGTGGAGGAGAGATAGAGCTTCAGATAGCTGATAGTATCAGTATATGCGAAAAGGTGGGGAAATGATAGGGGTTTAGGAAGAGGTGGGGGACACATACCTGGCTTGAATACTATTGCTGGTGATATTACCATGCTTCCCGGAGAGGTCACCAGCTTGGCAGCTATTGGGTTGGGAGTTGTCGCACGAGTAGAGCTCTCCACGGTTAATGGGATCAAGATGGCCCATTGAGGCGGTGCAGTTGCCGTCTGAGGAAATGGGGAGGTTATGAAATTGGTACACTTTTTATCCAATTAATATCCAAATAAAAAAAAAAAAAAAAACACTCAGTCCAAAATGACAAAGTGAAGCTTACCAAAAGGTCCATACGTAGCCTGATCCGGGAATCCAGTGAAGTTCAGTCATCATTACCCCCGTTCCGTTCTGCGGAACCTGAGCCCTGATCGAGCCCGTGATGGTGGAACCAGTCGCATCATTGAAGTTTGTGGTAGGGAGAACAGCTTGGTAGGTAGTACCAGCAGTATTATTCTGGACGACGGCTGGGCCTCCGAGTCCCATGAAGCCGGTATTTACGGGACCGTCGTCAATCAGCGCACCTTGGATAGTGAATACTCCAGCGAAGGGTGTAAGGGGGACAGGTAGGACACCGCGCTCATCATATGTGTTAGCATTGAGGTTGCCGGGTCTTGGACATGAACCTGGGAGGATTGCGCGGCTGCGGTGAGGACATAGCTGCAGAGGAGAATGAGGAGATTGGTTTGCATGCTGAGAAAGTTGAGACTGGAAATCTCCGAGTAACGTAGGGCTAGGTAGAGAGTTATTCAAATGATTTGAGAGAAAAATTGATATGATTTTGGACATGGACTGCATATATGGGGTTTTCTTTCGCACGGCCAGCCTAAAATGTTAGCAAATGTCATGATAATGACAGTTCAAGCAAATCTGTAATTCCTAGACCAAACGTTCGATAATTTCAAGAGAATTCCATAATTCTCTAATGCCAGTTGCAGGGCTTCATGTGGCTGACATCCAATGATAAAGTGTCATGTCATCGCAGTCAGGTTGGGTGGAGCTGGTCGAGCTTGGTTAGAATAGCACTAAGCGGGTAGCGACCAATGTCATGGCATTATTTAGTCTTGAATGGCAAGAAATTTTGACCTTGGATAGTATACGTCCGGATTTTGAGCGATTTTGAGCAGGGAATGGGGTGGTGGTCTCAAATCAAGGGAGGAACGTGACTCGACCTACTTTCGAGCTCGATTTACCATCTGACCGAGAGCAAACTTTGTTTTCCAGATGAATGAAAGGTATGGGAAAATCTTATTTGCAAAATTTATGGCATCTGTCAAATCATAGCTTCCGTTACTCACGTTAGTACGTTGACGACTTCCACTTGCAGACATCGTCATCCCAAGCCCCCTTTTAGAAACGGATGTTCTCGGCCGCGTCATTACTAACTTCAATTTAACTATATGGGAGACTTTGGAATTAAGTAACTCCAAATATTGCCTCAAGCACACCATCAATGTTCAATGTCATTACATGAAGCGAGACATCCGCTCAACTTAAGCAGTTCGAAGTGTCTTCTTTTAAAATGCAAAGATCTGAAGACTGTGATCCTATTTGAATTTCTCATTGAACAGTTATACTTGTCATAGACTATGTGATCTTACAAACACGTGTCTGAAAGTCGGGACCCAAAATAAGGCACGGCAGTCAGACCCACTCACTGCTCACTCACCTCAGAATCAGACGATATTCAACTAGGACCACAAGGAAACAATCATCGAATCAAATCCGTATCTAAACTTTATGGAGAGGAAATGTCATGCGCGAAGAGGACGAACAAAAATAAACTCCAAATAAAAATTACTTTCATCGTAAGATCGCACTTGGCAGGAAGTTTACATTAAGTCTTTCAATAGCGTCAGTTCTCAAAAAAAAAAAAAATTTGGGATGTAGCAAGAATTTTTCAAGATTTGAATCCTATTATTGCGCTATGAAACCTATTTTCGAACTATGAGGCTGCGCAATCTTTTGTGTTGGAGTCATCGTCTTGTGAAGTATTCACGTCCTGGCCAATGGGGCCCGTGAAAGAACCATACTTTTTTTTATATACTTTCAAGAGTAAACTTACAAGGAGTGAGGCTGAGCGTAAAATTGAGTCTGTCCATTTCTTACTCGGCCACGTTCAGGGGGGTTCGTTGCCAATTAAGCACAATATCCTGGCCAGATCGCTTCCCTCGTACAATTCATTGCATTGATCAGAGCGGGAAGGGGGCGGTAGGGAACCAATGTGGTATGACAAAGAAGTATTTCCTCGGGATGTACTCAATTGAGCCAATCTTGGTAAGTTGGTATCTTTGAGATAATGGCCCTGATCGTTTTCCAGAATATAGGTACCCGGGAGTCCCTAGGCCTAAATGCTAAACCCTCTAATGCTTAATGTAGAAAGTTTATTTTTTTCTCGACTTCCAAGGATCTAAGGATCATATATCGTCCATAAAAGGGGGATAGGAAGAGGCAATAGCATTTATGATACCTCTACATTTATACTCCCAGTCTACTATATACACCCAGGGCTCAAAAACCTAGACACTTCCCACCTTATCTTTCAACTGCACTCACACTAATTAAGAACTGGTCTCTTCGCGTAAATTCATCTGGAACAGAAGAAACAAAAAGCCGATTAATAGTACAATAGATTGGGAGCAGAAAAGCGACGGGACATGTGCTAGAAGGCCTGTCAGGAAAAGAGTGAGGAAGCTACTGATCAAGCGGGGTAGGTGGCAACTCGGGGAAGCTGCATTCATGCCCAAGATCTGACTGGTCTTACTCGAGTTCAGAGATCAAACCTTATTTAAGAGATAGCTGAAATTAAGGTTCTGGTACCTGGGTTTTTGGGCCGAACTTAAGTTTGGTCTAAGCAGCCAAGTCATCAGTTTGAGCTGAACACTTTTTCATTTTGTTTGCCTTATAAACAAGAGAGAGCTTGAATTCATGAACAACATTGAATTAACCTCGATACGACAACTCTAGAACTGTCAAACAATGCTAAGGCTATATCAATTGTCAAAGTTTCTAAGTCTGACTATACAAAACACGACCTCCGGTAGATCACGAATACGCCACGCCAACAGCCCAACGAGTGCCACCGATCGACATGACCTCTCACCTGTTTTAGGATGGGGTAGGGGCCCAATGGTCTAGCCAGTCGATAGCCGACCTCGCTAAAGCCTGGCGCTCGCCAATAGGAGAGCACCCGCCCCTCTCAGCGATCTTAGTCAGGATTGAAGCAGAGCTATCGGACATAAAAAGGAGACCGTCACAGGAACTATGACTATCGAAGTCAGATTTGAATGCGAATGTCGAAATAACGTTTGATTTTGGCAGCAAGAACGAATGGTGAGATTAGGTTAGATGACAAGCCCAATTTAAGGAAAGCGTTCTCCAGACCCTCTTTTTAGATCTATATATCTTGTGATTCTTTCAATGCGTCGACGACCGATGCTTCGTTATGAGAATGGTGTTCCAGAAAGCTACCGGTGAGTTCGAATTTCCTTTCCAATGGATCATTTATGTTGGAAACGACAACTGATGTTAACGCAGGCGTCCCGGCTGCAGTCTTCCTCATTATATCTTGGATCTTCGTGCTGGGGCGGGTATACGTGAGAGCATATATGAAGAAGTCCTGGGGCCACGATGATACGTTCCTAGTTTTCAGCCTCGTCCGTCGCCTCTGTCCCATCACCCTGCATACGCTGACACATCTAGGTCTTCTTCACAGTAGAGTGTTCATTTGCCATTATAGATTCATCATATGGCATTGGCATGTCCCTGAGCGACGTTCCCTTTGCTTACCTCTCTCACCACCTACGATTCGATTTTATTTCGAAAATCTTCTACATCTGCACATGCGTATCCCTACGAATTTCAATCTCCTTATTCTTGATACGCTTGAAAGATTGCTATGTGTTGAAATGCATCGTTTGGACGATCATTACTATCAATTTGCTTTTCGGACTCGGAGACATCTTCGCTACGATATTCCAATGCTGGCCTGTGTACTATTATTGGGGACAATTTGAGTTATATCAGCCAGTTGGTTCTTACAATGGGAAATGCTTTCCTATAAATGTTATACCGGATATCACGATTGCGCAATGCGCTTTGTGGTTTGTATCAGATGTAAGTCTCTCATACCATTGATGAGTATGATCTAACAGCTTCAGTGGATACTTGGCCTCATACCTATTGCAATCATGCGGTCTCTTCAAATCGATCGCCGGACGAAAATCATGGTGGAGGTTCTACTTGGTTTAGGAGTCCTGTTCGTTTGCCCCACGAATATTTCAAGGCATAAGCTAATAGCTCGCAGCGCTGGGCTTGTGGCTCTTATTCGAATTCCCTTCTTAATACCGTTGCGGACTAATTTAAGGGATGGGAGAGCACTCACTGCTGTCAAGGTTCTTTCGCTGACTGAACCGGCGTTGGGACTCATAGCCGCTTCTCTTGTTACACTGCGTCCGCTGCTTCGTGCTCTACAGGAGGGAACACTCAGACCTGATAAGAATGTCCTTGAGACGTATGAGAATGTTTCGCCTCATATACGGCCGACATTGCGGAATGAGGATAGTACTATGCAGTTGAGAAAAGACGTGGGAGATGGTGGGTTAACGAATGTGGTTACAAATAATAATAGGCCGTCGAATTCAGACGAGGATAATGATCTTGAAATGGGTTGGATTAGGGTGGAGAGAGCGATCAACTTTGATAGCTGTGGATCCTTAACGAGTCATGAACCAGTATCACTGGGAATTAGGACCAGTGTATTGTCACAAAATGTTACTTAAAACAAATGAAGAGATGTTTGAAATTTATTCAGGTAATTTCCTCAATCATTCCCATCTCATAATTACCGGGTGCCGCCAGCCACGGAACTCTTACAATTCCATTCTATTCCATTCCTCTTCTACATCTCTAAAACATATCGCCCTCCAATCATCTCCTCCACGTTTTCAACCCCCTCACAAAACAACGGCGACAATAATACCCATTACCCCCTGGACAATTCCCCAGGCCCCAATCCTTGCAGCTCCCATCTCCCCAGAAGAAGCCTGCGCAAACGTTGTAGTAGGAGTCGCCGACGAAGAACTTACTGGCTTATTGCTACTCGGTGATAACGAGCTTGCCGTTGTGGTGGTGCTTGGCGCCGAATGAGAGAAAGGCGTAGCAATCCCGATGCTTGTGCTAGTAGTCACCGCAGCTGCACTGGATGTTGTAGCATTGGTTGTTGAGGTCGTTGTTGCTGGTAATGAACTCGAAGAAGATGACTCGGTGCCTGATGACCCGCTTGATGAAGAGGTAGAGCTAGAGCTTGATCCAGCAGTTGCAGAACCACCTGGTGAGAGCTATTGCTCACATTAGCTTGACGTCAAGAAGTGGGGCAGAAGGGTGCTTACCTCCTGCGCAAGCTGTGTAGAAGCAGAGATGAGATCAGGTGTCACACAGTCACCATTCTGCATCCCCACTTGACCAGGAAGACAGCAAAAATATCCGAAGGAGTCGCTAGTGTCTGTGGTACTGTTCCAGAGGGACCAGGTGTCGTCGGCACAGAAGGGACCAGCTTGGAAGGCGGAGAGGCAGTCGACGGCTGTGGAGATTTTTGTCAGCTTTTATTACAAGAGAGAAAGTGCTCAAGGGGAAAGGAGGGAGGGGGGGAGGCCGTACACCCAGAACAGCAGACCTCTGCAATATCACCGCCGCCGGTGTGAACGCAGGTGGTGGATGATGGGCAACACCATGATGATCCGCACTGCGGAGCATCCGTAGGACATGTGCCCTGCGAAAGTGACCAGCCGCCTGATGGGCGAACGGAGCGGGGAGTGAGTTGTGGGACGAAGTCTGCGAATTGAGCAGACACGCTCAAGACAAAGGTGAAGAGTAAGAGTGGAGTGAGCTTGGAAAACATCTTGAGAGTATAACTGGTAAACGACGTTGAAATTGAGTGATATCAAGAGAAAGGGGGAGAGAAGCAAGTTGAAAGCTTTTGAAAATATGATCGAGGAGAAGATAAAAAAGCAGGATCTGTGAAGGTAATATATAATAATTCTATCCTCTTTACTCAAGATATGGTTGATGGAGATTTGTGCGCAGCACTTCCCGTGTCTTGTTCAGGATTGTTCAAAACTATTCTCATAAACGCCAGCTCATGACCGCCCCTACCTCCTTGGCCAGAACAACCGTGGGACTCGTATTTCCCATATCAAACAATAAATTAATCTCATAAAAGCCTGACATAGGGATACCGATTGGCCTAAGCTTACTTCCCAGTTGCTCAGGTGCGGCTGACATTTCTTCAGCAGTTCCCGCAAGGCTGATACATGCGGCCCCTCCACATTTCGGAACGTCAAGCGAACCACGAGGGGAGCTTAACAGGGGTATTATGATGCGAATGGCCAATGAAGACCAGGTCTGAAAGCGCAATGCTAAGCTTCGGACATATGTCTTTAGCTTTATCTGATCACGTGCATTTGTGTTTCTTAAAAGCACTAAGGCTGTGCGGTGAACGAATGAAGGTTTGAAGATGTAGGCTTTCGGACTTATACCGCAAGCCACTGTCTTTGACCAATGTTCATGCACCGTATTTGTCGTGGCGAAACGCGACTCAAGTTTGGCCAGCATGTCCTGCGGTCTCATTTAAGAAGATTGGCCAAATTTAACTGACTGTGACAACTTCTGGATATGGAGCGAAGCAAAGTTACAGGAAAATACTTGCCAATAATGGGTTTTTTCTGGATCTTCAGTTACATCCAAATAAGACACAGATAGCAGGAATCCACAAAGTCCCTTCATTTCAGGGATGGAAGGCGGCTTGAGACCCAGTGGCTTACAGCCACTGCTTCTCAGAGGCAAACTTTTAAATATGAAAGTGGCGAAGCTGGCGGAGCAGAGCCACAGAACTAGTATCACGGGCTGTCATGCAGGTTCAAGTCATTGACTCGTTCCTATGGTTCAAGCCAAGGTAACAAGTGGCGCAGTTGAGATCCGCGGCTATGTTTGATATGCCGTGATCTTCCAACTCACGACCATCAATCTGAGCGTAGGAGATTTTTGAGACCAAGGAAAATGAGCTCTTGGATGTTTTTTGGCATTGCCTCCAGAAGATTGAACTTTACAAGCGCCCTGCAAGCACTGCCATTCCCCAGTGCAACCGTAGGAGAATCATACATATATTGAAACGATCCATATGTGACTGCAAGGAGCATATCTTCTTGACTACTTCCTCATCCAAAGCTAAACACCAAATTGCGTTGGAGTTAGGATAGACGCATTGCGAGCTGTGGAAATCGCGGTAGTCACTGACACTGAGACTTTGGGGACAATACCTAGGTTGTGATAATATCATAGTTGATCAATGTGCGTTCGGCGGTGAAGAAGCCAGCTTTCCGACATCGTTCATAAGAACGCATGGTCTCGTCTCGCGATTCGTGGCAGGCAAGAAATTGAGGTGGGTTTCTTGTTCGAGCCAACGGGGGTCGTTCAATGTGTTGTTCGTAAGAAGGAAAGCCACAGGAATGAAAACGACAAGCCCCAAGAGTAATCCAGGCCAATCACTGTGAGACATAGCTAGAACTGGTCCAACGTCTCTTATCCCGTAGATTGAACCTCAATTACACGTGGTATGAGACCGAAGCGCCACATATGCCCACGAAGTTCAACCGGGAGTTCACCGAATAGACGTGTGATGCCATTGACGCGTCGGGATGTGTTGACTCTAGGCCGGTTAGACATAATGCGTGCGGTCAAGTTCTATCTCGAGATAATGATTCTTATTATCAAATATAATTAGAGGTATAAACACGTTTTCGTAGAGCCTAGTAATAAGACGATAAGTGGGAAGACGCTGAAAGTCAAAGGCGGTGGATTACCTAGTTTTACGATCACGTGGACAAATTTCTATTTGCTCATTCCATTGCATCTGCTTGGACGTTTCTTCATGATTTGTTAAGCTTTCAATTACATTTGGGTATCTATTATTTTAAATTTCTGGTGTGATCCATGGATTATAAGCCTTCTCACTTAACAATTTAGTCTTCCTTTTCATCTTCCTCCCCATTGTCCCCTTCCTTCCCATAAGCTCTCTCCAAAACCTCCCTCCTTTTTGCCTGCACTTGCTGCTTCTTCTTCCTCAGCTGCACCCAAATCGTAAATGGCTGCAACGCCAAACTAACCGCTACCCACGCAATCAACACTCCAAAATTCAGCCCCAGCAAATTCTTCGTCCCAAACAGAATCGCCTTTGCACCAATCAAATCATGTCTCAACGGCCAAGCCAGCCCCCACAAATAAAAATTACTCAACAACTCAATAGGGAAGAATCCCGTTGCGACGTTGGAGATGACCCAGAAAACGAAGAATACGGGTGTGAAAGGGGGGCCGAGGACGTTGTTGACGTTTTCGACAGCGAGACCGAATGCCATCATAGCGACCCAGGAGAGCATCCAGTATATGACATAGCCGGAGGCGCCGTAAAATTTGTCGAAGCGGATTTTCCAGGCGCAGGAAAGGGCGAGGTAGAGGAGAGAGAGGAAGAAGTAGAGGACTGGGAGAAGGGTCATGCGGTATATGTAGTAGCGGATGGTGGAGATTTTACCCATCATTGCTTCGTTGAGAGCGTTGAACATTAGGACTGAGAGGAAAGAAATGATGATGAGGTCTGGAGGCTATTAGTAAGAGGAGGGGAGAGTATGGAAGAGGGTCATACAAATTGTTCCGATTTCTGTTGCGGCTTCGGCTGTGCTGGGAACGTATGGCGCCGTGTTGTAGATGGCGTATGCAACAGGAATAGGGTTCTGAGCTTGTCTGGCCAGTGCAGCGGCATTTCCTGTATTCATCGCCAGTAACGATCTCTGCTTCTGCTGAGCGAATTCTAGTATGAAAGAGTCGAGGAATTTGATAGCGGCTGGGTATGCAAACTCATCGATAGCGAGAGCATTTCGTCCTTCTTCATAAAGGAAATGTACCAATCCTGTTGGGTCGTAGCTTGTGTTTCCAACATTATAGGCATAGTTCATAGCTGTCGTTGCATTCGACTGAATCACAATTGCGAACCAGAAATCCTCTTGCTTCAACGAATGCCGAACTTGTTCCATGGAATAGTTGTATTGTGAACCGGGTTGGGCGACGTATCCTAACGTAGTTGTAGGGTTCATGGCTCGTGCTTCTGCTGCCATTCGCTGAACGTATGGTCCCACTTCTCCATTGTCAAAATCGATAATTGCGGTCGTGAATACCGGAACGTTGAATTGGAGAGAATGGTCGGCGCCCCAGTAAATGGAGAGGATACCCAGAACGATTGCAATGAGCAATACGACGAACATGATAAACATCTTCGTCCAAATCTTCCTTTCCATTGCGAGGTACGGAGACCAAACTCCCGGCAGCGGTCTTTCCATCAACGGAATGTCTTCTGCGTAGTCTCCATTTTCATTCGTCGCGTCGCCATTTCTGTTGCTATGCGCGTGCATTGCATTTCCATTGCTTCTCCCGCCTGAGTTCTCCGCCATTCGCTGTTCTGGCATGTTTTCGGCCATAACTGTACTGATCCGTAGATTCCAGACTTGAAAAAATATACATGAGGCCAAGAAAAAAAGTAACCCACCTGTGAGCGTGTTGACTTAGTTTTCTTTTGCATATAGTTTCCATGACGTCCTAGATGGAGCTATACTCCGAAAGGAATTTGCTCTAGATGAGTTTATTATCAATAAAGCCGGGATCTAAAACTAATATCGAGTTTCATTGGTAAAAGGATGGTAGTGTCAAGTCGTCGCTCTGGTGCAAACCGGAAAATGGTGACGACAAGATTCTCATTCGCCACTGCACTGGCGCAATCGACCGTTGATGTTTAGCGTGCCCAGGGGCCGGCCGTTACCACAAGGCACAGCCGGAGCGCAGGATGCATAGCCGATAGCAGTTCCTTGGTATTTTGGGAAGAGGGTAGGGAATCTTTGTTGTAAACGCAGAATAAATGAAAATGGGCAATAAAACGTGTTGAAAAGTACACTATACGTGCTGGGGTAGTATACATCTCTATCAAAGAATAGTCAAACGTCCCGCTAGCTGATGTCCCAAGATTCGTTACACTTAGCCAGAGGAACAGTGACTCCCTATTTTGCTACTTCATAAATAATTCCTAAAGTTTCAAGGAAAGCGCAGTGTCGATGAAAGAGATGTCTCCCGGCAGATTGGTGGCCAGATATCCTGGGAAGCGAGTCCCTTTGCAAGGCTTGGAAACTTCAACCCGGTGGTAGGATGATACAAATAGCAATTGCATTCAGAGACTCAATAGTCCTTAAAGATGCCAGCGACAAGTAGTGACTACACTTCACCACCTGTGACCCCTCTATATGTCTAGAACCCTTTTTCTTTCTTATGCTTTTAACAGAAATGGAAGAAACAGATGATCACCGATACTGGGCAATATAGGAATGGAGTACAATATTCCCTAGATACCCCGTTTTTACACCCATATTGGAAAGATACTCTACACTTTAGAGCAGGAAGGTGAAGATGTTGAGAAGGCATTAACCCCGTCACTTGACCGCGGTTGGCACTCGACTCCAAATATCAGGGCCTGCCAGATGGAAACTGCTTGAGGCGGCGCAGCATATCTCGAAAGCATGTAGTTATGATGGTCAATCTCATCAGCATGATATATCAGTGATCAGTGATAGGCGGTGAAGTCCCACCAGATGGCCGAAGCTCGCCAAGCTCAAGCTTCCCCGCATCCGCGTGTAACCGCTGTACAAACAACATACCACTCTCAACACTATACAATGAGCCATCACCACAACAATGTCGTTCCTACGGCCTCTTCTACGACGTAGTAATTTCAATCTACGAGTTCGACAGCTACGGGGACTAGCAACAGCAGTTGATCCTACCCTCAACACCTCCCACGGACACCCCCGCCATATAGCTGGCGATCGTGTTAAGCTCATCGAAGTAGGACCTCGAGATGGGTTACAAAACGAGAAGAAAACTATACCTTTGACCACGAAGATAGAATTGATAGAAAGATTGGCGAAAACGGGTCTCACAGACATCGAAGCTGGATCCTTCGTTGCTCCAAAATGGGTTCCCCAAGTACATCACTCCACCCCTTCATCTCTCCCAAAGCTTACAGTCCTGGCAGATGGCCAATTCCGATGAAATCCTCCAATATATCCTTAAGAACCCTCCGATATCACTAAACCCTATCGCCTACTCCTTCCTCGCACCCAACGCCAAAGGTCTCCAAAGTGCCCTCTCCCTCCTCTCTCAATATCCCCAATCCTACTCCACATTCAGCCCAACATCCACCTCACCCTACGAGCCGGACCAATCCCTCCCCAACGAATCCACATCTGAATCGACACCATACGTCGAAATTTCCGTCTTTGCCGCAGCAACCGAATCCTTCTCCCAAAAGAACCTAAATTGCTCCATCGAAACCTCCCTCCTCCGCTTCAAAGACGTGATCTCCGGCGCCAAAGCCCAGGGCCTCCGCGTGCGAGCATATGTTTCCGTAGTTCTAGGCTGTCCTTTCGAAGGCCGCGACGTCAACCCCCAAAAAGTCGCCGAAATAGCCACCGATCTCCTAGAAATGGGTGCTGATGAAATATCCCTGGGGGACACTACAGGAATGGGTACAGGTCCCAGTACAAGGAGATTGTTAAAGGCGATTGAGGCAGCAGGGATCAGGAATGAGGACATCGCGATGCATTTCCATGATACGTATGGGCAGGCGCTGGTTAATATGGCGGTTAGTTTGGAGCATGGGATAAGGGCTTTTGATAGTAGTGTGGGGGGTCTGGGCGGGTGTCCATATAGTCCGGGCGCGACGGGGAATGTGAGTACGGAGGATGTGGTTTATTTTTTGGATAGTTTGGGAATGGTTACGGGGGTAGATTTAGAGGGATTGAGCGAGGTGGGGGAGTGGATTAGTGAGGAGGTCGGGAGGCCGAATGCGAGTAGTGTTGGCAAGGCGATTCTGGGAGCGAGGAGGAGGGGTAGGGAGTGAGGGCCTGTGACTTTATGAGGATAGAGACACTTGTGTGCGTTGAAAACATTGCGCGGCCCCTCCATCATATTGAGATGAAAATGCAAGAGGCAAAGCCTGAACCGTCTTTCATTCAAGCTGCCAGAAAAATTGTGGTCAAGCAGTCGGTTAAATGATCTTGGGAAGTCAGGGGCAACTTACTCGTTAAATGATCATATTCGGGCTTGTTCGAGGTTTCCACCTCAAGCTTCGTTTGCAAATTTACAATTCTCCACCTTATTCCTCTGCAGTGCAGTGCAATAGCTTCTTGGCTATTCAACCTGATGGGGTTTCAGTAAGAGTTCACTAGATCTATAGCCAGGCTTACCTAGTTGGGCTTCTTGATTAGTCCATTTCATGTATGCTCAATTAAGAGTTCACCCCATCGATCACTAGCTTGTCCTGAATAGACTGCGGTGAACGTAAGTATAGCGCGTCATACGTAAGTTCAAGTTTCTATGAAATTTGAGTAAACTGAGAATTAGACCGCTTGACCATAGAGGCTGTTTCCTTAGTTTCTTCCGGTAAAATCCGTATTTTTATATACACAGGTATTGAGGTAGTTGCTAAAATGCGTTCCCACCTGACAAGTCTTCGTCGCCTTTCTTATCATGATTCTCATGCTGGGCATGTTCGTGATCCACCAATACTCGTCGTCCCATCCTTTAATCTGATACCCACTACCTATTCTTCGTGGTCCTACCACCTACTTTCTGCCTTGCGCTTCCCCGTTTCAAAATTGCCCAACTAGGTCAAGTTTTTGTAGTCGGGAATTCTACTAGCGCGTTTGAATTTCCATTCCTTCGATTTCGAAATGGAAGCGCGTTTCGCTTTCTTTTATATCATCGTTCATTGATTTCACCTCATCAGACACCCCTCACCTACGCCGTCCCACCTTCAACGACACCGGAGGTACTTTCGATACCCTCGCTATCCTCTCTTTCTTCCCAAGATTCAACACCGCCGCATTTCCCAATCCTGGGACTTCAGCCAAGACTTTCGTCCGATAACTCACCAGCACAACCTTCACGGTTGATCCTCCACTCTTCTCAACCAGCGCCTCAAACAGCCTCGCAAATGTCTCTGGCCACTTGCGCGTATCGCCCGAGTCTGGCCCCACAACTTCAACGTCAATCACGATATATAATTGTGGTAACCCGGTAATCACTATTTGCAACAGTTCGAACCATTCACGTTCTGTGGTCGCGGTTTTGAATCGTGCTATGCTGAGTGCTGCAGAACGCTCGTTTAAGTTTGGCTGGTTGTGTTGGAGGATTTGGAGGACGAGGTGTTTGAGGACGTCGATTACTGTTGGGAGATGTCCGACTGTTTCTTCGCCATCCTCCTCTTCCTGTTCAGTGCTTCTTGAGTTCAAAGCCCAGACTACAAGGGTGCTAGTCTTCTTTATGGCTTCGATTATTGAGACGGCGAGATCGCGTGATAAGTTCCTGGTGGCAAAGTTGCCTCGGATTATGATTAAAGTAGATTGATTTGTAGATCCCCAGGCTTGGAGTTGGGTATGTTGCTGCGGTCTGGCCAAGCTTGACAGTTTGCGGGAACGTCGCCGGTTCTTCATCGCGAGGTGATAGCAGAAGGCATTTTCTGGAGGTTGCAGCAGAGGTGTGGATGCAACGAATGTGAGAATTTCGGAGAATTGAAGCTCGCTAAGTTGGCGGTTGGTATCGATGAATCCAGCGGATGTGAGGCTTTGGTGTTCTGGATCATGTCAGTTTGATAACTCGCTTGCCGTGAGATATTTCATTGAGACTTACCAACTGCTATCTTTCTGAGTTCCCTAACGAGAATGTGCATATCCCTCATCTTCTCTTTCTTAGCAATGGCTTTTTTATTGGCTTGATCCCTACCTCAGCTTGCGCTGCATCAGCAGCTATTGCGTCTATAGTTCGAGAGCAAATTTGAATCTCTTCTAGAATATCTTTGTAACGGAGAGAGAATGGCTGGGTAATTGCATGGTAAGCATGCTTTAATCGGCCCTCGCTATACCAATTCAAGGCTCTGGAGGGCATTCATTAGTGCTGAAAGCAACACTAGAGATGAGGGGGTTACCGAATGAGAAACTTGATTACTTGTGCATATATCATTGCCACTGCATTTTTCATCATTTCCGTTGGATATAAGACCAGTTTCAAAGCGGCTCGTGGGAGTGCATCTGCAATCTGAACTAATGCTTTCGAAAGCTGTGCTACAAGTTCTTCTCGGTTGATGATCCCTAGAGCACATAGTAAGCAAAATTTTCTTCTCTTTTAAGCTTAAATCACACCTACCAATGAAGCAGAACTTGATCGCTCCCCAGACTAAAGAAACATATTCCGGGTGATGTTGCGACATCTGCTCAGCCGTTAGGCCGTGTTATCGCGCTTGCAGTCAAGGAGGTACCCACTGTATCCATGATTACTCCATAGTACTGCACACGGAACGAGAACTTAGCGAGCCATTCAAATGCATTTGAATCGCCCTTTTCATCGTATCGCAATTTTGCTTCTTTTGTCAAATTCAAGACGTCTGCGATGTCATGCTTTGAGTCGATCCAATTGCGTTTGCCTTCATCGTTTGTGAGTTTGGATATGAAAACCCTGACTCCTTCTTGGTATGTCTCTTGGAGAAGGAGACCTGAGCTACAGCCTTGTCAGTCAGTTGCAACCCTAGGGGACACGACGAGAGCTATCTCAGAGAGACTCACTCAGGAATTGGTCCCGGATGTTGCCATGCGTATGTAGTCGAACTGAGCGCCATATCTTCTCGACTCCTTTCGAAATGTTTTTCGACGATTCTTGATTCAGCTTGGGGCTGAGCTCAAGGCTGCCTATCTGTCCCCTGACACCGCCCTCATGCAGGTCTAATCGAGATTAGTCTGGCTGCAGCATTCCGTTTTCGGTCGGTGAGGCTTAGCTACGATAGCCTTCTCCCAGTTTTTACAACTTCCTGCACTGTTCAGGACTCATCTGCTGGTAGATTTGGACCCTATAACGTGAGTGCGTCCTGGTAAAGCAACCTCTGCGAACGTGTACCTAATTTACTATCTATAGGCACAGTTCGGGGCACTCAATCAATCGAAACGCGATCGATTCATTCTTGCGCCGCTCCGGCAGCAAAGGCCCCGTCCTTCTCCCTCGAGTCGGTATCTAATCCCATCAGGCATGAAAGCTTGAAGGAGACGATATAAATTGTACAAGTACAGCTGGAGCTATTGTTGGGGCTGAAATTAGCGATTATTGAGCTTCCGCCATTGCTTCGACTGGCTACAGCAGATCAAGACGATCAAGGCCCGCACAAGAGGAGGATTTAAGTCCAAATTTTTGCACCAGTGCATATAGTTCTGGGACTTCCAGTGCGCAATATGTCCTTAAAATATGAGAACACAGATCCCAAAGTAGGGAAAGGCAACGACCCACATAAAGAGGAACGGAAGTCGCTCTTAAGCCAGCCGGACCCGAAGGCTGCCAAAGAAAGAGATGTCCTGAATGCATTATCTGCGAAGTATGCGCATAAGCTGCCTCCTAGTTCTCTCAACTCTAAATCATTGCAAGAACTTGGCGGTTCGGGTCAAACAATATCTCGGGACTATACTGGCAGCAAGGAAGAAAAGGAGATAGCAGCTTTGAAACTCCTAGTCAAGAAATACGAAGGTTCAAGCTTCCAGGTATTTTCTTCGGGAGAAAATAGCATTCCAGGCCAAGAGGGTGGCCTGTTCGATGTTGCTGTTGGTGTCCCCATGTCCTTGCTCAGATTTCATGGTACTAATTGTAGACAGAACTTTGACTTTGCGAACCCGAACGATGGAAACTCGGACGTCTTGCAGGATTTTGATTTCGATTCGTTCCTACATCAAGATGGTGATAATGACGATAATTTCAATTCCGGCACTTCCCTTTTCGATGATCTTCCTACTATTCCTCCCAAACCAACGCACGTGCAAGAGTTCAAAGTTGGCAGCTCTCACACAGAATCCTCTGTGCAAAAGGAAGCTCGTACAGGCTCATCACATTTTCAACCTTTCCATCCGCCTGCTTGGGCTCCCGCCTGGGCCCCCCCTCTCCCGAAACCTAGTTCCTACCAGGCGCCAGATAATCTGAGTACGTATCTTCTCAAAGATCCAAGTTCAAAATTGATGAGTACAAGGTACACAACCCAAAGTGAAGCCCACCAGAAATGACAGATTCGATAAATCCCAACGTCCCACCAAAAAACGACGGGTCTATTTCGGTCAAGAGAGTACACCTGAATCCCATAACGGATCGGAGCATATTAAGCAACCCCATCAATACCATATTCCAAGTATTTCTGGTCTACTAAGGTCAGCAATGGTAGCCGATGACGAAGAAGAAGACGAGGATGAAAATGTCCTCCGTGAGCACATCTCAGATATACGATCAAGCCTATTTGGATTAGAAAAATCCCCCACGTACTCCGCTGAAGAGCTTGCCGGTGAGGCTGATCTACCAGGCCGTGTTAGGCACACAAAGAGAAAGAATTCTGGAGGGGTTAATCCCTCGGCCTCGGTGGAAGTCAGAGCATCCAATTCCGACTCAAACGATGGCAGACTGCCAACAAGTGCCTCTCAATTAAAATTGCCTCAATTTCTTCGGCCTGGGGGGCCGGCTTCCGGATCGAGCCAATATTACCAGCTCTTTAATATGCTTTCTAAACTTCAGGAAGACAACAAGTCTCTCAGGCTCCATATTTCAAGTTCACAAGCGCTAGTGTGGAAGACTCTCCATCGTGTACAATGTGGTATCAAGTCGAGCAGCACGACATACTCAGATGTTCCTATTTCATACGGAAAGAGAGGCCACAGTCATCTACAGGGCCAACACTTTGCCGGCGATGTTGAACTGTTCATTGCAAGACAACGCGGTCGCGTATCTTTTGTCGTATTCCAGAAGTACAATTGCTGTGGTCACAAAAGCAAGTCTTGCCAAAAGCACGAGATCGAAACGAAGCGTCAAGGCCCCTCGGTCATCGCTTCTACCGGCGAAGAAGTACAAGTCGTATCACAAACTTTGAGCGAAACCTTAGAATGGATCACAGAACGATGTGATCATGGGGATGGCTACTATCCTTCTTTCGAAGTTGGCTGTGTTGTGAAAGCACCATACTTCTGGTATTATCACAATCGCGAAGAGCTTCGGGAGGCCGCCTCCAGTCTCACACAGGAGCAGCAAGCCGAATTCAAACTCTTCCAAGAATATCTCTCCCAGAACATGGGGAAAGAATACGAAGAAGTCGATAACATGCTTTCAACCCGCAAGATCACGGGAAGATATTTCGACTACCTGTTTAATCCAGAGACTATACTTTTCGATTCCAATGCCAATGCCGCTTTTGTGGAAGAGACTTGGCCTGAGAATAGCTTCTCACAATTTCGGTTATGCGATGATGAGTATCAAGTCATGAATCACACGCTACAGACGAAAGCATGGCATTGGGGGTTTGATGGTGTTTTCCAAAAAAGAACGGAAAGCTTGCCGCTGAAATTCGCGACAGAAGATTCTGGAGATGAATATCTTTTGCTTGACGAGGAGATTGACATCGATAGCTTACGAACCTACCCCTTGAAATATGCTAAGCCTGGCGTTGAAAGTGCCCTTCGAGAGAAAGGAGAGAAATTTTGGAGCTGCAGATATCAGAACTATGTTGCATATCACGGTTCAGACTATAGGAGTGAGGAGATCAATGTAAGATCTGGCTCCAGTCATCGATTTTCGTTTCATTTTCTAACATAACAACTCAGACTGATACTAGGTATATGGTTGATTTGGCTACATTTTACAAGATGCATCCAGAGAAGAGGCCTAGCATGAGATTGATTGACCAACTAGGGCCAGAAGTTATGGCCAGGCAGAAGCCACCTGATGGCGACTTTCTTCTATTACTCCCGGGGAAAGTTCACGGATTTAACATGCAAGAGAAGCGATGGGGTAAGTTTTCTCTGCTCTTTGCTAGCATTTATCGTGATCATTCGCAGTGGATCTCCAAGCCGAGCATATTAGGAAGGTCGAGTGGAACAAGGAAGCCTTCACGAGTCTAGTAGCAGATGACGATACTAAAGAGCTCATCACAGCTCTCGTCACAAATCAACTTGCTGCGGAAAGAGCGACAGATCTTATGAGGGGGAAAGGAACAGGTGGGATTACTCTACCGTCTGTTGTAAATTTGAAGCTAATTATGTTGCTTAGGCCTGATAATTCTACTCCATGGGTAAGCGCTCCCTAGCATACCATTTTCCACGGGTTCGATCGCTAATAAGAATTAGAGGGCCAGGAACAGGAAAGGTAAGCTCTACAAATACGTCTCAGCATCGTTCCGACACTAAAAATATATCAAATAGACTCTCACTGCGGAGTCTGTAGCTGAGATCGCGGAAAAGCCATTGTACCGGGTTACCTGCGGTGATATTCCCACGGCTCCTGACGCCGTCGAGAAGTACCTTGAAA
>Ga0182030_10005611_pt1 | contig 26570 bp, 20 predicted proteins | sample 812S3MmetaG_FD_121299 | JGI IMG/M metagenome (GOLD analysis project Ga0182030, IMG submission 121299) | Permafrost microbial communities from Stordalen Mire, Sweden - 812S3M metaG (Illumina Assembly) | ecosystem: Environmental > Terrestrial > Soil > Wetlands > Permafrost | place: Sweden...
AGCCGCTCGCATCTGCGAGCGGCTTTTTTCAATCACGCGGAATCTAGAACTTGCTCTCAAAATCTACGAAGCGATGTTCCAGCCGCCATTCTTCGCGCGCCTTCTCATTGCTGTTCAAGAATTTCATACAGGAAGGTGCTGGAACCGAAACTGGCTTGTCGCCAGCGCACTCACGTACCGGGATGAACTTGCGCGCATCCATCCACAGGCTGGAGCCGGGAAGAAATGCGTGTTCGAGACTGGTGCGCGCCATTTTTTTTAGCGTCACGTAGTCCAGTCCCTGGTCCAGCACGGCACGCTCGTACTCGCGCGTCATTTCAGAACGCGACACGCCTTCGTCGTCGGTTGCCAACGCGACCGGAACTCCTGCCTTCAGGTACATTGCCAGCGGATGCTGTTTTCCCTTTACTCCAAGAATGCCCTCGTTTGAACTCAGGCAGATTTCCACCATCACGTTCCGTCTCGCCATCAGGGCCAGCAGTTCGTGCGGATTTTCCTCGTACATCACATCCACGCCGTGGCCGATTCGTTCAGCCTTTCCCACTTCAACAGATTCGCGGATGTGAAAACGTAATCCATCGGGCGGCACAATACCCGGCTTCAATTCGCCTGCGTGCAGAGTCAGGTGTACGCTGGGGTACAACCCCTTGAGGAAGTTCACCATTTGCATGTGCAGATGAAAGTCGTGCATCGGCACGTACCAGTCCTCGGGCTGCACCAGGTTGAGCGCAACCACTCGAGAATCGTGGCTGGCCAGCTCAAACCCCATCAGTATCTGGGCGAAGACCTGTGCGGGCTTAGCGGCACGGGAGACACTGTAGATGTAGCGCACGTGTACCGCGCAGCCTCCGCCGCGGGTTTCCTGTTCACTGGCACACTTGAGCACCTCATTCCTGCCCCGCTCCATCTCGTCGAGATTCTTGCGCGCCTCTTCCACGGCTGCGGTAAAGTCTGCGCCCAGCAGCTTTTGACGCATTGCCGCAAAATCAGGGTCATAGCCGATTTTGTTGCCTAGCGCGGAGGCGCGTCCATGATCTGGCGAGAGCATCAGTTCCACGTACTGCACGTTTCCATCTGCGGCGCGGCGGGTCACTTCGGCTAGAATCTGCCCCATGTGCGGCTCGGTTGCCGCGCCAAATTTCGCGAAGGCATCAAAGAAGTGATCGTGCCCATCGAGCCAGGGACGCATGCCGCGCATTGACCACGCATCGATTGCTTGCCGGTACAGTTCAGGATCGCTCAATGTCTGGCGCGCTTCGGCCTGATTGGACTGACAAGGCGGTTGCGCCAACGCGAGCGACTGGCGATCCATGCACAGACCCGACTCCGCCGCAAACTGTATCAGGCTCTCTGCGTACACCGCTCCAGTAATGTGGTTGTGCAGATCGCCGCCTTTTGGCATTTCTTTGAGCAGCGCATAGAGCGCACCATTATTCGCCCGCGCTTCACCCAGCGCCTTTTCCGTGCGTCCCTCCGGAGTGTCTGGAGTGTGAGACTCTGATTCCCTGGCAATTTCGTGGGCAGCTGTAGCGGGGCGCGCGGGGGCGTTCTTGAATGCCTGGATCTGCGATGCGGAGGCACCAATGGCGAGAGCTACGACAAAGAGACTCAACAATCTTCCCGCGCTATGCTGGCGCATGGCTTCCTCCGTGGGCCCCTTTTGTGCTGAACTTCTCAATGATATCGCGAATTGACATTGCGAGTCTCGCGTCCGAAACCGCCGTGTCCCCCTCATAAGGTTTCCCTGTTGCAACTTTCGCCGATACCTTCTACTATCCATTTTCTTATTCCTCGGCAATCGCAAATGCTTGGAGCGCGTTATTGTGTCAGATCTACGAATACTTTTTTCGCGTGAACAGATAGCCTCCCGTGTCGCCGACCTGGGCCGGCAGATTACCTTGGATTTCGCCGGAGAGCCTCTCGTCCTGGTGGGCGTTCTCAAAGGCGCCGCCATTTTCCTCAGTGACCTCTCACGCCAGATTGATTTGGATTCCACCTTCGACTTCATCGCTGTATCCAGCTATGGCAACCAGAAACAGAACAGTGGCGAGGTCAAACTGCTAAAGGATGTCGACCAATCGATGGAGGGCAAGAATGTGATTCTGGTCGAGGATATTCTCGACACCGGCCTGACCATCTCATATCTCAAAAAGGTAATTCTCGCGCATCATCCAAAATCCTTCCGCATTGCGGCTCTGCTCGACAAGAAATGCCGCCGCAAACAGCCTATCCAGGCCGACTACGTGGGATTCGAAATTCCCGACGAATTTGTTGTTGGTTACGGAATGGACTATGCCGAACGTTACCGGAACCTGGCAGATATTTGTGTAGTACCTTAGCGACTCGGCGCCCGCTTGGCCGTACACTAATGGAGCTACATTTAAGGCCGCTCGCGGTCGAAGCAGGTAATTGGATGTTTCACGCAATTATGTTGAATCCCTCCGCTGAAGCCATTCGCAATGACTGGCACATGGCGGCGAAGCTCATCGATCACACCCTATTAAAACCAGATGGCACTCGCAAAGAGGTTTCCGCGCTTTGCCGTGAAGCGGCTGAATACGGTTTTTATTCCGTGATGGTGAATCCCTCCAACATTGCGCAGTGCAAGGCTGAATTGCGCGGCACGGATGTCGTCGTCGGAACCGTGATCGGTTTTCCGCTTGGCGCTACCACATCGACCTCGAAACTGGCGGAAGCCAGCGACTCGCTGCGGCTTGGCGCCACTGAGTTGGACATGGTCATTAACGTGGGAGCGCTGAAGAGTGGAGATCGCGACCTGGTGCAAATGGAGATGCAGTCGCTCGTGCATCTCTGCCATCGCTCTGGCGCGCTGCTCAAAGTGATTCTTGAAACGGCTCTGCTCACCACCGAAGAAAAGATTCTGGTCTGCCAGCTCGCTGCTGCCATTGATGTCGATTTCGTGAAAACCTCCACTGGTTTTTCCAGCGCCGGAGCTACCGCCGCCGACGTCTCCCTGATGCGTGGAGTGGTCGGAAACAGGATTGGCGTAAAGGCCGCGGGCGGAATCCGCACGGCAGAAAACCTGCTGGCAATGGTTGACGCTGGGGCAAGCCGCATCGGGGCAAGCGCCGGCGTGGCCATTGTAAAATCGCTCGGCGCAAGATAACGTCGTCGTCCGCAGCGGGCCTTCCCAATTAGAGGTCCGCGTCTTCGCGTACCTGCTCTCCAAGAAATTTCTTCCCGACGCTTCCCGAGTGGGATAATCTCAATTCGCTCTTTGCAGATCACTTACTCAAGACTGTTTGGTTTGTGAGAAGGAATGAATGGGACGATTCACTGGAGTACTGGGCGTGCTCTTTATTTTGGCCGGGGCGTGGCTGTTCTCCACCAATCGCAAGGCCATCCGGTGGCGCGTGGTGGCCACGGGAATCGCGCTGCAGGTTGTCTTCGCCATCTTCGTAATAAAAGTACGCTGGGGGCAAGAGGCAATTGGAGCGGCAGGCGAAGGAGCCAAGCGACTGCTATCCTGTTCCTTCGCAGGATCGCGATTTGTTTTTGGTGAGGCTGGCGCGCAGAACTCCAAGCTCGGTTTCATCTTTGCTTTCCAAGTGCTGCCGGCCACCATCTTTATCGCCGCGTTCTTCGCAATCCTGTATTACTTCGGCATCATGCAGTTTCTGATTCGCATGGTCGCCGTGGTCATGGAAAAGACCATGGGCGCAAGCGGCGCGGAGTCGCTCAATCTCGCTGCTTCTATCGTGATGGGACAAACCGAAGCTCCGCTTACGATTCGTCCTTTTCTCGCTGGCCTCACACAGTCTGAACTCATGGTGGTGATGACCGCAGGCATGGCGCACGTCTCCGGAAGCATTATGGCCGCCTACATTTTTGCCGGCGGTGTTGCACCGGCGCATCTACTGGCCGCAGTCATCATGACTGCACCCGGAACTCTCACGGTTGCCAAAATGCTTGTGCCCGAAACCGAAATTCCCGAGACCGCCAGCGGTGCCGAGCTGCCGAAAGAGGAGCGCGCCAGCAATGTGTTGGAAGCGGCAGCCAAGGGGACCAGCGATGGACTTGGTCTGGCGCTGAATGTGGCCGCCATATTGATCTCATTCCTGGCGATCATCTTCCTGGTCAACTCGCTGCTCGGGGGCACGCACAATTTTCTGGCGGCGCACGGCTTTGCTCGCTTCCCTGCCAGCCTTGAAATAATTTTCGGAGTTCTGTTCGCCCCCGTCGCCTTTATCATTGGAGTGCCGTGGCACGACTGCGTTGCAATCGGCAATCTGCTTGGCACGCGAATGGTGCTGAATGAACTGGTCGCGTTTTCAATGCTGGGCGCGCAGAAGACCGCACTCGATCCGCGTTCGTTTACCATTGCAACTTTCGCGCTCTGCGGCTTTGCTAATTTCAGTTCCATAGGAATTCAGATTGGCGGCCTCGGCGCTCTCGCTCCGTCGCGCCGCGCAGACCTTGCCCGACTTGGCTTCAAGGCGATGATCGCCGGGACCATGGCGAATCTGATGTCGGCGTGTATCGTGGGAGTTCTGTTATGAGTTCGCCGGACGCGAAGCACATTGCAATGGATGAATTCACCCGCGCTGAATCCGCGGCTGAGACCATACGCGCGACGCTCTGTCGAGGTCCTCAACTCGGAGTCCCGGAAATTGCGGTCGTCCTTGGTTCCGGCCTTGGCGCATTTGCCGACGAGTTGCACGATTCGGTTGCGATTCCCTACGCTGACATTCCCAACTTTCCGCTCTCCACCGCGATCGGCCACGCTGGCCGTCTCGTTGTCGGCAGGATTAGCGGCCTCACCGTGGCGGCCATGCAAGGCCGCGTTCATCCGTACGAGGGATACAGCAGCCGCGAGGTCGCTTTTCCGATTCGCGTACTTGCGCGCCTCGGCGTAAACAGCCTGGTTCTTACCAATGCCGCGGGAGGAATCAACTCCGCCTACCAGCAGGGGGCGCTCGTAGTGCTCAGCGATCACATGAATCTGCAAGGTAGTAATCCACTTACGGGACCGAACGATGAGCGCTTCGGCCCGCGTTTTCCGGGCATGAGCGAGGCGTATTGCAAGAGCTATCGCCGGCTTGCACAAGCTGCGGCACGAGAGCTGGGCATCGACCTCAAGGAAGGCGTGTATGCGGCGCTGGCTGGGCCAAGCTATGAAACGCCCGCTGAAATTCGCTACTTGCGCACGATCGGCGCTGACCTGGTTGGAATGTCCACGGTGCCCGAGGTGATTGCGGCACGTCACATGGGAATCGACGTGCTTGCGATTTCATGTGTCACCAACATGGCGGCGGGATTGTCTTCCGGCGAGATCCATCACGAGGAAGTATTAGAGACGGGCGAGCGTGTTCGCGGTACGTTCCTCGCACTTCTCACAGCGATTCTTCCGAAGATTGCGACCGAGAAAAAGTAACGAAGCGGCTCTGCGGAGCCGCTTATTTTCTAATTGAGCTACGTACATGAAGCCTTATTTCATTGGGGTTGCGGGACCGTCTTGCGCAGGCAAGAGCTATCTTGCGCAGCATCTCGCGCGGAAGCTCGACGCGGCGCTCTTTCATCTCGACTCGTATTATCGCGAGCTGGACCACCTCAGCATGATGCAGCGCGCGCATTACAATTTTGATTCACCAGAGGCACTGGACTCCGAGCTGCTTCTGCATCATGCCCGGCTGCTCTCAAACGGCGAGACCATTGCGCGTCCGGTGTATGACTTCAGCACCCACACCCGCAAGGCAGAAAGCTGCGAACTCGCGCCCAGAGAGTTCGTGATCATCGAAGGACTGTTTGCGCTGCACTGGGAGCCGCTGCGCAAGAGGATGGGCACGAAAGTGTTTGTGGATCTGGGCGAGGAGAGCTGCCTGGAGCGACGAATCAGGCGCGACATCCGCGAGCGCGGACGAACCCGCGAGAGCGTGCTGGAGCAGTACCGCACCACCGTGCTGCCGATGGCGCAGCAATATGTTTATCCCACGCGAACCCACGCAGACATTGTGGTTACTGGGGATGACGATATTGCGCACGAGGTGGATAAGGTGCTGCGGCACGTGCTGAACGGAGCAGACATGCGCGCAGGTATGTGATGAATGCATTGAAAAAGCGATTAGCAAAGTGGTTAATCGTTGAAAATTGAGTTGTTATCTTTTATTCAATCGTTGAGCGAAGTTCCAGACGATTGGCAGAGTGGTTAGCTTTTCTCATTGCGTATTGGCGAAAAAGGCAATGGTTCTTTGAGGCCAGGCAGAAAACGAAGAGGTCGGGGCGGGAAAAAATCTGAGGCCGCGCGGAGCTACCATGCTTCGCGCGGCCTCAGGCTGGATTACGCGCCTTTCTTGGGCGCCTTCTTCGGCTTCTTGACTTCGCGTTTTGGTGCGTTCTTGTTTGCCATGCATCCAGTTTAACCCGAATGTCCGGCGGTTCGATTCCCGTGAAACACAATTCGCCAGCAGGGACGGTGGAGTTCTCGGCTGAGATGCGATGTGGTTAGCGCGGGACTGAGCGGTATAGGGGTTCTTCGCTTCGCTCAGAATGACACCTCAGGAACAAGGACAGAAGCAACACCAGGAACAACGACAAGTGTGCCGCCCGATCCTGTTTCGTTCAAGAGAGGTCGTACTTTTTCATCATGTGGCGGAAGCTGCGATAGCTGAGTTTGAGAAGTTCGGCGGCGCGGGTCTGGATTCCGTTGGAGCGGCGCAGGGCCGACTGCAAGAGGCTCTTCTCAACGTCGGCGATGTAGCGCTCGAGGTCGATTCCGTCAGAGGGAAGCACTACGCCAAGTGCTCCGGCGTTGGCGGAGGTGGTGGGCATGGAGCTGGGGCCGGAGTTGGGAAGCTCGACGCGGAGTTCCTCTTCGGTGGACATGGCGACGGCTCGTTCGATGGTGTTTTCAAGCACGCGAACATTGCCGGGCCAGTCATAACCCTTCATGGTCTTCAAGCTCTCCGGCGAGAGGCGGACGACATTCTTGCTCATCTGCACGGCGAACTTTTTCAGGAAGTGATTGGCGAGGAGGACGACATCTTCGCCGCGGTTGCGCAAGGGCGGCACCTCGACGGGAATAACGCTGAGGCGATAGTAGAGGTCTTCGCGGAACTGACCATCCTGCACGAGCTGGAGAAGATTCTTATTGGTGGCGGCGATGACGCGAACATCGACGGGAGTTTCCTGTCCGCCGCCGACGGGACGGATGCAACGCTCCTGGAGGACGCGGAGGAGCTTGACCTGCATGGGGAGCGTGGTTTCGCTGATCTCATCGAGGAAGATGGTGCCGCCGCTGGAGAGTTCGAAGAGTCCGTGCTTGTTGGAGGTGGCTCCGGTGAAGGCTCCCTTGACGTAGCCGAAGAGTTCGCTTTCGAGCAGCGTTTCGGGAAAGGCTCCGCAGTTGACGCTGACGAAAGGATCGCCGGAGCGGGGCGAGCAGGTGTGGATGGCGCGGGCGACGAGTTCTTTTCCGGTGCCGCTCTCTCCGCTGACGATGACGGTGCTGTTAGTGGTGGCGATGGTGCGAATGGTCTGCTTGAGCGTGCGCATGGGCTCGCTCTCACCAATGATGTTATCGAGCGAGTTGCGCTGCGCGGCATCCCGCTTGAGGGCGGCATTCTGCTGGCGCAGATGGGAGCGATCCATGGCGAGGGCGGCGGCGGTGAGAAGGTCTTCGAGAAGTTTGGGGCCTTTGCGGATGTAGTAGAAGGCTCCGGCGTTGAGGGCCTCGATGGGGATCTCGTTGTCATCGACGGCGGTGATGACGATGACCATGGTGTCTGGCGAGACGCGGCGCGAATGCTGGAGAACTTCCATGCCGGTGACGTTCGGCATTCGCACATCGGTAACGACGATGTCATAGAGCGTGGAGTCGATCTTGCGGCAAGCCTGCTCGCCGGAGGTCACGGTTTCCACGCGGTGCCCCTGGTTTTGAAACGCGATCTGCAACATGGTGCAAATGGAGCGCTCATCATCGCAGACAAGGATGTATCCCATGATTACCTGCTTTCCAAATTGTGGCCGGGAAGGTGCCGCTCGACGCGCTGCGGCACTGGAGGTGGGAGCGCAGCCAAGTTCTGCGGCACGGGCTGGCTGAAGAGTAAGGTGAATTCCGTCCCCTTGCCAGGCTCAGAGCGGACGGTGATGAGCGCGTCATGGGCCTGGATGATTCGGTAAACGATGGCGAGTCCTAGTCCGGTGCCGCCTTCAAAGCCGGACTGAAATGGCTCGAATATTTTTTCGATCAGCTGGGGCGAGATGCCTGCGCCAGTGTCACGAAAAAGAATGCGCCATTTGCCATCGACGTGATCAAGCTCCACGGTGAGAGTTCCGCCGTTGGGCATGGCGCGGATGGCGTTGCTGCAGAGATTCCAGAAAACCTGCTTAAGTTTGTCGCCATCGCCCTCGGCGAGCGCGGTGTCATGAGAGAAGCGGCGCTCAATGCGGATGGCGGAGTCGCGGTTTTCAAGCAGGGTGAGCGTGTCTGTGAGGAGCTGGCAGAGATCGACGGTGGCGCTTTCAAACTTGCGGTCACGCGAGTAGGTGAGGAAGTCAGAGATGATGGCGTTGAGGCGCTCGGATTCGCGAGTGACGATGCCGACAAGGGCGCGTTGATCGTCAGTGAGGGCAGCGATTCCAGAGAGCATTTTGACCGATCCGGCGATGGACGAGAGGGGATTGCGGATTTCATGGGCGATGCCGGAGGCCAGGCGTCCGACGGCGGCGAGACGGTCACGCTGGCGGAGTTCACGCTCGAGATGGCGGATCTGGGTGAGATCCGTGAAGGTGTAGATGAAGCCGATGGTTGCGCGTTCCGTTCCGAGCAGAGCGCTGCAACCGACGCCGAACATTTTCTCGGTTCCGCTGGGAGTGCGGGTGCGCACTTCTTTGCGCGCACTGTTGGGGAAAGGCAGAGGATCAAAGAAAAGCTGATTCACGTTGAGGCTGGCGATTTGTTCTTCATTACGGTCAAGCAGGAGCAGAGCGGCGGGATTGACGAGTTTGATGGTGCCGTCAAGTCCGGTGGTGATGAGACCGCTGGAGATGGAATGCACGATGCTCTCATGCAGGACCTGGAGGTTCTCCAACTCGAAACTTTTATCGCTGAGGGCGACGTCTGCCTGACGCATACGGTTGGCCAGTTTGTTGGCGAGGTAGGCGACCGAGACGTAGGCGAAGAGGTTGATGAAAATGACGGCCTGGAGCGATTTAAGATCAGGGCGGGTGGTGGAGTAGGAGCGGATGAAGTCAAAGAACGAGAGCTCGAGAGTTCCGCCGAGCAGGATGAAAGACATTCCGGCGGTGAGGTAGGCCCAGGTTTCCGACAGCATGGTGCTGGCGACGATGATGATGAGCGGATAGAGGAAGTTGAACGACGTGTCTATGCCGCCGGTAACGTAGATGACGGCGGTGGCAAAGCCAAGGTCAGAGAGAACCTGCAACTTGGACTGCATGCGCCAGTCGCGCTTGCGATAGGCGAAAAGAAACAGGTGGAGGGCGGCCACGGCATACCAGGCGAGAATAAGCAGCACAAAAAGACGCCGGTTGACGTTGGTGGTGGTGAGGGTAACGATTGCAAGCTCGATTGCGAGCAGGATCGTAATGATGATGACACGGACCTTGACCAGCCACTCCAGCCATATCCGCTCGTTGATTCCCGAAGCCATGCGCGTTCCTTAATAGAGCACTTTCAGGACCGGTGTGTCCGTCATATCATCGCCGGGCTTTGCGACGGGTACGGGCCAACAGACGGCCCTCCGGTCGCGACGCCGGGAGAAACGCACGGCTGCTTCACCGTGCATACCTTCCGCGATTCCGGGTTCTTAACCCGAGAGCTTGGAGATCATGGAGAACAGTGGCATGTAGAGCGAGATGACGATACCGCCTACGGCGACGCCGAGGAAGCTGATGAGCATGGGTTCCATGAGGGCGAGCATGTCTTTTGTGGCAGCGTCCACTTCATCCTCGTAGAAGTCAGCGATTTTCTGGAGCATGTTGTCCATGGAGCCGGTGGCTTCACCGACGCCGATCATCTGGGTAACCATGCTGGGGAAGACACCGCACTCGCGAAGAGGATCGACGATGGTGCGGCCTTCTTCGATGGACTTACGGACACTCATCAGGGCGCGCTCCAGGACGGCGTTTCCGGCGGTGCGGGCGGTGATGGAGAGACCGTCGAGGATCGGCACGCCGGAGGAGATGAGTGTTCCGAGGGTGCGGCTGAAACGGGCTACGGCAATCTTGCGCAAAACCTGACCGAAGACGGGAAGGTTGAGCATGAATTTATCCGTGTAGTACAAGCCGTCTGGAGATTTACGAATGTACTTGAGGGCGACGACACAGACTCCGATAGACAGAAAGATGAGCCACCAGAAGGACTGGACAAAATGAGAGAGCGCGATCACGAAGGCAGTGGAGGCGGGCAGTTCGACGCCGAGACCGACGAATAAATTGGCGAAGATGGGGACGACAAACTTGAGCAGCGCGCCGACGACCAGCAGGGCAATGACGATGACGGAAACCGGATAGACGAGAGCGGACTTGATGGCAGCCTTCATCTTGACGGCCTTTTCAACATACTGCGAGATTCGCTGCAGAATGGTGTCAAGGATACCGCCGGTTTCGCCCGCCTCAATCATGTTGGTGGTGAGATCGTCGAAAATCTTGGGATAGGCGCGAAACGCGTTGGCGAGAGTAGAACCGCCTTCGACCGAGGCCCTGATGCCGAGCAGGGATTTCTTGAAGAAAGCGTTCTGCTGGTTGTTGCCGAGAATCTCAAGACACTGCACAAGAGGAAGGCCGGCATCAATCATGACGGAGAACTGGCGGAAGAAGATGGCCAGTTCCTTGGCCTTTACGGAGCCGCCACCTATCTGAAAATTGAAGCTGCGGGCCGCGCCCTTTTCTTTAATGATGCCAGCCTGGATACGCTCACGGGCGAGGGCAGCCCGCAATACCTGTTTGTTCTCCGCGGTACGCTCGCCCTGAACTTTCTCACCTGCGGCGTTGTTTCCCTGATAGGTAAAAACCGGCATATTGTGAACCTCTCCGATCGGCTGATACTGGTGTTACTTTCGCGCTGTGGCTCCGGCTGTGGTTTTGGTATTGGCCAGGGCGCGGTTAATCATTTCCTGCAATTCATCTGGGTTTGAGGAGCGCAGCAGCGCCGTCTCAATGGTAATCGCCTTTTGCAAGTAGAGCGTCATCAATGCCTGGTTGAAGGTTTGCATTCCGTACTTGTCCTGACCAGACTGCATGGATGAATAAATCTGATGGATTTTATCTTCACGAATAAGATTGCGAATGGCCGGATTGGGGACGAGAACCTCCATGGCCATGGCGCGCCCCTGACCTCCAGCCCTGGGCAACAGCGACTGGCAGAGTATGCCTTCGAGCACGAGGGACAACTGGGCGCGAATCTGCGGCTGCTGGTGTGCCGGGAAAACATCAATGACGCGGTTGATGGTGGAAGCGGCAGAGTTAGTGTGCAGGGTTCCGAAGGTCAAGTGTCCGGTTTCAGCGATGCGCAGGGCGGATTCGATGGTTTCAAGATCGCGCATTTCGCCGATCAGCACGACGTCAGGATCTTCGCGCAGGGCAGCGCGGAGCGCGCCGGAGAAGCTCTTGGTGTCCTGGTGAATCTCACGCTGGTTGACGAGACAGTTCTTATGCGGATGCACGAACTCGATGGGATCTTCGATGGTGATGATGTGCTCGTGACGCTCACTGTTGATTTTGTCAATCATGGCGGCGAGGGTGGTGGACTTGCCGGAGCCTGTGGGTCCGGTGACGAGGATCAATCCGCGTGGACGGTCACAGAGTTTGGAGACGACAGCGGGAAGATTGAGCTGGCTGAAACTCTTGATCTCAAAGGGAATGACACGGAAGACGGCGGCGACGGCTCCGCGCTGATTGAAGATGTTGGCGCGGAAGCGGGCAAGGCCTTTGAGTCCGAACGAGAAATCGAGCTCGAAATCTTCTTCGAAGCGATGCTTCTGGGCATCGGTCATGACGGAGTAGGCGAGCTGCTTGGTGTCAGCGGGGCCGAGGGGCGGCATGTCCAAGGGTTGGAGGTGTCCGTGGACACGGACCTGGGGCGGCGAACTGGTGGTGATGTGAAGATCGCTGCCGGAGAGTTCGAGCAACTTCTTCAATAGATCGCTGAGTGTTACCGCCATTCCATCTCCTTGAAACGCTTGTGGGGTTACCGCAGTCCCCGATTGGTATAGCCCGCTGAATTCCACCTTAGCCGCACAAACCGCGGCGAAGGGGGCACCGACACGACTAGCTTACGGTCTCTCGCAAGACCTCTTCCATGGTGGTCTGGCCGAGCATGACCTTGCAGAGGCCGCTGCGGCGCAAAGTCAACATGCCATTTTCAACGGCCTTCTTCTTGAGTTCGAGGGATGAAGCTCCGATCAGGATCAATTCGCGCAAGGTGTCATTGACTTCCATGACCTCGTAGAGCGCGGTACGGCCCTTGTATCCGGTATTGCCGCACTTCTCACAGCCGCGCCCCTTCATGACTTTGACGGTGCGGGCTTCTTCGGTGGTGAATCCGGCCTTGATCAGCGCCTGGGTTGGGACCTCGAGCGGCTGAATGCAACTGGTGCAGATTCGGCGGATGAGGCGCTGGGCGACAATGAGGTGAATGGAGGTGGCAACGAGGAACGGCTCAATGCCCATGTTCATGAGGCGGGAGACGGTTTCCGGCGCGCCGTTGGTGTGGAGGGTGCTGAGCACAAGGTGTCCGGTGAGGGCGGCTTTGATGGCGATTTCGGCGGTTTCAAAGTCGCGGATTTCGCCGACGAGGATGATGTTGGGATCCTGACGCAGGAAAGAGCGGAGCGCGGTGGCAAAGTTGAGTCCGATCTGCTCCTTCATCTGTACCTGATTGACGCCCTGCAACTGGAATTCGACCGGATCTTCGGCGGTCATGATGTTGGTGTCTGGCTTGTTAAGGAGCGAGATGGCGGAGTACAACGTATTGGTTTTGCCGGAGCCGGTAGGTCCGGTGACGAGCACCATTCCGTACGGCTTGAGAATGGCGCGCTGGAATTTCTCCAGCGACTCAGGCTCGAAGCCGAGCTGGGTCATATCGAGGCGAAGATTGTCTTTGTCTAGCAAACGCATTACGATTTTTTCGCCCCAGAGGGTGGGCAGGCTGCTGACGCGCCAATCAAGCTGGCGGCGGCGTCCGTCAATCCTCATGCGGATCATGATGCGTCCATCCTGCGGCAGGCGCTTTTCGCTGATATCAAGGCGAGCGAGGATTTTGATTCGGGAGATGATGGCGTCACGCAGCTTTTGCGGCGGCTTCATCAGCTCCTGGAGCACACCGTCTACACGGATGCGGACGCGATATTCCTTCTCATAGGGCTCGAGGTGAACGTCACTGGCCTTGGCCTTGACGGCTTCACGGAGAATCACGTCAACGAGGCGGATGATGGGAGCTTCTTCGGCAGCGGCTTCCATGTCAGCCAGGGAAGATTCCTCACTCCCGTCATCTTCGCCATCTTCATCCGCGTCGAAATCGTCTTTGAATGCGGAGAGCGCTTCATTGAGTTCATCGGTGCCATTGGCGTTCTGTTCCGGCGCATTGTAGGCGTACTCGATGGCTTCAAGGATTGCGGCTTCATTGCCCTTGAGCGGTTCGATGTTGTGTCCGGTGATGAACTTGAGATCGTCAAGAGCGCGGTAGTTGGTTGGGTCCACCATGGCGACCTGAAGAGCGTCACCGACACGGCCAAGAGGCAGAACCTTGTATCTGCGCGCCACCTCAATGGAAACCGCTTTTACGACCTTGGGGTCGATGGCGTAGTTCGCCGGATCAAAGGCGGCGTATTGTTGTGTACCTTTCGGTGGAGTCGACAAGCTCTAACCTCGCCTTGAAAAATTCAGTTTTCGAGCGCTCGGGAAATGACCGGTTGCGGATCACGATCATCCGACCAAGCGCGCATGGTTTGCCGCATCCAACGCACACGCCCAGCGAATCTGCTGCTGCAGAAGGGTTTGCGCGAAGGCGGTATGCCAAAGCTATAGGTGCAGAGTAGCAGCTTGACAATAATTGTCAATCAGCTGGAAACCGGAGAGTAATGACGAAGGGACTATAGAAAGGTCACATGGGAATGAGGCGGCTCGGATACACTTCCCGGATGGGCGGGACGGGAGTGAAGGGGCTGGAGCGAGGGAAAATCCGGCGGATCTTTCGACGTTTGGAGGCGGCGATGGGGCCGCAACACTGGTGGCCCGCCGGGTCTGCCTTCGAGGTGGTGGCAGGCGCCTACCTGACGCAGAACACGGCCTGGGGAAACGTGGAACTGGCAATGGCGAACTTGCGCCGGGCGGACGCTCTGTCAGTGGACGGAATCCGGAAGGTGAGCCTGGAAGAGCTGGAGCAACTGGTGCGTCCGGCGGGGTACTTTCGGCAAAAGGCCGCGCGGTTGAAGTTGTTTGTGGCGCATCTGGATGGGCACTATGGCGGTTCGCTTGAGCAGATGTTTGCGCGACCGGCGGAAGAGTTGCGAGTGGAGTTGCTGACGCTGACGGGAATTGGGCCGGAGACGGCAGACTCGATTCTGCTCTATGCGGCGAATCTTGAGGTGTTTGTGGTGGACAGCTATGCCCGGCGGATTTTCGAGCGTCATGGGATGGTGGACGACGGAACTGGGTATGAGGAGATTCGGGCGGCGGTGCAGAGGGCGCTGGCGGAATCTGTGGAGGAAGGTCAAGGGCTAGACCGAAGACAAGGTCAACTACCCCACCTTAGGGCGCCGGAAATTCTTGTCCCCGAAGCTTCCGTGCATGCGCCTTCGGCGGCTTCGCGGATGGGGCGGAGCGAGTTGGCGCAGCGTTACAACGAGTTCCATGCGCTGATTGTGCAGACGGCGAAGCACTTCTGCGTGAAGGGCGAGCCGAGGTGTGAGAGCTGTCCGCTGCGGGAGATGTCGGAGGGAAAAGCGGCGGCGACGAGCCGTGGGACAAAGGACAAAAACAACCGCAAAGAGCCACATCTTACTAACCGCGAGGTATGAGAATCGGGCAGGAGCAAAGGTAAAGCAAGGTCAACAGACCCACATCTGCTGACTGCGGCAGATATGGGGCAGCTGCGATGTGAGCACCCATGAATTTTGCGAATTTTGTGGCTTTTCTGCACTAGAATCGGTGTGAGGTTCGCTTGAACGCACCGGCTCCAACCCGTTCACGAAATCGCCGGCTCCTGCTGCTGGGGCTGGGCATTGCGTTGCTGGTTTTTATCATCTTCTCGCAAGCGGCGTTCAATCTGAAATTTCTGCGGCCGGATTCGGTGGCGCAGACGTTTGTTTTTGCCGCGCTTTCGGCGCTCATCTTCATGGCGCTGGTGGCGCTGATCTTTGTGCTGCTGCGCACGCTGCTGAAGCTGTACCTGGAGCGGCAAGCTAGGACGGCGGGATCGCGCTTCCGCAGCAAGATGGTGCTGGGCGCACTGGTGCTCTCGTTCGGTCCGGTGATTGCGATGTTCCTGTTCGCCTATGGGCTGATGAACCGCTCGATTGACAAGTGGTTTTCACAGCCGATTGAGGAAGTGCATGGACGGAGCACGGCTGTGGCCGACCTGCTGAGCAATTATGCGGGGCAGAATGCGCTGGCCGAGGCCCAGTCGATTGCGGCGAATCCCGAGTCACTGAAGGCGTATCACACGGGGAACTTCAAGTCACTGGTCGATGAGATCAGGGAGCACGAGATCACGCTGCAGGGCGGCTTTGCGCTGGCCTTCTACAAGGGACAGATCGAGGCGAGCTTCGGCTCTCCGCAGCCGTGGAGCGAGCTGCGCACATTGGTTCCCTACCTTGAGGCACAGCAGAGCAAGCCGAGGCAGTTCACGCTGAATGGGCGGGGATATGTGCTGGGAACGGCTCCGGTGGAAGGGTTGGGATATGTTGCGGTGGCGCTGCCGCTGCCGGCGAATTACAGCGAAGCGCTGAGCCAGTTGGACCAGAGCGAGCATCGCTACCAGGAGCTGCGAGGCAATAACAAGCTCATCCGGCAGACGTACATGCAGGCACTGCTGCTGATCACGCTGCTGGTGCTGTTCGGCACGACGTGGTCAGCACTGGCACTGAGCAAGGTGGTGACGCGTCCGGTGACGGCGCTGGCCGAGGGCACACAGGCGATCTCGGCGGGCAAGCTGGATTATCGCGTGGAGGTGACGGCGGGCGACGAGCTTGGACAACTGGTGGGCAGCTTCAACAGCATGGCCGCCGAGTTGGAGAGCAACCGGCGAGAGTTGCAGGACGCCAACGTACGGCTGGAAGAGCGCAGACTGCAGATGGAGACGATTCTGGAGAGCATTCCTTCGGGCGTGCTTTCCTTGGACAGCGTGGGGCAGGTATCGCGAGTGAACGCGGCGCTGATCCGGATGTTCCAGCCGAAGGCAGTGATGCAGCCGGGGCCGCAGAACGGGTTGCGGCTGATTGACCTGTTCCCTGCCGAAACGGCTGCTGACGTGGCGGAGGAAATTAGACGGCTGACGCGCAAGGCCGACCGCATGGGAACGACCAGTGCGCAGATGGAGATTCCGAACGGCGGCACGGCGCTGGAAGTGGGCGTGACGGTGGCTTCGATGACCGGCGGACAACAGCGGCGGCGGCTTGGATACGTGATCGTCTTCGAAGATTTGAGCGACCTGTTGAAGGCGCAGAAGCAGGCAGCGTGGCGCGAGGTGGCGCGAAGAGTGGCGCATGAGATCAAGAATCCGCTGACGCCGATTGCACTTTCAGCCGAGCGCATCAAGCGGCATACGGAGCGCGGAGCGCGGGGCGACGCCGCATCATGGAAGATCATTGAGAGCTGCGCGGAAACGATCAGCAGCGCGGTGGAGACCGTTCGCAAGCTGGTGGACGAGTTCTCACTGCTGGCGCGCTTTCCGCAGTCGCAGCCACAGTCGTCGGATTTGAATGGGATTATCCGGAACGCACTGGCGCTTTTTGACGGAAGGCTGGCGGGGGTTGACTTGCGACTCGACTTGGACGCCGACCTGCCACCGGTGATGGCCGACGAAGAGGCGATGAAAAGGGTGATTGCCAACCTGGTGGACAACGCGGCGGAGAGCATGAAGGATTCCGTGGTGCGCGAGATTTGTATCAGCACCACGTTGCTGGAAACTCGCGACGCGGTGGAGATTGAAATTTCCGATACGGGCGAGGGTGTGACGGCGGAGACGAAAGAAAAACTCTTTCTGCCGTACTTCTCCACCAAGGCTCGGGGCACGGGGCTGGGACTGGCAATTGTAGCGCGGATTCTGGAAGACCACCGCGGCACGATTCGAGTGGAGGAAAACAAGCCGGTGGGCACGCGCTTTCTGGTGGAGCTGCCGGTGGCGGTGGAACGGACAGAGTTGGAGCGGGCGGAGACGCAATAGAAGAGCAGGTTTCAAAGTTTCGCAGGTTTCAAAGTTTCAAAGTTAGAAACAAGGACAAGAGCAACAGCCAAGAGCAAAGGCAAGATCAACTACCCCACATCTGCTGAATGCGGCAGATATGGGGCACCAAGAGCGAGAGTGAAAGGCTGGAGATGATTCATATCCTGGTGGTGGACGACGAACCAGGCATTCGCCAAACGCTGGCCGGAGTGCTGGAAGACGAGGGCTATCGGGTGACCGGGGCCGAGGATGGCGAAAGCGGGCTGGACCTGATGCGCGACCAGCACTTTGACGTGGTGCTGCTGGACATCTGGCTGCCGAAGATGGATGGGCTGGAAGTTCTGGAACAGGTGAAGGACCTGAAGGACCGTCCCGAGGTGGTGATGATCTCCGGCCATGGCACGGTGGAGACGGCGGTGAGGGCAACGAAGCTGGGCGCTTACGACTTTCTGGAAAAGCCGCTCTCACTGGACAAGACGCTGATCGTGGTGAAGAACGCGGCGGAGGCGCGGCGGCTACGCTCGGAGAATCAGGAGTTGAAGCGGCAGGTGTCACAGTCGGAAATTGTAGGCGAAAGCATTCCGCTGAAAGCGCTGCGTCAGCAGATTGGGTTGATGGCTCCGACGAATGGCCGAGTGCTGATTTATGGCGAGAGCGGCACGGGAAAAGAGCTGGTGGCAAGGGCCATCCATGCGCAGAGCCTGCGCAAAGACGCGATGTTTGTAGAAGTGAATTGCGCGGCGATTCCAGAAGACCTGATTGAGAGCGAACTGTTCGGCTACTGCAAAGGCGCGTTTCCGGGAGCGGAGAGCGAAAAAGAAGGCAAGCTGCGGAAGGCCGACGGCGGCACGCTGTTTCTGGATGAAGTTGGCGACATGAGTTTGAAGACGCAGTCCAAGGTTTTGCGGATGCTGGACGAAGGACGCTTTGCGCCGGTGGGAATGGAAGAGTCGATCAGGGTTGACGTGCGGGTGATTGCGGCGACGAATAAGGATCTGGAAGAAGAGATTGGGCGCGGCAACTTTCGCGAGGATCTGTTTTACCGGCTGAACGTGGTACCGTTCGTGGTGCCTCCGCTGCGCGAACGCAAGGAAGACATTACGGTTCTGGCGCGACACTTTATGAAGGAGTTCAGCAGCCAGTACAGCCGTCGCGCGAAGGAGATGACGGAGGAGGCGCTGGACGTGCTGACGCGCTACTCGTGGCCGGGGAACGTGCGAGAACTACGCAACGTGATTGAGCGAATCGTGATTATGAATCCGCAGGTGCAGAGGTTGGAGCGGAAGCATCTGCCTTCGGTGCTGTATCGCGAAGGAACGCGGCGCTCGCTGGGCGACTTCACGACACTGCATCAGGCGCGGGCGGCTTACGAGCGCGATTACATTTTGAAAAAGCTGGACGAGACCAATGGCAACGTGAGCCGCACGGCAGAGGTGCTGGGACTGGAGCGGAGCCATTTGTATCGGAAGATGAAGGCGCTGGGGATTGCGGTGAAGGAGTAAGCAAGGTTTCAAGATTTCGCAGGTTTCGCAGTTAAGGGCAAGAGCAACAGCTAAGGGCAGGACAAAAGGCAGGGGCAACTACTCCGCTCAAGCTGGAGCTTGAATGGGGCGGTTGGTCCATTCTGGTTGAGAAACCTTGGACTGCACGGAAGATTTGAGCGGAGCGGGGGTTCTTCGCGTTGCTCAGAATGACCCCCTCAAAGGCAAGAGCAACAACAAGGGCAAAGGCAAGAACAAGAGCGAAAGCAGGAGCAAAGGCAAGAGCAACGACCCCACCCTTACCAAAGGATGGTTAGGATTGAGGGGCACCCTGCACCGATCAGCTAACCCACATCTGCTCACCGCGGCAGTATGGGGCACGAGAAGCAAAAGAAAGTTCAACAACACCAAAAGCTAAACCATTCAAGGGTGTCCATGAGAAGTATTTTTGTTGCGTTGTTACTGTGCTGCGTGGGGTTCGCGCAGAGTACACCGGACCAGAAGGCTCCTGACAATTCCAAGAGCAATTTGCCGCGCCACGACGAGCAACTGGTGGTGACGGGCAGCTATGATGCGATTCCGCTGGCGGAGGCCGACCGGAGCGTGGATGTGATCCAGGTGGGTCAATCTTCTACGGAGTACCGCAGTTTTGCGGACGTACTGGAGCAGGACTCCTCACTGGACGTGCAGCAGAGGGTTCCGGGGATGGAGGCAGACCTTTCGATCCGCGGCACGACCTTTGAAGAAACATTGATACTTGTGAATGGATTGCGCTTGAACGACGGGCAGACCGGACACAACAATCTGGATATTCCGTTTCCGTTTGAGTCAGTACAGCGGATTGAGGTTCTGAAGGGCGCAGGCTCGACGCTCTATGGGTCTGATGCGATGGGCGGCGCGGTGAACTTTATTACCGCAGTGCCGGATCATAGTGAAATCCGGCTGGGGGCGGGAGTCGGCAACTTTGGCACAAATCTGCAAAATGGCGCGCTGACGCTGGTGCGTAAACATTTTGGCGAAGAGCTGACGTTTGTGCGCGAACTCTCGACGGGCTTCACTGCGGACCGCGATTACCGCAACCTGGCGATTGCGTCAGAGACGGGATTCCGGACAGCGCTGGGACGGAGCGACATTCTGCTGGGGATCAGCGACCGTCCTTATGGGGCGGCAGGATTTTATGGTGTGCCGATCACCTTTCCGAGTTGGGAGCGCGACAAGGGCTGGCTGGCGGCGTGGACGCAGCCGATTGGGAAGCAGACGAGCGCGGATTTCGCCTACCGGCGGCATACGGACGATTACATCTACATCAAGACGGATCCGGCGGCTTACGAGAACAATCACATTGCCACCTACTACGAGGCGTCGCTGCGAAGGTTCGAGAAGATTGGCGAGAACATGCGCGTGTACTATGGCGCGGACGGATTGCGCGAGCACATTGACAGCACGAACCTGGGAGTTCATACGAGGGATGAGGGCGGCGTGTATGCGAGCTTCGACGCACGGGCACTGAAGCGTTTTTCGTTCAACGTGGGAGTGCGAGAGGAGCTCTATACGGGCGGGCAGCATGTGTTCAGTCCGTCTGTAAGCGGCGCGTACTGGGTAAATAGCCGGGTGAAGCTGAGGGCTTCGACGTCGAGCGCGTTCCGTCTGCCGGACTTCACGGAGCTGTACTACAGCGCTCCGGGAACGTTGGGCAATCCGAATCTGAAGGCTGAAACCTCATGGAGCTACGAAGGTGGCGTGCAGGTTGCGCTGGGACATGGAGCAACGGCGGATGCGGGAGTATTCAATCATCACGACCACAATGTGATCGATTACGCGCTCTCGGCCTCGGCTCCGGCGGGGACGGCGGCGGTTGCGGAGAATTTACAGAATCTGACGTTTACGGGCGCGGAAGTTTCGTTGCGGTGGCAACTGCCGAAGCAGCAGAGGATTGAGCTGAGTTATACGGGCATTCACGGCTCCGGGGCACCGCTGCCGGGAGTGATCTACCGATACGTATTCAGCTATCCGGTGAATGAAGGGGTGGCGACGTGGTGGAGCAGGCTTCCGGGGGGCGAGGAATCGAGATTCCGGGTGATGGCCGTGCAGAGATATCAGACCGCTACGTTTTCGCAGGGTGCGTATCCGCTGGTGGAGTGGACCGTGGGACGCGAGTTCCGGTGGGTAAAGCCTTATGTGCAACTGACGAACCTGACGAACACGAAGTACGAGGAGATTGCCGGAGTGGCGATGCCGGGGCGCGGGGTGGTGGGGGGGATGGAAGTTCGGTGGAAGGCTAAGTAGAGGACAACTGCAAGAGCAAGGTCAACAACCCCACCTTATCGCCGCAAAAGAAGAAACGCGGCGCGAAGGTGGGGCACGCGAATCACTCCCGTTCCTTCGAACTCACCTTCGGCTTCCGCGCTGGGGCCTTCCGCGTCTCGGGCCTCTCGTCTTTGTCGGAGAGGCGAGTGTTGAGGGCCTCGAGCTGTTTGCGCCAGTCGATGGCTTCGTCTACGTCCTGGATGTTGTCGCGCCATCCTTCGCGCACCTTTACAAATAGCTCCAGAAAAATCTTTACGCCGAGGATGCGTTCGATCTGCTGGCGGGCGCGGGTGCCGATGTGTTTGAGCATGGACCCTTGCTTGCCGATGATGATGGCTTTCTGTCCGTCGCGTTCGACGAAGATTACGGCGGAGATTTTGTAGAGCTTCTTGCCTTCCTCAAATTTCTCGATATGCACACCGCTGGCGTAGGGGACCTCCTGCGCAGTGTTGATCAGGATCTGCTCGCGGATGAGTTCGGCGACGATGAAGCGCTCGGGCTGATCGGTGATCTGATCTTCCGGGAAATACCTGGGGCCTTCGGGCAGAGCGTTGGCAACCGAGGTGAGGAGTTCTTCTTTGCCTAATTCTTTTTCGGCGGAGATGGGGACGATCTGGGCGAATTCGAAGCGCTGCGACCAGGCCTCGATGGCGGGCAGCAGTTTGGTCTTCTCGAAGAGATCGATTTTATTCAGCAGCAGAAAGGTTTTGACCTTGGCGCGCTTGACGATGTCGAGGACAAATTCGTCTCCGGTGCCGAACTTCTGGGTGACATCGACGATGAGCAGGATGAGGTCGCAGCCCTCGATGGAATCATAGACCTCCTGCATCATGCGCTTGTTGAGCTGGTCCGCGGGCTTGTGAACGCCGGGAGTGTCCACGAATATGAGCTGAGCGGCGGGGCGCTTGCCCTTGCGCTTTACGTTGACGATTCCGGTGATGCGGCTGCGCGTGGTTTGCGCTTTGTGGGTGACGATGGCGAGTTTTTCGCCAACGAGCGAGTTGAGCAAAGTTGATTTGCCCGCATTGGGACGGCCGATGATGGTTACGAATCCTGAACGCACCTCTTGATGCTATTCCACTGAGGGGTTCTTGGGAATGGGGGATGGCCGTTTGGTGAGCACGCGCACCTTCTCGACGCGGCGGGCGGTGGACTCCAGGACCTCAAAGCGGAGGTCGCCTTCCTGCACAACTTCGCCGGGAAGGGGAATGTGTCCGGCGATTTCCGTGACGAGGCCGCCAACGGTGGTGGCGTGCCAATCCTCTGAGAGACGCAGGCCAAAGAGCTCTTCGACGCGGTCGGCATCGAGGGTTCCGAGGACGATGTAGCTGTTGTCGCTCTCGCGGATGGCCTCATTGCGCAGCTCGCCTTCATTGCTGAGCTCTCCGACAATTTCTTCGATGAGATCTTCGACGGTGACGAGTCCGGCAACGCCGCCGTATTCATCAATGGTGATGGCCATGCGGCGGTTGGCGCGCTGCATTTCATTGAGCAGTTCGCTGGCACGCTTGGTTTCAGGAACGAAGAAAACGTCAGTCTTCATCAGGCTGGCAGCGAGGCTGCGGGCGGCATCGGTGTCTGCAACCTGGAGCAGGTCGCGGGCGGAGACGATTCCGACGATGTGATCGAGATCGCCGCGATAGACGGGGACGCGGGAGAAAGGATGCTGCGAGAGCAGATGGGTGAGCTGCTCGACCGTGGTATCGACGGAGACGGCGACGATGGCCGGACGCGGGGTCATGACGTCACGCACGGTTTTGTCTCCGAACTCGACGACCGAGTGGATGAGTTCGCGATCACTCTCCTCGAGAATGCCTTCGTCCTGTCCGGCTTCGATGAGGGCGTCTACGGCTTCAGAGGGGTGCTCGGGCTCTTCTCCGGCGTGCTCTGGGCGGGTGAGCGAGATGATGGACTGAAGGAAAGCGAGAAAAAGAGTGAGCGGCAGGACTGCCCAGATGAGCAGACGCAGAAGCAGGATAAAGCGGACGAGCCAGCCTCCGCGAGTGCGGGAAAAGAGCAGGTAGGGCAGAAAACGGTCAAAGATGAGAATGACCAAGACGGCAAAGAAGATGGCCTGCGCAGCCTCTTCGGCGCTCCACACGGGGCTGGAAAAGACCGAGAAGGCGAGCAGAAAGCAGATGGACGCGGTGAGGAGCTGCTCAAGCAGGGCAAAAGAGAGCGCGGCGCGCTGGTGGTTGAAGCCGAGGCGCGGCTCAATCTGATGCTCGAAGAGTTCGATGTTCTCCTGAAACTCCCGGGAGAGAAACTTGCCGCTCTCCGAGTAGAGGCGCGAGACGTAGGCGCTGATAAGGAGCAGCGCGATGAGCACGGGAAGCGCGAGCGAGAGGAGCATTACGCGTTCCTCCGGCGGGCGGGCGCGACGCGTTCGATGAGTCCGGCAGGAAGGCGCAGGTCGACACGCAGGCGCTGTTCAAGTCGGAGCATCTGGCCGCGATCAGTTTCATGGTCGTGTCCGGCGAGGTGCAACATACCGTGAAGGATGAGAACCTTCACCTCAGTAAGCAGGTTGTGGCCGAGAGCTGCGGCCTGGACGCGCGCGGTCTGGAGGGAGATCGCGATGTCTCCGCCTTGTGCCTGCGGCCGGAGCGGCATTCGCTGCCGCGTACCCGACGGTGGCGCCTGCGGGCTGGGAAAGGAGAGCACATCGGTTGGCTCGTCCTTTTGGCGGAATTGGAGATTCAGTTTTTGCAGTTCAGCGTCTCCGGTGAGGAGCACATTGACCTCGCCGGTGAGCCGAGCAGCGCGTTGAGCCTTGTTGGCGAAACGGGCTAGGGCCAAGCGGCTTAGGTCCTTCGATTTTCGGCGTTCTAGAATCACGGCTCTCAATTCCGGGGTCTGTCCCGGAGGTCATGGAAAAGAAAAAAGGGGAGAGCCGATAAAACTGGGCTCTCCCACTATTGTACCGAAAGCGCTACTGCTGGACGGTGGCGCTCGCTTTCGCTTTTCCGTTCAAAGGCAGTTCGGCGGCGGCGCGGGCAGGATCACCCTCAAGCTGGAGGGTGAGCTGGCGGTCGTCGCGGGCCTTAAAATCCTCGTAGGCGCGGATGATGCGTTGCACGAGCTGGTGGCGCACTACGTCGGTTTCGTTGAACATCTGGAAGCGGATGCCCTCGACGCCCTGCAGGACGTTCATGGCCTCAATGAGGCCGCTGCGGCTGGCGTTGGGCAGGTCGATCTGGGTGATGTCTCCGGTGATGACCGCCTTGGAGTTGAAGCCGAGGCGGGTGACAAACATCTTCATCTGCTCACTGGTGGTGTTCTGGGCCTCATCGAGAATGACAAAGGAGTCATTGAGGGTTCGACCGCGCATAAATGCGATGGGCGCGATTTCAATGACATTTTTCTCGAGGAAGCGATCCACCTTTTCGGGCTCCAGGAGGTCGTAGAGCGCGTCATAGAGTGGGCGCAGGTATGGATCAACTTTTTCCTGAAGAGTTCCGGGAAGGAATCCGAGACGCTCACCGGCCTCGACGGCGGGGCGCGCGAGAATGATGCGCGCAACCTTCTTGGAGAGCAGGGCGGAGATGGCCATGGCTACGGCAAGGTAGGTCTTGCCGGTTCCGGCGGGACCAATGCCGAAGACCATGTCACTCTGCTCGATGGCTTCGAGATACTGGCGCTGGTTGACGCTCTTGGGCTGGACCTGACGCTTGTTGCCAACGGCGCGTTGCTTTCCGGCCTCGGCAAGCTGGCGCAAGGTGACCGCCGGATCCGCGACGAGCACACGCAGCATGGAGGTGAGCTCTCCGTTAAAGACCTGCTGGCCGTGAGTGCGCAGGTATTCGAAGTCGGCAAAGACCTGCTCGACACGGGTGACGTCTTCGGGCGAGCCGTCAATCTGGATGGAATTGGACTTGAGCTCGACGGTGACATTGAGACCATCTTCGAGCAGGTGAAGGTTTTCGTCGCGCGTACCGAAGAGGGTTTCGACATTGGGACGAAGTTCGATGTTTTTCTTCATCGAGAGTTTAAATTCACCTCGGGCGCAGCCTGCGCTGGATGCGGTGCAAAGTTGGATACCTGGGGGATAGAGACGCGAGAGTGCAGATGTGGATTCGGCTGGACGGATTGCTTCTGGCCAAAGACAGATAGCATTGGGCAGGAGCGTACCGTGTTCGCCGCCTGGAGTCAACAAAAGAAAGGCGGAGTACGGAGCGCGAGTTGTTGAACGTTCGAAGTACGTTCATCTGCTGATGAATTAGATGTGCGGCGGAGGGTGGCGGGTGGGAAAAAAGATGCGGCGGGTGGGGAAGGTCAAAGGCGATTTGCGGTTGAGACTTCTAGTCGAGGAAATCGACGAAGCTGTCGGTGATCTCGGCTCCGTGATTGTTGGCGATGCGAGTGGCTGCCGACTCCACCTGCTTCATGAGACCTGTGAGGTAATCACGCGAGGAAGAGATGGCGACGACGCCGAGCGTCGCGGTCTGCCAGAGATCGGTGGGGTCGATCTCTGCCACGGAGATGTTGAAGGCGGAGCGGAGACGATCTTTGAGGCTGCGCAAAACCTGACGGCGGTCTTTGAGGGACTGGGCGGCTTCAATGCGGAGTTCGAGCGTGAGATGCGCGATGGGCATAGGCGGACGCCGGATGCGAGTGTAGGAAGAAGCGCTGGGCGAATGCAAGAACGAATCAAAAAAAGAAGGCTCCATCCGGAGACGGAGCCTTGAAGAGGAAGCGACGACTTACCTGGCTACGTTCTTGCCAAAGGCGAACGTGGGACCGACAGACATCCGCACGCTGTTACGGGAGTTGGCGAGCAGGCCGCTAAAAAGGTCCACATGCACGAATTCGATATCGGCGCGCAGGTGAAAGTGCTTCGTCATGTTGTAATCCCAACCGCCGCCAACACCGTAGAAGTAGGTGGTGTCATTGGGCCGCAGGGTTCTAAGCACAGGTGAGGTTATACCCAAGAGTCCTGCAACCGGCTGTTGGGCAAGCAGGGCCGGGATCACGATATTTGCGACAAAGGGGTCGTTGTGGCTTTGGATCGAAATGTTCTCATGGATGGCGCCGATGGAGGGATGGATGAAGAGTGTGATCCTCTTGAAGTGCCGGTAATTGAGCTGCGGCCCGGCCGTGTAGGTCTGGGTGGTCGCCTCGAACGGGGCATAGAGCCGATAGTTGGTCGGAATTGAAATTCCAAAGCCAGCTGGAGGCGGCGCCGCAAACGCTCCGGCCTCACCAAGAGTGACTAATTCGCCGAGCTCGGCGTCATACGCCGGCTTCAGTTCGCTGGGGAGCAGTGTGCCTCTGCCGAACTGAATGCTGTAATCAACGCCAAAAGCGAGCCACTTTGTAAGGTTGAGACCAATCTGCGTATTAAATCCGCGCTGCGAAAGGTTCACGTCGGGTGAATCCAGATAACTGTAGCCGGTGTAAAAGTCGTAACGGCCGACATA
>Ga0182030_10005612_pt1 | contig 26567 bp, 19 predicted proteins | sample 812S3MmetaG_FD_121299 | JGI IMG/M metagenome (GOLD analysis project Ga0182030, IMG submission 121299) | Permafrost microbial communities from Stordalen Mire, Sweden - 812S3M metaG (Illumina Assembly) | ecosystem: Environmental > Terrestrial > Soil > Wetlands > Permafrost | place: Sweden...
CTCGGCGTGCATGGAGTTGGGCAAGGCAACATAGACGGCATCGACGGCTGGATTATGCACAATCTCGTCAAAGTTTTCGTAGTTATAAATTGAGTTGGAGGGAACACCGTACTGGGCGGCGATTCTGTCTGCCTTGTCGCGGTGCCCGCTGACCAGCGCTGTGACGCTGGAGTTGGCGGTCAATTGAACGCCGCGCATGAAGATGTCGGCAATGCGGCCGAGGCCGATGATGGCGTAGCCTATTTTGCGACCCGGAGCCTGTGCGCCAAGCGCAGGGGCAAAGCGGGCGGCTAATCCAAGAGCACTGAGGCGGACGAATTCTCTGCGGGTGAATGACATGAAAACAAATCCTTTCTCTGTACTTTTACAGCCTGCGGGTTCGCAGGTTCCGTTGTACGTCCAATAGTAGATCATGAGAATGCTGACGTCATGAGCCAAGCACGAGTGGACTGTTGGATCTACCACACATTTGTGGATAAACCGCCAATAATTTATTAGAAAATCCCAAATTAGAACCCTCCAATGAGGTTTTTCCAATAACAGGAATTGTGCCCCCCCTTATCCACAAAAACCCCTCATGAAACCGTTGACCCTGCGCCTCTGGCTCCGTAGAGTCAGTAAGCGAAGGGCAATTTTCCGGGATGACCCACTGGGTGACGGATGCTTGCCACAGCAGTCCAGTATGTACGACTGGCAGAATCCCAGGAATCGGAGTGAATATGCTGAAACTGAAAAAGATCCACATTCTCGGCTTCAAAAGCTTTTGCGATCGCACGGAATTGACGGTGCGCGGAACAGGCATTGCCGTGGTGGTGGGGCCGAATGGGTGTGGCAAGTCGAACATTCTGGACGGGGTGAGCTGGGTGCTGGGCGAGCAGAGCGCAAAGACGCTGCGCGGCACGCATATGCAGGACGTGATCTTTGCCGGAACCCGCGACCGCAAGGCGCTGGGCATGGCTGAGGTGACGCTGACAATGGTCGATCCCGAAGCCTATGAGGGACCGATTCCCGTGGAGCCAGAGGTGCAGGTGGACCATGATGGACCCACCGACTGGGACGAGAATGAGGTGCGCCGCCAACGCGCTGCCGAGGCTGAAGAGATCATGGCCAACGAGCAGCCGGGGCAAGTGCTGGACGAAGAGACTGAAGAAAGTGCAGCGCAATCGGCGGGGCAGAGCGGGCCGCAAGCAGTTGTGCTGAAGATTCGTCGCCGCAAATTCCAGCGTACTCCGCAAAAGGGCGAGATCGTCATCACCCGGCGGCTCTTCCGCACCGGCGAGAGCGAGTATTTGCTCAATGGCAAGCTCTGCCGCCTGCGCGACATTCAGGACATCTTCATGGGCACAGGCCTGGGACCGGAGAGCTACGCCATCATCGGCCAGGAACGTATCGGGCAACTGCTCAGTTCAAAACCGCATGATCGCCGCGCCATTATCGAAGAGGCTGCCGGAATTACGCGCTTCAAAACCAAGAAGCGGCTGGCCGAGTTGCGGCTGGAGAGTGCCAAACAGAATCTGGCGCGCGTGGATGACATTTTTGAGGAAATTACCCGGCAGATGAACAGCCTGAAGCGACAGGCCGCCAAAGCTGAGCGGTTTGCCGCCGTGCGCGATGAGTTGCGTTCGCGTCTGCGCGTGGTACTGGCCAGCCGCATGGCGCAGATGGATGCCAGCCAAGCCAAATTGGATGCTGAGATCGCTGCGTTGACCGAGCGGATCAATGCTTCGGCAACCGAGATTGAAGAGCAGGAAGCCAGCCAACACACGCTCACCGAGCGCGGTTATGAGTTGGATCGCGATGGGCAGGAGGCGCAGAATCGCGCCAATACATCTGCGGTTGAACTGGAACGCGCTGCGGCACGGGAACGCGCGAACATTGAGCGCGTAAGCGATCTGGAAGCACGCATTGCGGCGGCTGGAACTGAGTTGGAGGCAACCCGCATTCAACTGGCGGGCATTGCCGAAGAGCGTACGCAGCAGCACTCGTTCTTGCAGTCCGCAGCCGACGAGGCCAAGGCGTTCCGCCAACAGGTGGAGGCACGGCAACAAGAGGCGCGTGCAGCAGCCGAAGAGGTCTTCAGCAATGAGCGGCAGCTTGAAGCGAGCCGTCGCCATGCCATGCATCTGCTGACGTTGGCGGGCAATGCGCGCAACCACACGGCGCAGGGCGAAGAGAGCTTGGCCGCGCTTGAGCGCGAGGCGGAACGGCTGGAAGCGGAGATTGATCAGGCTCGCAACGAACAGGAAAACCTGGGCGTGCAGAGCGGACAGGCGCGGCAACACTTTGAGACTGCGGCTGAAGCGTTGAAGCGTTTGGGCGATGAGATTACTGCGCTGCGTGAGTCGCTGCAAGCCCACCGCGCTGAGGAGAATGCTCTGCGTACGCGTAGCAACCAACTGCGTAGCGAACTGGCTTCGGTAACCGGTCGCCGCGACTCGCTGCAATCGCTGATTCGCAATCACAGCTACTCCACCGACTCAGTGCGGCGGCTGCTCAAACCGGGTGCGCTGGCGCAGGGAATGGCGCCGGTGGGTACGCTGGCCGATTTTCTTGAAGTGAGCGGCGAGCACGAAGGCGTGGTGGATGAGTTTCTCCGTGAAGAACTGAATTTTGTTGTGGTGAAAAGTTGGACGGCTGCCGAGCATGGCGTGCAGTTGCTCAAGTCCGGCGTGGATGGACGCGCTACGTTTTTAGTGCATCCCGAGCACGCAAGTCACGGTCCTGATGACGGTGGCAAAGAATCAATCAGCGGTCCTGGACTGACTCCGCTGAAGGATACGATTCGTGTGCTGAATGGCTTTGGGCGTTCGCTTGAATCGATTCTGCCTAAGCTGGGCAATGGTTATATCGTCGAGGATTCGGGCGACGCGCAGCGGCTGGCTCTTGAACATACGCACGCATTTTTCCTCACTCCGCAAGGCGAGTGCTTTCACAATGCAACGGTAACTGGCGGCAAGCCAGCCAGCGAAGGACCGTTAGCGTTGAAGCGCGAGTTGCGCGAGGCCGAGAACCGGCTGGCCAAGTTGGAATCCGGTCTGGAGCAAGCCGAAGCCGAAGCTGTGGCGTTGACGCACACGATTGAAGAGTTGACCGCGCAACTGGAGGCCGCGAGCGAACAGCGTCGTCATGCGGAGACGGAATCGGCCAACCAGGGCGCGGCGTTGAAGCAGATGGATGCGGAGTTGCAGCGCGTGGAGCGTCGCCTGCAAGAGTGGACCGCACAAGCTGCGCGCAACAAGGACGCACGGGAGAGCAAGCGCATCAGCATTGATCAAAAGCGCGAAGAGACGGTGCGGCTGGAAGAAGAGCATCGCGCTGCCGAGGCTGCGCTTGATGAGTCGCAGGCGCAGTTGGCTCTGTTGCGGCAGAAGCGCGAAGGCTTGCAGCAGGAGGCTGCGCAAGTGACTGCGGAGTTGGCTGGGCTGGAAGAACGCCGTCGCGGCGCAGAGGCTGCCTTCCAACGCATTGATCGCCTGCATACGGATTTGGAGCGGCGGGTGTTGTCGATTGAGCAGCAGCGCACAGCATCTGAGGCTGAACGCGAGCAGCGGATTCGCGAGAGTGCGGAGTTGGCTGTGCGCGAGAGTGAATTGAAGACCGCACGTGCGGAGGCTCTGGCATTGGCTCAGACCTTGGTTGCTCAGGCGCAATCTCTGCGCCAGCAACTTGCAACTCTAGAGACGCAACTCAAAACAGGCCGCGCTTCACTCGATCAGTTGCGCGAGAATCGCGCCACGCTTTCAAGCGAAGTGGCCAAGCTGCACTCTGATCTGGAGCATCTTGAAGCAAGCTGTCTTGCTGAAGTCAACGTGGAAGCAGCTGAGTTGCGTGCCGATACGGTGATTGCGCACATTGCAGACGAGGCTCTGATGGCCGAAGAAGAGACCTGCCGCACTCTGCGCGCACGCATTGAACAGATGGGTCCGGTAAACATGATGGCTCTCGATGAATACAAGGAGACAGCAGAGCGGCATGGGTTCCTGGAGACACAGCGCAAGGATCTGATGGAGTCGATCACCAACACGCAGGAGACGATCAAGGAGATCGATCAGATTTCGCGCACCAAGTTTGATGAGGCATTCGCCCGCATCAACGAAAACTTTGGTCAGGTCTTTACGCGGCTCTTCCACGGCGGGCAGGCATTCTTGCGGCTCACCGACGCTGAGAATCAGGCCGAAAGCGGCCTCGAAATCGTAGCCTCGCCTCCGGGCAAAAAGCTGCAAAACGTGCTGCTGCTCTCAGGCGGCGAGAAGGCACTGACCGCTCTGGCACTGCTGGTGGGCATCTTCCAGTTCCAGCCCAGCCCCTTCTGCGTATTGGACGAAGTGGACGCGGCGCTGGACGAAACCAACGTTGGCCGCCTCGCCGACCTGCTACATTCACTGAGCAAGGAGACGCAGTTCCTGCTGGTCACACACTCCAAACGCATGATGCACTCGGCGGATATGATCTACGGCGTCACGATGCAGGAGCCGGGTGTTTCAAGAGTGGTCAGCGTGCATCTGGGACATGAACAGCAGCGGGCTACCGCATAGATTCTGCTGAATTAATCTGCAAGGATTTGAGCCAAGAAAAAAATATCGTAGGGGGGGGGAGGGGGGTGCCTTTTGGGTACGAACCGGTCACCTCCCTGACAAGTTGGAAGATGGTCTGAGTTCAGGTTAGCAGGATGCGCGAAATAATCTGCACCACCTGCGGTGGGCCCAACCACCTGCGGTGGGGCCAACTGCCTGCGGCGTGGCGGGGTGAGAGTTGAGATCTCCCACTCTTTGAGGGGCGGTCAGATGTGGGGCACCCGGCGCAGCCCCGTCCGTAAAATCACAGAAAAAGGGTTGTAGTCGGATCGTGCGTTTGGTATGGATAGGGATCTGGTCGAGGATTTCCTGATTTCAGACAAAAAAACACCCCCGAAGGATCTCGTCTCTTCGGAGGCGCTTGCTCGTTCACAAGTTAGATAGGGACCAGTAGCCGACGCTGGAGGTCGGTAGCATACGGCTACTGGTAATCCCTGCACAAACGAAGCTAGTAGCGGCTTCCCCTTTCCACTGCTGCCTCGTGTCGCCCGGCTCAAAGAGAGTTTTCTTGCTCACTCTCCAAACCTTGTTGACAATATGAGTGTCTCGCATAGTCAAAAGTCGCACCGTGACGGCTGTCACAGGGGGTTGCGGCATTTCTTAATGTGGCGCTGGTAGACAAATTCAACCAGTTGTTGTGCTTGCACCGTCAGTGATATTGAAGTGGTTTTGCCTGCCGCAGAGATTGACAAATGGCGGCTGGGGAATGAAAATCGGAGATTCAGTTCCCTCCCAATGGAAGGCCTTCCCGTGACTGCTCTTTTGACGACGAACCTGGGCGCTACAATCCTGCTTGGCCGGGGCAAAGTGCGTGATCTCTACGCAGTTGGCGACGATCTGCTGCTGGTGGCCACCGACCGCATCTCAGCCTTTGACCATGTGCTTGCCACGGGAATTGCTGGCAAGGGCAAGGTGCTGACACAGATTTCGCTTTTCTGGTTTGACCTGCTTTCTGACCTGGTTCCGAATCATCTGATCTCTGCCAAGGTCGGCGAGTTCCCTGCTTCGCTGCATCCTTACGCCGATCAGCTTGAAGGCCGGTCGATGCTGGTCAAGCGAGCCATGATGTTTCCGGTGGAGTGTGTGGTGCGCGGCTATCTGACCGGCTCTGGCTGGAAGGAATACAAGACCAGCGCAACGGTCTGCGGAATTCCGCTGCCCAGCGGTCTGCTGGATGGATCGCGGCTGCCGGAGCCACTCTATACGCCGTCAACCAAGGGCGAGGTGGGTACGCACGATGAGAACATTGATTTTGCGGCGACGGTGGCGCTTGTGGGCGAGGCAGACGCGGCCGAGTTGAAGCGGCTGACGCTGGCCATCTACAAAAAGGCCTCTGCGCACGCGGAATCGCGCGGACTGATTCTGGCCGATTCCAAATTCGAGTTTGGCCGAACCTCGGATGGAATTCTTTTGGGCGATGAAGTTCTTACGCCTGATTCTTCGCGTTTTTGGGAAGGTTCTTCGTGGAAGCCCGGAGGCGCACAGCCGTCATTCGACAAACAGTTCGTTCGCGATTATCTTGAATCCATCCATTGGAACAAGCAGGCGCTGGCGCCAGGATTGCCGAATGAGGTTGTGGAGCGGACGCAGGCAAAATACCTTGAGGCTTTTCGCCGCCTGACGGGGCGAAATTTGGATTTGTAACAACCAGCCAGCAGTTTGCAAGCTGAACGGAGCGCAGGATGACGTGGATCGATTGGGTCATCGTGATGGTGATGGCGCTGTCAGTTCTGGGTGGCGTGAAGCAAGGTTTCCTGCGCTCGGTTTTTTCGCTCGGCGGCCTGATTGCTGGCTTGGCGTTGGCAATTTGGAACTATGCCCGCGTGGCGGCTTTTTTGATTCACTTGGTGCGATTTGAAGCCGTTGCCGACACCATCGCTTTTCTGCTGATTGCGATGCTGGTGATGGGCGTGGCCGCAATGCTGGGCACGATGCTGTCAAAGATTCTGCACAAGGTTGGGCTGGGTTGTTTAGACCGGCTGGCGGGCGCGGTCTTTGGATTTTTTCAGGGCGCGTTGTTGGTAACGCTGGGTATTTTGATCACTCTGGCCTTTTTCCCGAATGAGCATTTTCTGGCCAAGGGAAGATTGCCCAAGGTATTCTTTGGAGCCTGTCATTTGAGCACCCATGTAAGCCCAGAGGCGCTGGCCAAGCGCGTTCGGCTGGGATTGAAGACGCTGGAAGAGGATTCGCCGAAGTGGTTGCATCCAGATCACGTCGGCTTGTGATTTCAAGTAGCGCGCTGCGGCGCAAATTATGGCAAGCTAAGTTAGCTGCAAGGGGTGGACGTTGAGAAGAGAACTGGACAGCCTGGTGATACAAATGCATTCAAGTGGCATCCGCTACAACGACGCGGTGTGCGAGTTCAAGCGGCGGTATCTGCGCGAAGTGTTAGTGGCACACAAGGGCAACCAGTGCAAAGCTGCTGAAGAGCTTGGGATGCACCGCAACACGCTGAGCCGCACGATGGCCGAACTGGGTCTGCAACTGACCGAGGTGCGTGCCACCCTCAAGCGTCCGCCGCGTAGCGAACGTCCTGTATTCAGCGCGACTCAAAAGCTCTACCGTCAGGGCTGACCGCGCTTGACAGGAAACATGCAGACAACTTCAGAGCATCAAGCAGCGCGTGTCGAGATCGAGTCGGGCTTTGCCTGGGATGAGCAGGATGCTTATCTCTTTGATATTGACGGCACGCTCGTACGCGATATCAATCGCATTCATATGAGTTCGTTTGCCCCCAGCATCCGCCGGGTAACTGGCCTCGATGTGTCGCTTGAGGGCGTTCCTGTGCAGGGCAGCACCGACACGGCTATTCTGCGCGATGCCTTCCGCATGAATGCCGTTCCAAAGGCGGTCTTTGAGCCGCGGATGGAGGCGATCCTTGAAGCGATGCGCGAGAATGTTGCTCGGCGTCGGCATGAGTTCAATCTGCTGGTGATGCCCGGCGTGGAAGAGACACTGCGTCATCTGACGGACAAAGGTGCTGTGCTGGGCGTGGCCACCGGCAACCTGGAAGAAATTGGCTGGATCAAGTTGGAAGAGGCAGGGCTGCGCTCGTGGTTCCGCTTTGGCGGTTTCAGCGATCAATTCTCTGTGCGCTCAGAGATGGTTGGCGATGCCGCACGCATAGCCAGAGAAATTGCCGGAGCCGATGCTCGCATCTGCGTGGTCGGCGATACACTGCGGGATATTGAGGCCGCGCACGCCAATTCCCTTCCCGTCATCGCTGTGGCCACGCACCATTACAGCTTCGATGCGTTGCTTGAGCATCGGCCAGAGGTCTGCGCCACTTCGCTGGCCGATCTGCTGGCGCATACCAGGGTAGTGTTATGAGCGTGCGTCCTGTATTGAAAGAGCATGGGTTCAGCCTAGCCGCAAATCATTCACAATGGATTGCGACTATATTTGCTGCCGGACTGCTGCTTTTGTTTGCAGCTAAAGTTTCCGCTCAAGAGCCAGCCGCAACCGCAGCCAGTGGCAAGACTGCATCTTCTGCGCCAGTAAAGGATGCCGTACCTGCCGACGATAAGCCGAACAAGCCAACACGGACCAGCGACAAACGCCGTGCCGCCAAACTTTATCTTGCATCAAGCAAGCTCTATGAGAGTGAAAAGTTTGAAGAAGCCATGCGCGGCTTTGAGCAAGCAACCAAGCTCGATCCCACTAACGCTGACTACCCGTTGGCAGTTGAAGTGGCACGCAGTCATGTGGTCACAGCTCTTATCCAGAGCGCAGCAAAAGACCGTGTGCGCGGAGATATGGTGGCAGCACGCATCGCTCTAGCTCACGCACTTGACCTCGATCCAAAAAACGCTGTGGTAACGCAGCACCTGTACGAGTTGGGCGACGATGCTCTGTTGCAGCAGCCAAAGACTCTCTATGAACAACAGGCCGACGCGCCAGGGGGAACCATGCTGGGCGGCGCAGTTCAGCTTGCGCACGCTGCCGGCACACGCAGCTTCCATCAGCGCATTGATCAACGAGTGATCATTCCGCAGGTCTTTCGCGCCTATGGCATTGAAGTGACAATGGACCAGAGTATTCAATCGCGGCAGATACGGTTCGATATGGATGATGCGGACTTTGGCCAAGCGACGCGTGTTGTGGCGCTGCTTACCCACTCGTTCTATGTGCCGCTCGACGCACACCGGGTGCTGGTACAGCAGGACACGCGGGAGAATCGCGATCTGTTTACGCATCTGGAGTTGGAAACAATCTATCTGACGGGGCTGACGGCTGCCGAGATGACCGAAGTGAGCACACTGGCCAAGAACGTCTTTGAGATTCAGCAGGCATCGCTGGATCTAACAGCCGGGACGATCACCGTGCGAGCGCCGCAGGTCGCGCTGAACGCCTTCAACGAGACACTGCGCAGCCTGCTCGACGGACACAGTCAGGTCATGCTCGATGTGCATCTGATTCAGATTGGGCACACCGGTCAGCACAACACAGGCACAGTGATTCAGCAACAGGTAACGGCCTTCAACGCTTATTCTGAAGAGCAGTCGATCCTGAATGCGAATCAAGCGCTGGTGCAGCAGATCGTCCAATCAGGGCTGGCTGCTCCAGGCGACACGTTGGCGATACTGGGAATTCTTCTGGCCTCCGGGCAGGTCTCAAGTTCGGTCTTTTCAAATGGCGTGGCGCTGTTTGGCGGCGGACTGACGCTGTCTGGCATCTCGCCCGGTCCGGCCAACCTCAAACTTACGCTCAACTCGTCAGACACACGCGAGCTGGATGCGCTTCAGTTGCATCTGGGCGACGGTGAAGCGGGAACGATACGAAGCGGCTCGCGCTACCCGATACAGACCTCTTCGTATTCGAGCGGGGCAGCCAACCTACCCAACATTCCTGGGCTTACCGGCGCGGGCAATTCCAGCAGCCTGACTTCGCTGCTGGCCCAATACGCCAGCAGCATCCCGAACATTCCGCAGGTGGAGTATCAGGACCTGGGCATGACGTTGAAGGCGACGCCGAAGGTGCTGCGCGATGACGAGGTGGCGCTCACCATTGATATGAAGATCGACGCTCTGGCCGGATCGTCACTCAATGGCAATCCGATCCTGAACAATCGCTCGTATCAGGGCGTGGTGACGCTGAAAGCAGGCCAGGGCGTGCTGGTGTTGAGCAGCCTCAGCAAGCAAGAGAGCAAAGCCATCAGCGGCGCGCCCGGAATCAGCGAGATTCCGGGGCTGAACAACGTGAGCGACAACAATGTGCAGAAGGACTATTCGACCCTGCTGATCGTGATGACGCCCCACGTGATTCGCGGCACCCAGGCCGCCGGACATACGCCCATGATGCGTGTGGAGAAGAGCGCACCGCGATAGCTGAGCCGCTTGGCGACTCTTGCCTGTGCATTGAAGACAATACGGCAGCGGCAGCCGAATCCCGTTTGCCTGCCAGAAAACTCGCTGGCCGCACTGACCTCTTTTTGCTATCCTTGGCACAACATGATCAAAAAGTCTGGCGCAGTCAGTGTAGCTTTGCTTCTACTTTGTTCACTTCCCTTGCTGGCACAGAAAAAAGTTCCCCTCAAGGCGATCCACTTTCAAGGTGCACCACAATACACGCAACAGGAGCTGCTCATGGCCGCTGGCTTAAAGCCGGACGCGCCTCTGAACCCCCGCGACGTGAAAGCTCACGCCAGACAGCTCAATGATACCGGCCTCTTTGAAGCGGTCAAGTTTTCCTCCGACAGCAAGACTGTGCTCTTCACTTTGACGCCTGCCAACCAGCTTTTCCCCATACATCTGGACAATCTACCTCTTACGCAGGGCAAAGAACTTGACGCCCAGCTTCACCAGCGCTTTCCGCTTTATCGCGGCCTCTTGCCAGCCAGCGGTTCCATGCTCGAAGGAATCCGCCAGACATTCGAAGAGATGCTGGCGGCCAAAAGCATAAAGGCAACCGTCCAAGCCACACTCACCAGCGGCCTGGGTCCGCAAAAGCTCACCGCGATGAACTACGCAGTCATCTCGCCAGCAATAAAAATCGGCCGCATCCAGCTTGTCGGCGTCTCACCGGTTATGCAAGCCAAAGCCAGCCTTCTGGCCAGCGGCCAAACCGGAAACAGCTTTGACACAGAGAACACAGCCATCGGTCTTCAGCACGCTTTTGAAAACCTTTACCAAGACCTGGGTTATGCGGCCGTGCAAGTCAATGTTGCCCCGGTTGATCCACCCATTGTCTCCAATCAGTCCGTCGATATTCCCTATACGATAACCATCAAAGAAGGCGGCATCTACAAGCTCGGAACCATCGACTTTCCCGGCAGCACGCTGGTCGCGCACGCAGATGTTGAGAAAATTCTGTCCAAATATCCCACCGGTTCTGGACGCCCGCTCGACCTGTTTCTGCTCGCCGTCCGCGACGCATACCATGCCAAAGGCTATCTCGATTGCGCCATCGTTTCACACCCTTCCTTCAATGAGGCAACTCATATCGTGAATTACAGCGTCGAAGTCATTCCCGGTTCGCAGTACCGGCTGGCCTCGGTCAAATTCGACGGAGCACCCGACATGATGGCCGCCAAACTCAAGCTCGCTTGGAAGATCGCACCCGGCGACGTATTTGACGAAAGCTACCTCTCAAACTTTGCCGCGCTGGCACAAAAGAAAGACAAGCCTTTGGCAAAATGGATGCAAACCGTCATCACCACCTACGACTTCAAGGCTGACTCGACCACGCACCAGGTCAACTGCATCTACCATTTCGCCAAAGCCGCGCAAAGTCCGCGCTAGCTACCTGACAACGAGTCTCGCGTCGCTGTCCATTATCGAATTAATCTGCAAGGATTTCGGCTAAAAATAAATATGGTAGGGGGGGGAGGGGGGGTGCCTTTTGGGGTACGGACCGAGCCCATCCATGACACGTTGGAAGATGGGCTGAGTTCAGAGTAGCAGGATGCGAGAAATAATCTGCAGGGCTGCGCGCCCAGCGAATCGCCCCTTCGACAAGCTCAGGGCAGGCTTTCGGCGTGGCGAGGTGAGAGTTGGGGTCTCCCACCCATATTTTTCATCCTCATTCTCTCACCATCGAGACCGGCGCCACGAGCCAAGTTCTGAATCTGGGGCGAATGCTCACTTGGGATCAGCCACGGTTCTGTGGTTCAGATACGACTGGAAGCAGGCTCGAGAAGTAGACCGGGTGCCAAGGCATCCACGCGGACCTGGCTACGGTCCCTGCTTGTTTTCAGGAGGTCTCCATGCGATTTCGTCGTCTGCTACTGTTTTCAGTTCTGATGAGCGGCGCGTCTCTGGTTTTGATCGGCTGCAATGGTTCTTCGGCAGTTTCCGGTTCCACCACCGGAAGTCCTACCACTGGAAGTTCTACCACCGGATCGGCCCCAAGCTCGACTGTGGCGTATGTATACGTATCAAGCTGGCCCTCCAGCAGCAGCACAGCTCAGATTGTGGCCTACGCCGCCGATGCCAACGGTCTGCTCACGAATGTACCCGGTTCGCCCTTCAGTCAAAATGTCGATTCGATGGCGGCAAGCGGCGGGTATCTTCTGGGGGCTTCCAATTCGCAAGCGGACATAAACAGTTACATGATCGGATCGAATGGCGCGCTCACTCTGGCGAGTCAATTCGCTCTCACGCAACAAACCGGCTCGCAGGTAAGCGCAAGCAACGGCGGCACCTGCGGCGGCGCGGGAGGGTTCCTTTTCGATCCCACCGGGAAAACTTTGTACACAGAAATAAGCAACTTCAACTGCTCCAGCAACAACGCAATTGATTCGTTCGCCTTCGATTCATCGAAGGGGAGCCTGAGCTATCTTGGCAACGCGAACATAGGCTTTCAAGCCTCCGCCGCCATTTCATTTCTGGGCAACGACGCCTACGCTTATTCGGCTCTCTACGACTCATGTATGTATGGGGGTCTTACGCCGTTTTCACGCAGCAATACCGGGCTCCTGAGCGGAAACCAAGCTGACCAAACGCCTACATACGGGCCGCCAGCGCCGCCCGGAGCGACGAGTTCGGGCGTGAAACTGCCCAGTTACTCTGCCGGACTCACCGCGACCGACACCACCAACCATGTCGCAATCGGGGAGTACCCGTGCTATGCGCTGAATGGCGTCGTGGCCACCGATTTGCAACTCGCCGCCTACACAGCCGACGCCAGCGGAAACCTGACCACGACCGACACCTATGCAACCATGCCGAAGACGACCATCAATCCTCAAGATTTGCAGATGTCGCCATCGGGCTCGGTGCTTGCCGTGGGCGGAGAAGGTGGGCTTCAGGTCTTCCACTTCAATGGAGCGAGTTCGATTACCAGCTTTGGAAACGTGCTGACAACTGACGGCATCAGCCAGATGTTCTGGGACAACAGCAACCATCTGTATGCGATTACCATGACCCCTTACGGTACGCTCGGAGTAACCTCAGTAAACCCGGACAAGCTTCATGTGTTTACCGTTACCGATACGTCGGCCACCGAGGCAACGGGTTCACCGTACACCGTTACAACACCGATAGCCCTCGCCGTTCAGCCGGAGTAATAACTGAATCGAATGGGCGGTTCATAGGCGGGGTGGCCACGGTCTCTAACCACGTTGAGGGTGCACCATGCCCGCGGCGCAAGGCGGAAAAATTCGAATACTACAAGACCTCCGCCGCTTTGACGGCGCCGTGCACAACCGCAGACGCTCGGCTAAACTTGCGGACTGTTCTGCGGAGCAGGGGCATGAATCTCGGCAAGTACCGGTCGAGACAGGTTCGCGTCCGCGTTGCGCAGCAGTATTGCGATGCCTCGTGCACCATCCAACTGGCTTTCAACCAACAGTTGATGAGCCAAGTCAAGAAACTCCGGGTGATGCTCAAAGTGCTTGCTGGCTGCCTGCACCGTGTGCACAGTATGCTCCGCTGCAAAGCTCTCGCGGTGGTGGCCGGCCACACCGATCAGCAGTCCCTTCATCAACGCGAATTGCGCTGCGAGCTTGGCAAACTCGCGAGTCATTGAAGCAGCAGGGAATGCTGCGCCATCGCCAGCCTTCACTTCGCGGCCATAAGGAAAGCGGCAGCGGATGATCGTATTGATCAGATAATTCTCCAGTATGTGCGGATGCCGGTCAATAAACGGGGCATAGTAATGATCGTGCGCAACTGTGAATTGCGCGGTAAGGCTCTCCAACGTTGCGCCGGGAGCGTTGCCGATACCCGTGGTGAAAGCCTGTACGCACTCAACAAAACGCGGATGTACGTTGGAGCGATGCAGCATCATCCCGGCCAGCCTCAGCACAGCATCGAGTTGAGCCGTGCGATCAATCGGCAACGTCTCCATCGCAGGTCGCAGCGTGCCAGTGGCGACGGCAGCCTCAAAGCCAGCCAAAAAACCTGCAACTGTCCCCTTCAATTCTCCGTTGGCAATTGAATCGAGCCTGCGACAAAGCAGACCAAGCAGAAACAGCCGCTGCCAGAGCGGATAATCGCGGTTCTGCACCAATGCCAGCACGACGGCGCGCATTGGCCAGAAATCTGGCAAGTTTGAACTGGCATCTCCGCCGTTTGAACCATCACTGTCTTCGGTCCGATTGGAACTGAACAAGTCTGTGCTCAAAAGAACCAGCCGCGCGGCCTCTGGGCATGAGAGTGTGAGCGCCGTATCTTTAACGCCGCCGATGGAGTGCACAATGCGCGGATGAGTGGCGCAGGTGTGCGAGAGCAGCGCTTCGCCGTGCTCTGCCTGAATGCCGCAGAGCCGGTCGGCAGTGAGTAGCGGACATTGGTTGGCGCTGTTCATGCGAATTTTGGCAAAGTGAGCGGGCTTGGGGCCGTCTGGACCCGGCGGTGTCACGGATATGCTCTCGTCGATCAGAACCCGCAGCGGGCTGGATGAAAGCTGCTGATATTTTTCATAGGCTGCCTGGTCAACGGGGACACTCCAACCCTGGCAGCAGGTATCCTCGCAGGCAGAGCCGATGCAGTGGAAGCGGTCTGGATAATCGGAGCGAATAGGATTCGATGGGGTCAAACGGCGCTCCTGACTGCACGGTAGGAGTCGGGTTCGCAAACTGACCCAACGCCGTTGAAGATACGCGCATAGTGGAGCAGACGGCAGACCGAATTTGCAGCGAAATAGATTGGAAAATTCTCAAAATGCGGCGATCTCTGCCACCAAACCAGCCAGCGCCTCCCTCTCAATCGCTAAAACGCAACAAAACGACTCGCGTTCAACTCTCCGTAACATTCGCAGGAGACAATTGACACGGCAGTTTATCTGCATGGGAGAATATCGTGAAAAAGACATTGGTTGCGGTTGCGTTGTTTGTATTGGCCTTGAGCGCCGCTCAGGCACAGAAATTGACCGGGGCAGGCGCGACCTTCCCCTATCCGATTTATTCGAAGTGGTTCAGCGAATATAGCGCCGCGCATCCTGGCGTTGAGATCAACTATCAATCCATCGGTTCAGGCGGCGGCATCCGTCAGGTCACAGCTGGCTTGGTAGACTTTGGTGCCACCGATGGTCCTGCTACCGACGAGCAACTGGCTAGCTCCAAGACCAAGCTGATCCACATTCCCACCGTGCTGGGCGCGGTTGTGCCGGTCTTCAACGTTCCCGGCATCAGCGACATCAGATTCAGCTCTGACGTGCTGGCCGATATTTTCCTCGGCAAAATCAACAACTGGAATGACGCACGCATTGCCAAAGACAACCCAGGCGTAAAACTGCCAGACCAGAAGATCATCGTTGTTCACCGTTCGGACGGCAGCGGAACCACTTATATCTTTACCGATTACCTGAGCAAGGTGAGCACCGAGTGGGCTGGTGGACCGGGCAAGGGCACCTCACCCAGTTGGCCAACCGGCGTAGGCGGCAAGGGCAATGAGGGCGTGGCTGGTTTGGTGCGCCAGATTCCTGGTTCGCTGGGCTACGTTGAGTTGATCTATGCTCTGCAGAACAAGATCACATACGGATCGGTCAAGAATCCCGCGGGCAACTTCTTGAAGGCGTCCATCGAAGGCGTCACCGAAGCAGCAGCCACCATCAAGCAGCTTCCAGCCGACTATCGTGTCTCCATCACCAACGCTCCGGGCGCAAATGCTTACCCCATCTCCAGCTTTACCTGGATGCTGGTGCCACTCAAGTCGCCAGACGCAGCCAAGGGCAAGGTCATCAAGGATCTGCTGAACTGGATCATCACCTCTGGCGAGGGCGAAGTCTCGGCTCTCTCCTATGCGCCGTTGCCCAAGAACGTCGCTGAAAAGGTACTCAAGACCGTCTATTCGTTGCAGTAATAACAAAACTGTTGATGCGGCTTCCCACTTTACTTATAGATAACTACTGAAATATAAGTGCACGCCAAGCCTCAATTCTGAGACTTGGCGTGCCTATATTCCTATCGGAATTCGTCTCTCAACCTTCCAGATGCTCGCCGATCAACCGATCTATAAGTTGGATCAATTGTTCACCCGTCTTTGGCAACACGAAGGCCTTTGCCCCCTCGTCGAAATCGAGCTTGAAGCTGGTGGAAAGCGCGGAGATCCATATCTGCCGCACCGGTGCGTTGGGGGTAATCACAAACTTGCCCTCCGGCTTGTCAAAGAGCACATTCAGCACTCCATTCTGCTCCTCGACCTCGAAACCGGCCTCGTCGTCTTCTTCGCGTTTGAAGAGATATTGCTTCAGCGTCTCAAGCGCCCCTTCAGCCGCGCATCGGAAATCCAATTCATCCATCATGGGGTCAGTGTAATTGATCCCACGCGAACGATGTATCAGTGACTGAAAACCAGTCCAAAACAGCAACAGAATGAAGGTGCGCCAGACGCCTGGGCATCGTCCGCCAAATCCAGAATGGAAGCTTGTCCAGCATCGGAGGTTGAGGAGCATGGATAACAAGGATGTTATCGTTAACACAATCAAAATAAATACCGCTAAGGCAAACCATCCTCTATTGGAACGCTCATTTTCCTCATTTTATTTCGTTGACATATATACATGGATACAGGTAATCTCGCTGTCGTTCAATCCAGTTTAAATTTCTGTCGTTCAATCCAGTTTAAATTTGCTTTGCTTGTAATACATGGCCCTGGAACTTCAAGAAAATTTGACCGCGTGATCTTGGCGGCAATGCTCATGTCTGTCAGTGTGTTTGTACATGATAACGATCCCACTTTTCAACAATGCCACATACCGGCAACAAGCCCTCCCCGAAAGGAACACCATGCATTTGACTTTGACTCAACACGCCCTCCCAAAAAGGTGGTGGACTAAAGCTCACCGCCTGAACGCGTTCTTCCTCGTACTCGTGGCTTCCCTCTTTGCCCTTGTGGCACCGAGCGCAAACGCTGCGGCCTCATGCAACATTGGATACTCAATAACAAGTCAGTGGCAGGGCGGCTTTGGCGCCGCGCTCTCCATCACCAACACCGGCACAACGGCGCTCTCCAATTGGACTCTAACCTGGAACTTTGCCAATGGCCAGACCATTTCCCAGCTTTGGAACGGCAATTTGACAGAGAGCGGTTCAAGTGTAACCGTGACCAACCTGGGTTATGACGGCAGCATTCCTGCCGGTGGCAGCGTTACTTCGGTTGGATTCAACGGTACATGGAACGGTGCCACCAACGCTGTGCCCACCAATTTTGCTCTCAACGGCGTGGCCTGCAATGGCGGCGTTTCTCCCACCGGCAGCTTCACGCTGGCTCCGTCCGCAGCCAGCTTGTCCATTGCTCAAGGTGCCAGCGGCACCGATACGATTGTTGTAACGGACGTAAGTCCGTTTGCTGGCGCTGTAACTCTGGCCGCCTCCGGCTTGCCCAGCGGAGTTACTGCCACCTTCGGCACTAACCCAGCCACAGGATCAAGTGTGGTCACCTTCGCAGCCAGTTCCGCAGCTGCTGCCGGAACCTCCACAGTCACCATTACCGGAACGTCTGGCGCGCTGACTGCATCTACAACAATCTCACTGACTGTAACCAGCAGTACCTGCACGCCCACTGCGATTACGCCTTACCTGCAAGTAAACGGCGCAGGCTGGCAACAGGCATCCACAGCAAGCGTGGCTTCCGGGTCCACTGTGAACCTTGGCCCGCAGCCTCTCAGTGGAACATGGAGCTGGGCTGGGCCGAATGGATTCACTTCAAGCGCACGCCAACTCAACGGCATTGCATTAAGCTCAGGAGCCAATACATATGTTGCAACATACACCAACTCCAGTTCCTGCAAAAGCACACAATCGTTTGCCATCACAGTAACCGGGTCCGGCAGCTTCACGCTCTCGCCCTCTGCCTCCACTCTGTCATTGACGCAAGCGACCAGCGGCACTGACACGATCAGCGTCAAGGATGTAACTCCGTTTGCTGGAAGCGTAACCCTTGCCGTAACTGGCTTGCCCACCGGCGTTACTGCCGCATTTGGATCCAATCCAACCACCGGCAGCAGCCTGCTCACACTCACGGCCAGCAACTCAGCCACACCTGGCAACTACACCATCACAATCACAGGAACCTCTGGCTCGTTGACCGCATCCACTACCATCGCGCTCACCGTCACTGCTGCCATTACGGCCAACGCCGCCGTCACCGTGAACACCTCCACTCTGGGCATAGCCACCAGCAACCAGATTCTAGGCGTGAACATGGCTGCATGGTATGACCCAACCACTGCTGGAGTTTCCTCAGCCTTCCAAACGGCCGGCATCAAGGCAGTACGTTGGCCGGGTGGATCATGGTCGGACGATTATGACTGGCAAACAAACGTTGAGTGCGGAAACTTTGCCAATGCGAATGCAACCTGGAATAACTTCGTCAACGATCTTGTCGTTCCGGCAGGTCTTGATGTCTCGCTCATCGCCAACTACGGTAGCGACGCAACTTGCTCAGGCCCGGGCGATCCTGCCATGGCGGCTGCATGGGTGGCAAACGCAAAAGCAAACAGCATCAATGTGAGCCACATAACAGTGGGCAACGAGGAGTACGGAAGTTGGGAGACAGACAATCACTCCAGCCCGCACAGTGCTTCGCAGTACGCCAGTCTCACGGCCACGGAGTTCTATCCGCAGATCAAGGCCGCTGATTCAAATGTGCTGGTCGGCGTCTCGGTCAACCCCGGCAACTCTCCCGCCTGGGATCCAACCGTGCTTTCTCAAGCGACCTACGACTACGTGGAATACCACTACTATCCTGAAACACCGGGCGCAGAAAGCGATAGCTTCATCGTGAGCCAGGCGGCACAGGAGTTGACCAGCGAAATCAACACCATCAAGTCGGAGCTGGCGACTGCCGGCCATGCCAGTACACCCATTTACGTGGGCGAGATTGGCGGGCCATACAGCAATCCTGGCAAACAGAGCTGGTCAATCACCCAGGGTTTGTACGCTGGCCAGGTGTTAGGCGAAATGATGAACGATGGAGTCACGCGCCTGACCTGGTGGATCGGTTTCGGCAACTGCAACGGTCAAGCCGGAAACGACAGCGCATCACTTTACGGTTGGCAGACTTTCGGAGCCTACAATGTCTTCTCCGATGGTTCTTCCGATACCACTTGCCCGAACGCTGGTCCCATCGGCACCATGTCTCCCACAGCGCGCGCATTTCAACTCTTCAGCAACGTAGCCCAGAATGGCCAACACGTGTTGACTGCCAATGTTACCGGCGACACAACCAACGTGCGAGCCTACGCCGCAACCAATACCGGCGGAACCGCTCTGGTACTCTTCAACCTGAATGAAAACAGCAGCGAGACAGTCAGTGTCAATCTGGCTGGAGGAGAAACCAGTTCGTCCTCGGTTGTTGTAACCACCTACGACAAAACACTCTACGATCAGTCGCAAAGCGACGTTTGGGCTGCGCCAACCACTGACAACCTGGGCGCACAGAGCCTGCCGCTGACGCTCACCCTTGCTCCCTGGAGCATGAACGTTGTGATCATCAAGTAACAACGTGTGCCTCTCTTTGAGAGGCTCGCCGCAGCAATGATCGAGTGAGAAATAAGAACACTCGATAAAATGGACCAACAAACAGCTACAGCCTCAGGTTTGTTTCGCCTGAGGCTGTAGCTGTTTATCAGTAACTCAAAAGATAAGTGATGCGTGTAACTCACCCCTTTGCAGGCGGCTTCAGTCCCAGTTCTTTCATCGCGATTTGCAAGTCAGCCCAGGCCTCTTTTTTCTGGCGTGGATCGCGGAGCAGGTAAGCCGGATGATACGTCACAATGAGTTTTGTCTCGCGAAAACCATGGACGCGGCCGCGCAGTCCTGCCAGCGGTTGGCGCGAGCCAAGCAGATAGGTGGCCGCCGTGGCTCCCAGAGCAACCAGAACCTCAGGCCTCACCACGTCAATCTGGCGAAAGAGAAACGGCGAGCAGGTGTTGCCCTCTTCCGGTTCCGGCACGCGATTGCCGGGCGGACGACACTTGACCACATTGGCGATATAAACCTCTTCGCGCTTCAGTCCCATCGCGGTAATCATATTGTTGAGCAGTTGGCCAGCCTTGCCCACAAACGGCAAGCCCTGCTCATCCTCATCCGCTCCTGGTCCTTCACCCACAAACATCAGGCGCGCGGCAGGCGAACCATCGCCAAAGACCAGCTTGTTGCGTCCCGTGTGCAGTGCGCAACGAGTACAGTCACCGATCTCATCGCGAATCATTTGTAGAGCGGCGGCACGCTCGGCTGGTGGAGTGGCCGCTGCAATTGCAGGAGGTGCGGGCATAGGTTTGCGGGGCGGAATGGGCTGGTCCTCCTGAGAATAACCTGGTTGGGAATCGGCTTCCGACGACGTCACTGAATTGAGATCTGTCGCACGGCTTTCTTGCGCGGCAACAGGAGCGGCTTGTTGCACAGCAGCCAACTGGGCCAGCAGTGCTGGGTCCACTGGCCGCCGATAGAACTCAGTCAGTCCCAGGTCGCGATAGAAGCGCACACGTGTAAGTAGAGCTTGGCGGGTTGCTTGGTCAAGAGCCACGTTGCTACTCCACGATCAGTTGCCGACGCGTCGAGGCAGGCAGAACGGTCTCTTTGAGCACGCGGTCTTGCCGGGATTTTACATCTTCGGTGTCATCGAGTTCGAGTACCACGGATTGCGGACGACGCAACGCAAGTATCTCGTCGAAGATGCGGTCAGCAAGTTGCCGCTTGGGCATCTCATGCAGTTCAATGGCCGTGGTCGCCGTTAGAAACGTGGCCGCGTTGTTGTTGGAATCAAAGCCAATCTTCTCCGTAGCAACATTGTTGACCACGATGGCATCGGCACCTTTGCGCAAGAGTTTGGCGCGACCGTTTTCCATCTGATTTTCTGTCTCGGCGGCAAAACCCACAATGAGTTGCCCCGGACGACGACGACGAGCCACTTCAGCCAGAATATCTTCTGTGGGCGCAAGCTCGATGGTCATTGGCCCGGTGCGCTTGAGCTTCTGCTCTGAGACAATCACCGGACGGTAATCGGCCACAGCGGCAGACTTGATGATCAGCGTAGCCTCATTCATGCGATCAAGCACCGCGTTGCGCATCTGCTCGGCCGTGGTCACTTTGATCAACTCGCAGTTTGCTGGCGGATGCAGCGCCGACGGTGCGCTGACCAGAATCACTTTAGCTCCGCGGCTGTGCGCGGCCTCAGCCAGCGCATAGCCCATCTTGCCGCTGGAGCGGTTGCCAAGAAAGCGAACGGGGTCAAGCGCCTCGCGTGTGCCTCCGGCAGTCACCAGAACAATCTCTCCAGCCAGGTCGTGGCGGCGTCCCAGAGCATTCAGAACCGCGTCTGCAATTGCGGCTGGCTCAGCCATGCGACCCGTGCCCACCATGCCGCACGCCAGTTCGCCCGTGCCCGGTTCAATCACGCGCACTCCGCGCTGGCGCAGGATTTCAAGATTTGCCTGTGTCGCCGGATGCTCCCACATATTCACATTCATCGCCGGAGCCACCATCACAGGCGCTTGCGTGGCCAGATACATGGTCGTCAAAAAGTCGTCGGCAATGCCATGCGTGAACTTGGCCAGAATGTTGGCCGTTGCCGGAGCAACCACCAGCGCGTCGGCCCACTGCGCCTCGCCAATATGCTCAATGGCACTGTCATAGGCTCCAGCGCTTGACTCGTCCCACAGCCCGGTGATGACCTTGTGTCCGCTGAGCGAAGCAAAGGTGAGCGGCTGCACAAACTTGCACGCGGCCTCTGTCATCACCACATGCACTTCAAGGGCTTGACGCTGCAGCGCACGAACCAGTTCTGCCGCCTTGTAGGCCGCAATTCCACCAGAGACCCCAACGGTTACTCTCATGGTTTGATTGTAGAACGTTTCGATGTGAACGGGGCAGTGCTACCGCATCAGAATCGGCACGGCTGGTCCGTCGATCAGCGGTTTGACAACCGGGACTTCAGCTTTTACGTAGGCGATTTTGCCTGCGGAAATCTCATCCTGGGCGATGCGGCAGACTTTGTTGGAGTCGCTGGGAACCAGTTGGTGAGAGCCGTTCTGCAACTGGCGTGCGCGTCGCGCAGCCACCAAAACCTTGCGATAATCCGAATCGAAACCGGTCTCAATCGTCATCGAAGTCCTCCCCATTTCAAATTGTTACAAGCTACTCATTCTCATGATCGTTCTCGGAGCCATCTTCATCGGACTCCTCGTTAAAGTTCAATTGCTGCTGGCCGTGGACGCCCAGAATGCCAAACGCCTCCAGCACCGGCTTCAGCCGCTCCTGCGAGTTGGCCTGACGACACCCGATAGCTACCTCCAGCACGCGCCGCGAACGAAACGCAATCGGCTCGCCGTTGCGATAAAAACGCTCGGCCAGCACAATGGCCTCCAGTTGCGCCACGGCCCTGTCCAAAATGTCGTTGACCAAAATATACCCGTACTCGTGATAATTCTCAATCTCCTTGCGCGCCTCGCCCAGGCGGCGGAAGACCTCCGCCTCGTCTTCCACGCCCTCTGCGCGGCTGCGATTGCGCAGGCGAGTCCGCAAAACCTTGGGATTGGGCGGCATCACAAAGATGCTCACCGCCTCGGCCATGCTGGCGCGAACCTGCGCCGCGCCCTGCACATCGATATCCAGAACCAGATCGTTTCCGTCCAGCCGCGCCTGTTCCAGCGATTTGCGAGCAGTTCCGTAATAGTTGCCAAAGACCTCGGCATGCTCCAGAAAATCGCCTGCGGCAACCATGCACTCAAACTCTTCGCGGGTGGTGAAGTTGTACTCGCGGCCGTGCTGCTCTGAGCCGCGTGGTGCGCGCGTCGTCCATGAGACAGAAAACTCCATCCCGCTCAACTGCTTGCGCACCTCGTTCACCAGCGTGCTTTTGCCCGAACCGGAGGGCGCCGAAATGATGAAGAGAATTCCTGCCATGTGCGATTTATCCTTGAGGCTATTTGGAAAAGCCTACACCCTTTTGCGCAGCTATTCCACGTTTTGAATCTGTTCGCGGGTCTTTTCAATCTCGGCCTTCATGGCCAACCCCAATTCAGTGATGCGAGTTCCCTTGCCGCCCACGCTGCCCGTCTTTGAAAGCAGCGTATTGGCCTCGCGGTTCATCTCCTGAAGCAGAAAATCGAGCTTCTTGCCCACTTCGCCACCCGTAGCCAGCAGTTCGCGGAAGTGGCCAATGTGCGTCGTCATGCGCGCCAACTCCTCGGCAATATCGCTGCGCTCCACAATGACGGCAACTTCCTCCAGCAATCGCTGGCGATTGAAGTCCACTCCGACGGCTGCCGTGAGCCTTTGTGCCAGTCGCTCCTGATGCCGCTGCTCCACCTCTGGCCGCAACTCTGAAACTCCCTCGGTTGCCTCGGCCAGACGATCCAGCGTACCCAGAAGAATTGCCTGAAGCGATTCGCCCTCGCGTGCGCGCATCGTCTTCAACTCCTCCAGCAGCGGTCCAACCTCCTTCTGCACGCTCTCGGCCAGCGCGGTCCAATCCTCGTCGCCGCTGCCGCGATTCTCGCTTTGCAACGCACCCTGCAAGCGCAGAGCTGCATTCAGGTCAGGCTCACCACTCAATCCATGCTCGACCTGTGCCGCTTTGAAGGCCTCAATGAAGCTGTTGACCAACTCGCGATTGTAACCCGCCTTTTGCTGGCTCGTGCGATCAACCACCAGGGTCAAATCCACATGCCCCCGCACCAGGTTATCCTTGAGCGCCTTGCGCAATTCCATCTCCAGCGCGTCCAGGCCAGAAGGCAAACGCAACTGCACATCGAGAAAGCGATGATTGACGCTCTTCACGCTCAGCGTGTAACTCAGTTGATCGTGCACGCTAACCTGCGCACGGGCAAATCCGGTCATCGAATAAATCGGCATCTTCCGTTACTCCTGTGCGGCTATTGCAAGAGCCTGCGGCTCCGGCACGTCCATGAACTGCAATTGATAGAGTCTCTGGTAAGTCGGCGATGTAACAAGAAGCTCATCATGCGGAGCAATGGCGGTAATCCGCCCATCCTCCAATACGGCGATGCGATTGGCACGGCGAATCGTCCCCAGCCGATGCGCAATCACTACTACCGTGCGTCCTTGCATCAGGTTGGCCAACGCGGCCTGCACCAGCGATTCGCTTTCAGCATCCAGCGCCGAGGTAGCCTCGTCGAGAATCAGAATCGGGGCGTCTTTCAAGATAGCCCGCGCAATGGCCAGCCGCTGCCGTTCGCCGCCAGAGAGACGAAATCCCTTTTCGCCAATCACCGTATCGTAGCCCTGCGGCATCCTCAGGATGAAATCATGCGCCAGTGCGTTGCGGGCCGCCTCTTCCACTAACTCCATCTTCACCTCAGGCTGGCCATAAGCAATGTTATTGCGCACCGTGTCGTTGAAGAGAATTGTCTCTTGCGTAACCTGCGCCACCTGGCGTCGCAGCGAACCCAGCGTCAACTGGCGCAGGTCGTGCCCGTCAATCAGAATGCGGCCTGAAGTCGCATCAAAGAAGCGCGGAATCAAATTGACCAGCGTGCTTTTTCCCGCGCCGCTGGGACCAACCAACGCCAGTACCTCGCCGGCTCTCACTTCCAGATCGACGTTGTGCAAGATCTGGTGTTCGCCTTCTTCCGTGCTATAAGAAAAGCCCACATTCTCAAACTGAACGGAGTCTTTGAAGCCCTTCAGCACGACTGCGCTCTGGCTCTCGATTACATCGTCTTCGGTATCAAGAAATCCAAAGATAGAAGTCGAAGCACCCATCGCCTGCTGAAAACTGTTGTAAAAATAAGCGAACTTGCGCACCGGATCGTAGAGTTTGAAGAGAGCAAGAATGAAGGTTGCAAAGATGCCGATGGTCATGCGACCATCCTTGATTTCAGTGCGGCCAATCAGCAGAAACAACGCGATTGCAATGGCTCCGATCGAATCCATCAGCGGCGAACTGATTGACTGAATACGCACACTGCGCAGGTTGGCGCGGAAGAGGCGAGTCGCGGCTTTCTTGAAGCGCAGAATCTCCCACAACTCCGTATTGAATGCCTTGACAATGCGATTTCCTGTCACCGTTTCATGCAGAATATTCTGAATTTCCGCGAGCTTGTCCTGTCCGCTTCGGGTGCGCGAGCGCACTTTGCCGCCGATCTTGCGCACCGAGACCACGACTACGGGAATGAACAGCAACAGAGCCAAACTGAGATGGCCGCCGTAGTAGATCACTACGGCCAATCCGAACAGAAAAGTAAAGAACTGCTGCAAGAAATCACCGATCACGGAACTGAACGCGTTTTGCACCCGGTCCACATCGTTGATCAGCGTGGAAAGAATTGTGCCGGTGGCGTGCTTGTGAAAGAAGCTGGAAGAACGGCGCAACGTCGTCTCATAAAGATCGTTGCGCAGATCGGTAATCATGCCAAACCCGGCATAATTCACCAAATAAGTACCCGAATAGTCGCACAGCCCCTTGAGCAACGTGGAAACCACGAGTGCAAAGGCAACCACGCCCCAGTCATTATGCAGATGCAGGCTGGCGAACAGCAGATCCTTCATGTGGTTGTACCAGGCAACATTGCCGCTGGCATGGGAGGTCAGCGAGTTGCCGGGTGCGCCGGGACGCAAAACATCGTCAAAGATCGGCACGAACAGCAATAAACGGAAGTTGTCCAGCAGACCAACCATGGCCAGCAACAGCACTCCGGGCAGAGCCTGAATCCAGTAAGGAACCCCGTAGCGCAGCAGGCGTAGGAATCGCTTCATGCCGGTTGGCCTACCTTCCAGTTAATGGAATCAGAGACCAACCACCGGGATCGTGAGCAAAACTCCATCCCCGTATTGTATCCGGCGGCGCGAGTCTGCTGGAAATGGGGTTTCGCGGCCAAACAACAATAGCCTGTGGATTCACTTCAATCCACAGGCCATTGTCTTATCAAGCGCCAGTCTTTGAACTACGGCTTTGGTACGGTATTGATCGTCTTCAAAACACGCGAGACAATCTGATACGGATCGGCTGCCGAGTTCGGACGGCGATCTTCCAGATAGCCCTTGTAGCCGTCACGAACGAAGTTTACAGGGAGGCGAATTGAAGCGCCGCGATCCGACAATCCATAGCTGAACTTGTCTATCGCCTGGGTTTCGTGCGCACCGGTCAAACGCAGATGATTGTCCGGGCCATAGACCGCAATGTGCTCTGGAATGTGGTCGGAGAACGCCTTCATCAACGCTTCCAGATATGCCTTGCCGCCTACCTCGCGGATGATCTTGGTCGAGAAGTTGGTGTGCATGCCAGAGCCGTTCCAATCGCCCTTGATCGGCTTGCAATGGAACTCGACATCAACCCCATACTTTTCGCACAGACGCATGATCAGATAACGAGCCATCCATGTGTCATCCGCAGCCTTGGCCGAACCCTTGGCGAAGATTTGAAACTCCCACTGCCCCTTGGCCACTTCAGCATTGATGCCTTCATGGTTGATACCCGCGTGAAGACACAGGTCCAGATGCTCGTCAACAATCTGACGGGCAATGTTGCCCATGTACTTGAAGCCCACGCCGCAGTAATAAGGGCCTTGAGGACCGGGGTAACCATCTTTCGGAAAACCGAGAGGACGACCGTCTTGAAATAAAAAGTATTCCTGCTCAAAGCC
>Ga0182030_10005613_pt1 | contig 26566 bp, 23 predicted proteins | sample 812S3MmetaG_FD_121299 | JGI IMG/M metagenome (GOLD analysis project Ga0182030, IMG submission 121299) | Permafrost microbial communities from Stordalen Mire, Sweden - 812S3M metaG (Illumina Assembly) | ecosystem: Environmental > Terrestrial > Soil > Wetlands > Permafrost | place: Sweden...
GTCCGCGAGATTCGCGGCGACATTTTCGGCGGCTATACCGAAACCGATACCGCGCTGAACCTTGCCGACGTCTCCCTGCTCCATCCCTGCCAGCCCGGCAAAATCGTCTGCGTGGGCCTAAACTATCGCAGCCATCTGGGCAGCCGTCCGCAGCCGCAACAGCCTGAGATCTTCTTCAAGGCCGTTAGTTGCCTGCAGGATCCCGAAGCCCCCATCGTCACGCCCATCGATTCCGCCGACATGCACTATGAAGGCGAACTCGTACTCGTGATCGGCCGCAAGACAAAGAATGTATCGGTGGATCAAGCCCGCGATTCCATCTTCGGCGTCACGTGCGGCAACGACGTCAGCGATCGCAACTGGCAGCACGGCCCCGCCAAGGACATGCAATGGTGGCGCGCCAAGAGCGCCGATACCTTCGGCCCGTTCGGCCCCGCCATCGTCACCGGTCTGGACTACGAGACGCTGCTGCTGCGCACCCGCCTCAATGGAGAAGTGGTGCAGAAGCAGTACACGTCCGACCTGATTTTCGATTGCCCCACCATTGTGAGCTACGTCAGCCGCTGGGTGACCCTGATGCCCGGCGACCTGGTCTTTACGGGGACGCCCGGCGCTACGCGTAAGATGTCCCCCGGCGATGTGGTGGAAGTAGAGATCGAGGGTGTCGGGGTGTTGCGGAATCCGGTGACGTAGGGACGCGAGGCGCTGGTATGGAGGGTTGCCGCTTCCGGCAGCTTGCCCGCAGCATCCCGCGTCAGCAGCAACTTCCATGGTTTACGCGTTTCTCGGCAGAATGGATGGCTTCTAGGTGGGCGGCTTGATTCGCCCGGCAACACTGACGGACGCGTATTGCATCTCGCGAGTGCAGGTTGAAACCTGGAGAAGTGCATATCGGGGAATCGTGCCCGACGCCTACTTGGCTGGCTTAAGCACAGAGCAACGAGCACTTAGATGGCGCGAGCGCCTGAGTACATCCGAGCGCATCCTGGTCGCAGAGCTTAATGGAGAGGTTGTCGGTTTTGTAAGCGGTGGGGCTGTTCATGAGCAGTTCGAAGGTTATGACGCGGAATTACACGCGATCTATTTGCTTGAGCGGTCGCAGCGAACGGGGATCGGGACCAACCTGCTTATCGAACTTGCACGCCGGCTCGATGAGGCGGGGTTCAAAAGCATGCTGGTGTGGCTCTTTGAGGCGAACAGAGCATCTCGCTTTTATGAGAAATTGGGGGCCGCCCGGATTGGGGCCAAGGAGCGTGAGATTGGGGGCGTGCGGCTTCCTCTTCTTGCTTACGGGTGGTCCCATCTCAAGCGTATCTCGCCCCGGTGAGACGAATGAGCGTGTAGTCGCCAACCCCAGTACTCTGACCCACATTCCGATGCGGTCAGACGTTCCGGCCGCAGTCCCGTTATTCTTGGCGATCTGCGCGAGAAGGCCGGGACCAATTTCCTCGCTGTCGTGGAATGCGAACGTGTAATTGTGCCAAGCCCTACCGCTGGACCCGGCTCCGCTTCGCGAGTTCGACCGTAGGCCAGTACGCCGGGCATGGACTCAATGTATCCCGCTACCTTGATCGGCCGTCTTGCTGTCGATCGACGTCACGCCGGGCAGGGATATGGCCGAGACCTCTTGCTTGATGCCCTCACGAAGGCTTTTGAGGTCACGGCGGCAGTGGCCTCGCTCGCCATAGTCGTTGATGCGCTGGGCGCGGACGCCCAGAAGTTCTACGAACATTACGGTTTTATTGACCTGGAACTGCCGGGCAAACGACGGCTCGTTTTGCCAATGAAAACCGCGGAAAAGCTGCTGGAGAAAGTGCGCCCTACTTCGTAGGGTATCGGCGCGCTTTGCGTAACGATGCCACAGCGGTTCTTGTTGGCGCTGGCGGCTTCAGCAGTAGCTCCCCAAACTTGGCCGCCTGCTTTGATGTGGTCAGCATCGTTTTGGTAGCTTCGCGCAAAGCTGAGGAGACAATGAACCCGGATAGCGTGAGACCAGCGGCATAGGCAGCCGCCTTCAGAAATTCCTTTTGATTCGAGTGCATCCGAACATCGACGCGCTCTTCTCTCTTGTGTCGCTCCATTACGGCTGGCATGCTGGCACTCCTTTGCCTCGATAACAGTGTACGCCTTTTGTGTGTACAAATTCAAGCATGCTTCCGGCCGGTTCTGCCCGAGCGTCTTCCCCGGTTCACAACCCCGCCGACGCAATGCTATAAAGCAACACCGCCAGCACCACCAGCGTGATCGCCACATACACGCGGTCTCGCTCCAGCGCAAATCCCACCAGGGAGAAAATCACGCGCATCACCGGTGTCGCCACCAGGATCAGCAATCCGATCTGGATCAGCATTGCGGGTCCGCTCAAACCGCCGAGAGACGCGAACCCGTGCGGCGCGGCGTGGAAATGGTGATAGTCGGGGGCGGCCATGCCGCTGGCCGCCAGATACCAGATGCCTCCTGCCAGCACTACGGAGGCCGACAGGGCCACTCCCACGCGCAGCAGCGTCCCTAGTATCAACTCAAGCCGCCGGTCCGTCATTTCAAGCCCCCTGACACGCCGTTGTAAATCATCTCGATTGCCAGAACGGCGATCACCGCCGCGAAAACGCGTCGTAGTGCATTTGTTTTTGCGCCCATCAGGAATCGGGCGCCCACCAGGGACCCCGACAACACTCCCAACATCACCGGCATCGCGAGCGCCGGTGTGATGTACCCCTTGCCGAGGTAAATCCCGGCGCTTGCCGCCGCCGTCACGCCGATCATGAAATTGCTGGTGGTGGTGGACACCTTGAACGGGATCAGCATCACCTGGTCCATGGCAATCACCTTCATCGCGCCGGACCCGATGCCCAGCAGCCCGGAAAGCATGCCCGCGCCGAACATCAGGCCGAAGCCCGTTTTCACCCGCGTTACGACATACGCCACGGCTCCGGCCGGCCCCGGATAAGTGCTGTTGAGTTTCAGACGCAGCGCCAGCGCATCCGCCTCACGCGCCGGCGCCGCCTTCGGTTCCTTCAACGCCAGCGACGCCGAGTAGAGCAGTACTGCTCCGAATAGCACGGCCAGCCCTTCCACCGGAACCGAGGCCATCAGGAATGCGCCCACCACGGCGCCGATGGTTGTGGCCACTTCCAGAAACATCCCCACGCGGATGTTGGAGTACCCTTCCTTCACGTATGCCGCGGCGGCGCCGCTGGATGTGGCAATCACCGAGATCAGCGATGCGCCCATGGCGTAATGCAGGTCCACGCCCAGAGCCAGCGTCAACACCGGCGTCACCACCACTCCGCCGCCCAAGCCGGTGAGGGAGCCCAGGAATCCCGCCAGCGCGGAAATGGCGAAGACGATTCCCGAAAACTCCAGCACGTTCATCATGGTTTTTCTCCGGCAGCGCAATCGGCCAGTGCTACTTCAGGCCGGCCAGCCATTGCAACACTTCGCTTTCGAGTGCAATCCGATGGTCCGAATAACTATGATCGGTGGCGAAGTGCACCGTCTTGACGTTTTTTCCGCCCTGCGCTTCAATCGCCTTCGCGAGCGCCGCGCCTACGGGCGCCAGACCATCGTCGGAAGTAATCACCAGCAACGGCAACTTCGCTAGCCCCGGCGCCGCGTTCCCGATGCTGAACGCCTTCGCGTTGGCCATCACCTCATCCGCCATGCTCTGGGCCGTGACGCCGGCCAACGATTCCATATCGTCTGCCATGGTAGCCACCAGTCGCTCCCGTGTTCCCATTGCCTGGCCCATGTCCGCGGCCGAGATCAGAATTGCTCCGGCGAGACCCGTGTCCTTCGATGCCGTCAATGCTGTCACCCAACCGCCCATGCTATGGCCCGCCAGGACGATCCGGCGCGTGTCGATTCCCAGTGCGGCAGCTTCGGACGGCGCACGCAGATATTCGAGGACCGCCGCGGCGTCTTCGGGGTTTTGGGTAAAACGGAAGTTGCCGGGACTGCCCCACGAGCCCCGGTAATTGAACGTCACTGCGTTCCAGCCCGCGCGCCGCACCGCCTGTGCGAGATCCAGATTCTTTTCATTGCCCGGCAGCCCGTGGCAGATCACAATCGTCGGATGAAGTCCGGCTCCCGATGCCTGGTAGACCACGCCGTTGATCAGCAGGCCGTGAGTCGGAATATGCACCACGGTCATCTTTGCCGGGTGCGCCTTATCGGGCAGAGGATCGGTAAAGATCGCCGTTGGAACGGACTGCGCGCGTGCGGCCCCGCAAGAGCACACCAGGAAAGCCGCAAGAACGGCGCTGGATTTCACCCTACCGGCGACAAATGTCATACCGTCCAGTCTAGGTGATCCGGACGCTCTCTGTATCCATCCACAGCCGCGGCGTCATGTCTCGCGGGAATCGCCCAGCGCTCAGCGGTTCTCCGTGAACTCGTACGCCCCCGACGCGAGAGTGTAAACCGCCCTGCCCTTCTCGTACTTGAGGAACGTGACGCCTTTTGCCTGGCGGGCATCTTTTCCGCCTTCCCGGATAGCGTCCGGAGCATCGGCCTGTAAGAATAGAGTCGCACTGGTATTGGCCGGAACGGTAGCCCGGTATGTCAGGGTCTTGCCTTCGATTTTCCAGGCGCTCGAGATTCTTCCGTACATGGAATCGTAGTAGCCCTCCGCTGAAGTGATCGTTCCGGTGGGATCGGGCTCGGGCTGCAGAATGAATTTCCGAAACCCGGGTTCATCTCGCTGAATCCCAAGCGAGTAAGCCATCATCCATTGGCCCACGGCGCCGAATGAGTAGTGGTTGAACGAGTTCATGCTGTTGTTGCCACCGAACCCTTTGTCCACGGTGTATCCGTTGAGCCGCTCCCAGATGGATGTCGCCCCCTGATCGACCGCGTAGAGCCAGGACGGGTACTGATTATTTTCCACCAGGCGGTACGCCAGTTCGTCGAGGCCATTGTCGGAGAGAGCCTTGCTGATCCACGACGTTCCGATGAAGCCGGTCATCAGCGAGTACTTCGGTCGCGTGCTGCCGTCGTCGTCCTTATTTTCGCGGGCAACCGTGTCGGCCAGATTCTTGACCATGTCTGCCACAGTGTTGCTGTCAAATAAGTCCATGCCCAGTCCGACGGCGTAAGAGGTCTGCGTGTCGGCCAACCGAAATTCCGGCGGCCCGACCGCGGCTCCCCTGCCACCACTGGGCCCCCCGCGGCCGCCGCCGGTGGCGAGCGTCTTCCTTTCGGGGTTGACGAACGTGGAATTGAAGAAGGCCTTGCGCTTTTCGTACATCGCGCGGTAGCGTGCCGCGTCCGCTGGCTTATCCAGGATTTTCGCCACTTTCGCCATAATGCCGAGATCGTAGGCGTGGTATGCGGTCACCAGGAAGGCCGTCCCCAGCGCATTATTCTGCGGTCCGAGCCAGTCGCCCAGTTGCCCGTCGGAACTCAATCCGGTTTTGGGATCGATGGTGGTCTCGAGGTAGTCGATGTAGCCGGCCATGGCGGAGTAATGGCGATCCAGCAAGGCGGTGTCTTTGTATTGCAGATATGCCTCCCATGGCACCACGATGCCCGCACTCCCCCACAAGACTCCGCCGAAACCTCCGCCAACCGGCGCGACGTCGGTAAATTTGCCCTCCGGGGTCTGGACGTCGCGCATGGCATACATATGGCGGGTCAGGAACTGATCGGCATTCGAAACGTAAGTAGCGGTTGGCGAAAACACGTTGAGGTCGCCCGACCAACCCATGCGCTCATTACGCTGCGGGCAGTCCGTGGGGATAGTGAGAAAGTTGTCGATGTTCGACCAGACTAAGTTAGACCACAGGCGATTGACCTTTTCGTTGGAGGTCTTATAGTCGGAGGTCAGCTCGCGGATGGAACTGATGGCTACGCCCTGAACCGCGCCCACCGGAAGCGGCCGATCGAGGCCGCTAATCTCGACGTACTGAAATCCGCGCGCCGTAAATCGCGGCTGCACCACCTGAGCGCCCGCCTTCATCGTATAGATGTCCTGGCTGACCGCCGCACGATAGTTCTCGGTCATGATCATGCCGACGTTCTTGCCGGAGTCAGGTAGGTCTGGATACAGCATTTCCGAATACCGTAGCGTGAGCTTCATGCCCGCGCGTCCGTTGGCGATGGTGATGCGGGGCACTCCGGTGATGTTCTGCCCGAGGTTGTACACATATACGCCAGGACGGACTTCCTTGACGCTATTGGCGGTGAGCACCTGGAAGACGCCTGCGCCATTCCCGATCTGGCCGATGAGGGAGAGCTTGTCGAAGTTAAATGGCGTTCCCGGCGCGCCGCCTCGTCCCGGCTCGGCGCCGATAAATGCCGTGCCTTGGAGCGGCACGTCTACCGCCGCCTTCCATTTGCGGTCGTCATAGCCGGCCGTGCTCCAGCCTTCCACGGCGGTCTCTTTGGCCGAGTCGTAAATTTCGCCGAAATCGAGGCTGCTGTAAACGATCGGACCTTCCCCGAAATACTTCCACGTCTGCGGGTTGGTGGTGGTGACGTCGTTTGTGCCGTCTTTATAAGAGATCACTAACTTCGCGCGCAGAGACTGCCGGTCACCAAAGTGATTCCAAATATTGCCGAAGCTCAGCAGCCCGCTCCACCAACCCTCGCTCAGCATCGCACCCATGGCATTGTTGCCGGATTGCAGCATGCCGGTCACATCGTAGGTCTGATACATGTGGGTGACGTTGTACTGCGTCAGCCCCGGATTGTAGTAATCGTCTCCCACGCGTTTGCCGTTCAGATAGACCTCATAAATCCCGCGCGCCGTCACATAAAGACGCGCGGCCTGGATGGGTTTGCCCGCGGTCCTGAAAGTAGTGCGGAGCATGGGAGTGGAATTCCGGCTGGGATTGGCCGTCAGAAAAACGCCATTCGCGCCACCCGCCAGTACATAGCGGCCAGCGGCAACCGAGAAGCCCGGAGTTGCAGGAATGGCGGCGGCGAAGATGCCCTGATACGGGACAGCTTCCAGATTCTCGTGGAACAAGACGTTATTGGGCAGGCGCATATTACGCACCGTAAGGTTGCGGAAGCTGGCGTTCTGGCCCGCATCGACTGAGAATCCGATGTCGCATAGCATGCCGAAGGCCAGATAGTTGCCGCCGGAGCCTATGGGATTCAGATTGACCGCATTCTGCGGTGCGCCGCGTCCTCCGCCGCGGCCTTCAGGCGGCGCTTGCTGTGGGGCGCCGGCAAAGGTGGTGCTGCCGTCGATCGAAATCGCGATCTGGCCGAACGTGCTCTGGAACTCGATAAGGTGTTCCGCATTCTTGTTGCCGTTATTGATTACGCTAGCCGCGATATCGAAGGTCTTCATTGGTTGCGCCGGGTTATCGGCGTCGTTATATCCGGCGCGATAAACATGCAGCTTCGCTTTGCCGTCCGCGCTGCCGTCGACGCCGGAAATATCGAGCTCCAGCTTGATGTAGCTCTGGTCTTTGGCGCTCTGCACCTGGTAAATGTTCTTATACCGATCCATCAGGCGCGAGTCGTTAGCGCCATAGATGAAGCTCCCGCGGGCGCTGCCGGGCGCTATTGTGATCCCGTACCGCAGGTCGAAAATCGCCAGGTACGGGGAGTAGAGAACCAAGTCCTCATTCCCTCCGCCGATCCATTTCGCGCCGCCCCACGCGCTCGAATCGGGCGCCGGATCCATCAATCCCGTTTCGAACCAGGAACTGGCCGACAGCTTCGTGCCGGCCTGGTTCCACACGCCGACCGTCCACGTGTAGCGAGTCGCGGCCGTAAGCGCGGTTCCGGCATACTGGATCGCCAGCGAATTGGGAGTTTCGATGCGCTTCGAAGCCCAGACCACTGAGCCCTTGGGGTCTTTGACCTCGATTTGATAGGCACTCTGCGTGTATCCGCGTGCGCCCGCGGTGGTTGCCATCTGCCAACTGAACCGCGGCACCGCCGCGTCGATGCCCAAAGGCGTCTGGCGGTACTCCACTTCCAAATTCCTGATTGCGACAGCCGCGCTTGCCGGGGCCACGCTACAGAGCACACTCGATATGACGATCAGGATTCGCTTCACGGTTTCTTGTACCTCACACCTTTTCTTTCTTTACCGGCCGTAAGTCAGCCCAAAACCAGAATGGAACAGCGGGCCGTCCATATCGAATGGCAGGTACGCTGCTTGCGCCATCACCGATGGTATCGCTAGGAAGGTCGAACGGCGGCTTTCCATTGGGCTTGGCCTTCCCGAACACCACATCGAACAACACCGCGGCGCCGGCTCACCTGGGCATCGGCCCATTCAAGCGAATTCAGTGAGGTCGGACTGATTGTGCCGCACGCAAGCCGCTATCAGCATGGTGATCGCAGCGGGAAGATAAAAGAGTCCGATGGACATAGCTGCGACAACTGAGAAGCCGAAGAGAAGGACCGCCGCCAGGATCCGGATTCTCCGTCTCGGGATCAGCAGGGGCAATAGGGCAACAACCACCGGGAACAGCAAAGGGAGCACCGCCCGCAATCCGTTCACTTCAAGCAGCGTGCTCTTCGCTTGCACTTGCTCGCTCGTTATTACGCCAGATCCGTTCACGTGCGAGATGACCCGTCCTTCTGAATAAGAAGGGACCAGCAGGAAGCAAACGCCCGCTTAGACCGCCCAGCCGAAAGCGACCGCGGACAAAACCCTCGCCGTGCCCATTGCCACTCCAGACTTCCGAATCCTGAATCCGTCTCCCAGTCTACAGCGAATTCAGATAGGCAATCACGTCGGTCATTTCCTGCGCGGTGAAACGCGGCCAAGCGATCTTCTTCATGGCCATCATCTCCAGCATGCGCGGACCGTGCCCCCACAGCGCCGCCACCATAGTGATGTCAGAGTGGGCGTCTTTGCCCCTTCCCAACTTGGGTGCGCCGCTCGCCGGATCATCGTGGCAGGTGGTGCACTTCTTTTCCGCGAAGACTTTCTTTCCCCGCTCCGCGCTGCCGTTGCCCTTGTAATACTGGCGCGCCCAGATGTAAGAAACAAGCTGCCTCATCTCATCGGCCGAAAGCTCCGGCGATGGCTGCTTCATGTTGGGTTGGTGATCCCACATATCCACGGCGATGTCCGTGAGCGTCTGGTTCTTCAGCATGTTCTCCAGACCGGTTGCGCCGGCGTGGCAATTGGCGCAGCCCTTGGATTGGAAGAGCTTCTCGCCACCTTCCGCCGGCGGAATCTCGAATTTGGTGGCCCGGCCCTTGGTCTCCGGCAGGTTTTGCAGGTAGACCAGCATATCCGTCAGCTCCTGACCGCTCAGCCGTCCCCACGCAAGCTTCCGCTGAGCGAACGCTTCGTGCATTTTGGCTCCATGGTTCCACATCTGTTGCGCCAGCACCAGAGCGTCGGACAGCGACTCCCACTTGGCCACCGGTGGAGCTCCGGCCAGCGGTGAAGAGGTAATGCCGTGGCAATCGGCGCAGTGTAGCGCGGTGAAAGCCAGTTTGCCGCGGCCGGCGTCTCCGGGCCGTTCAAAATATCGCGCTGAAATAAAGTAGGCGAACAGGTCCGCCGCCGATTGAGTGCTCAGCGTGGGCCGGGTGACTCCCTGTTTCGACATGGTCGACCACATCTCCGGCGCATGGTTCCACATCAGGCTGGCCATCACCGCCGGCGTATAATTGCGGTCGATTCTCTTCGAAAGATCCGGTGCCGTGGTTCCGCCCTTGCCGTTGAAGCTGTGGCACGTAATGCACTTTTGGTCCTGGAAGAGTTGCTCGCCGCGCCGCGCGTCGCCGGAGACAATGCTGGCCGCCACCGCGCTTCCTGCTACTACAAGGCCCAGCGCCATCATTCGAGTCTTGATCATCCCTGCTCTCCTCTAGCGGACCAGCCTCAGCCCGGTCATGAATATGTGGGTCTGGAAGCCTTCATACACGTAAAAGTCTTCCCGGAATCCATAATATTGCCATTGCGTGTTCCAGAACACGTGCTTGCCTAATGGCAACGATAGACGCACCAGTGGTTGATAATACCGCGTAGTCCGGCTGCCGTTGGCCAGGAACAAAGAACCGCCCAGCGTTAATTTCGCCGCCACTTTACCGGGCAACGTCAGGTCTAGGGCGCCAGAAGCCGTGTGCGCGTTGTCGCGGTAGTCGGATACTTCGGGCGTGAAAAACAGGCCCAGATAATCAAGGCTCGAACGAAGCGTGGAACGGTCGTATTCACCCACCAGGCTAATCCACTTGTGCTTCACTGGCGACCAATATAGCGCCAGTGAGCTATCGCGGCTCTGGAAATTCAAATTGATGCTGGACGCTGGGTTCTGGTTGTTCAGCACCTGGAACTTGGCCTGCAACGATAGCGCGGCGGTCAACTGGTATTTCGCGCGTGCCCGCCCTTTCTGATAGTTGTTCAGGCTGGTGCGGAAATAAACGTGATCGCTGTTGCCGCCTTCGTAGTCCAGGTTCACCGAGAGTTTTTGAGACAGACGGAAATTTGCCCCGGCCAGCGCCACGTTGCGCTTCAATTGCCCGGATTCGGTGCCGCCGGCCGGCGAAAAGAACGGCGAGGCCGGAACTTCCGCGTCGCCCCAGATGTACCGGTAGCCGCCGCGCAGCGAGATCTTCGAGCCCAGGTCGTACAACACTTCCACCTGTTCCTGGTTGTAGTTGACCGCCTCCAGTTGATTGAGAGGCGAAGCCGTTGGAAGGATGTTGGTGGGCAGCGAGACACTCGAATATAGCCCCATTGAGGCGTCGTGGTACCGGTCCGTCATCCACGATTCGATAATCCGCATGCGGCGCAGCGGGCGGATCTCGAACCCCACGTTGCCGGTCGTGTGCGGCTGGTTGGCGGTTCCCGTCCCGAGCCCCTGCTCGCTGGTGTAAAACAACAACTGGCTGATCAGGGCGAAATTGCCGGTGGCGGATTCCGTGTAGTGTACGGTGGTCTTCGGTTCGCTGTAGAGGAACTGACCATACAGGTCCATCCAGGAGAACGGGTGCGCCGTCGCTAGCACTTTGCTGTAGATGCTGTTGCCGCGGATGCCATATGCCTGATTCAGCGAGTTGAGAACCAGCGTCGAACCAAACAGCAGGCTGGTGCGGTCGCCATAATCGGCCCCTTTGAAGCTCGCCAGGTCATCATCTTTGTATGTCGTGCCGCCCTGCTCCAGCGTGATATGGAAGCGGTTGTATTCGAACCGCACGCCGCCGCGGTAGTTATTGGTGCTGTCGCGCAGCAGCGTCTGGACCGGGAACTCGTCGTTGGCGTCCTGCACAAATTCATCGACGCCGTTTCCATAGCCGGAATTCCGGTCGAAAACCAAATACGGAACAATGCGGGTGCCCGGCCGCAGGTCCAGCCCGATGCTCATCGACCGCCGGTGTGTATCGAAAGACTGCTCGTTGAATCCAAGGGGCGCAATCGGGTTGGCGTAGCTCGGCTCCGCGTCGAAATACGCGATGTTGCGGTAATCGAACGTAAAATCGTAATCGTGACGCTTGCGGGCGTCCAGATGAGCCGTGTTGTACGGATCGCCGCCCCATCCGTATGCGCTCGCATCCAACCGGTCGAACAACCGGTGCTTGGGGTCGGTGATAGTGAAGTCGAGCGACGTCAGCTTGGGTCCCGTGCCCAGGTTCAGCACGCTCCGGTACTCCGCATAGTTCCCGCTCAGGCCCGGCAGCCAGCGGTAGCCGAACTCTACGCTGCCCGTGAACCACTGCTCCCCGGAGGGTGCGGGCGATTGCGCGTCGGCGGGCGCGGTCGCCGCGGCGGACGTCGCATCGGGAGTCTTGGCAGGAGCCTGCGCCGTCTGGTCGCCCGTCTTGGGGGGCGGGTCCGCCTGCTGCGCAAAGGCCGGTGCGATCAGGAGAAGTGCCAGCAGCAGTCTCATTTGAATAGATCCCGGCTCACATTGGAGCCATGCACTTTCTGGTGGCAGTTGGTGCAATTCTGGAAGCGCGGGCTGGTAAGGTCATGAATTGCTGGCGGCAACGAACCCAAAACGCCCGGCTTCGCCGTCCCCACCGAGGGCATATTCGAATGGCACTCCAGACACACCAGCAGAACATTTTGCCGCGTCAGCATTCTTGGATTCGATGACCCGTGCGGCACGTGGCAGGTGGTGCAGCCTTCCAGTTTCACCGGGGCATGTTCGTAAATAAATGGTCCGGCCTTGTCCCCGTGGCATTTGAAACAGCCCGGTTCGTTAGCGCTCACCGTCTGCATCATGCGCGGCGCCGCCGACCCGTGCGGGTTATGGCAGTCCACACAGGACATGGCGCCTTCCGGTACGCGGTGCTTGAAAGGTTGCTGGAAACTGGCCCACACATCCTTGTGGCAACTGGCGCAGAGTTGATTGATGTCAGTAGCCTTGCGAGCCACTAGGCCGTTGGGGCCCTTGGCGTGAACGGAATGGCAGGCGACGCAAGCCACCTGGTTCTTCGCGTGGCTGGAATTGATGCGTCCCGCGTTGGTGGGTTGATTCAGATGGCACGTCAGGCAAATCTTATCGGCTTCCGCCGGCCGAAGTTTGGCGGGCTGGCGGATATCCGCCGCCGACATCGACTCGGCATGTTTGCTTCCGGGTCCGTGACAGGATTCGCATGCTTTGCCGTCGAAGCCGCGTTTCTTATCGGCCTCTACGGCATGGTGAGGATTCTTCTGGAATGCGTTAAAGATGTCCTCATGGCAGCTCTGACAGGTATCGGAGCCGACGTATTCCGCCGGCTTCTTGTCGGGAGGTGGTGGAGCGGGGGCGCCCGGCTTCTGTTGAGCACCCCCGAAAGTAGCGGAACACAGCATGGCCGCCGTCAGGCAGAGCCAGCGCGCTCCCCAAGGGAAGCGCGCTGGTGGAGACTTTGGATCCATGCTCAATTTTCTCGGCGGCCGGAACATGGTCATCTCCTATCGAAATTACTACTGGCCGACGTGTACGGCAGCCGCGTCGTAGGCAGCTCCGGTCCCGTGGCAGACTGTGCAGCTTTCACCAAATAGCGCACTGGTGTTGAGCACTGCGTGGGCCATTGTCGGAACATCGAAGTGGCACGCCGTGCAAGCGGATGTAGTGGCCGGAACCGGGTTGATCAGCGCCGCCGGGTCGTAAACGGGATTCTTGCCGACCGGCAGGACTGCTTCCGAACCGCCCGTGTGGCACATGGCGCAGTTGGCGGTGTCGCCCACCGAACCATTGAGCATTGCGGGATAAAGGACGCCCGTATTCGGGATCGGAGCCGGGGCCGGTGAGAACGCGGCGCCAAATGAGTTGTGGCTTCCGCCATGTCCCACAATGACGTAGTCCATGCCGGCGACATTATATTTGTTGCCGGTGTGGATCGCGTGAACCATCTGGGCGAAGTTAATACCCTGCACCGGCGCGGCCTTGTCGGCGGCAACCGTTGCCGTGGGGCGAGTGGATTCGTCGCCTTCGCTCGGATTGTGGCAGAGCACGCAGTACGTTACGTTATTGCGCAGGCCGCCGTGGACTTCCAGATACGTGTGGCACTTTTGGCAATTCGCCATCAACACGATGGTTCGGCGAGCTACAACCGGTGTGCTATCCACGGAGAAGTTGATGATCTGGTTGGTCGCGCCGTAGGTAGTTGTCACCGCTTGTGTGGTGCCCGGTAACAGGGTGATGGATAACCGGGCTTCAGCTCCAATGGTGTAAGTGCCTTTGGCGGTGGCCGGAAGCGTATGCGTGAAGGTGTAGCTACAGTTTCCGCTGGCGTCGCAGGTGGCTCCAGTGAGAGCCGATTCCGTTACGTATCCAGGGGTGGTCACGGTCGATCCGAAGCTGGTGTAACCGTAATCGGTCGTGGGACCCGCCATGGTCAGCGAAAGCGAACCGCTGTTGGCATTAAAGTAGCTGATCGGAATGCCGGCGCCGGCGTTGTTCTTAACTGTAAACGAAACCGTCGGGACTTTTCCTGGGGCGGCTCCGGTCACTTTGACTAGCGTGATGTTGACGCCGGGGACTCCTGGCGCCTGATCGACAATCGTGTGCGCGCCGATGATGGAAGCGTCAAACGGCAGTTCGCCCTGCGGAATGTGGCAGCCGGCGCATTGCGTGTCGTCGGTCTCCGGCAGGTGGGCGGGGGTTGTGTCGCCCTTGTAAGCGGCAATCTGGCCGGTGGCGAAGTTCACGTCGTCATGGCAGGAACCGCAAGCCGCGCGGCTCGGAGTGGTCATCCAGACGTTGGTCTGTGCCGCGCCGTTCTTCGGGTTGTGGCAGCTTCCGGCGCAATTGCGCGGATCGCTGGGGTTGGCCGGGTAAACCACCGTCGACCAGTCGGAATATCCACCGTGTCCGTAAATCTGGTAGGGCAGAGCGCCGTACTTCACGCTCGGCAGGCTGGATCCCATATGAATCTTGTGGATGAATACTTTCATGTCCAGGCTTTCACCCGTGTTCGGATCCACTGTCTGCGGCTGGTGACACATGATGCAAAGTGCCGTACCCACGCGCGATCCACCGTGGAATGAAATCAAGGAGTGGCAGGCATTGCAATCCGCGTCACGAACCACGTCGCGCGGCGTCGGCGTACCTCCCGCCGGCACAAAGTCGAACGTGGTGGACGCATAATAGGTCCCCATGTCATACGCGGTCAGCGTCCGGGAGCCGTAAATCCCGATCCGGTTGGTCAGGGTCGGGTCGAAGCCCACCGGCGCGGTAGTCTTGAACGTGTAAATGTACTCGCCAGTCGCCACCGTGGTGGTGGTGCCGCCGGAATCGCCAGCGGCCTGCGTGGCCGTTGCGCCGCCGGTTACCGCCGTCGCCGTGGTCACGGCATAAGAAGAAAACTGCGCTTGACCTTTCGGAATGTAGGCCGCGAGGAATTTCGGCGATACCGCACCCGGAGTCAGCACTCCGGCCTGATCCAGCGGGAGCCCCGTCAGACCCGTGTCAAAAATCTTGTAATCCACCGAAATCACGCCGGCTGACGAGATCTTGGCGGAAACGATACTAAAAAACAGCCCTGGGTTGACGTACTGAACTGCGGCTTGGGGGGCAACTGACGCGATGTTCCCCGGCGCGTAACTGGTCTTTCTCTGCCCGCTTACCATTACGATGGAACCGGCAATCAAGAGAAGCCCAAGAATCTTGCGCCCTGCCGCGAAACCCGAATTAGGAATCCGCATACTTTTCTCCATGAAGCGAAATTACGATCTGCCTGCCTGCACAGGGCCCGCGGGAAACAACCCGTACACCCCCGGCGACTGAGCCGAAACTACCAGGCAGATTGATAAAGCACATGCCTATCCAAATCGGCGAAGCCCACGCATACCTTTAGTTCTCCTTTCCTATCTTTGGTTTAGAAAACAGCGGCGCCCGTTCCCGTTGACCATCGGAGATCCGCTGGGTGTGTCTCCAATGCTCATCCCTGGGTTATAAGACGCTAATCATACCTAAGACTCTGCTTAATCCCTGTGGGATTTTCCCGGGATTTTGCGCGCCCATTCTCGGGCTCCCGTACATCATGGTGAGAGATTTGCATCTCACTGTCCCACGTGCACGGCGGTCGCGTCGTAGGCGGCGCCGGCTGCGTGGCAAACCGTGCAGCTCTCGCCAAATTGTGAACTGGTGTTAAGCACCGCGTGCGCCATGCTCGGAACGTCGAAATGGCATGCCGTGCAAGCTGAGGTAGTAGCCCCGGCCGGGCTTAGGAGGCCCGCTGGATCAAGGACTGGGTTTTTCCCGACCGGGAGTACGTCCTGCGAACCGTTGGCGTGGCACATTGCGCAATTTGCCGTATCGCCCACGGTTCCATTCAGCATGGCAGGGTAAAGCACGCCGCTGAAATCGTTGTGGCTTCCGCCGAATCCTACAATCGTGAAGCTGAGGCCGGCTGCCGACAGTTTAGCGCCAGTGTGGATGGAGTGGATCATCAGCGCGAAGTTGATGCCCTGAGCCGGCGCAGCCTTATCGGCCGGGTTGGTGGCCGTGGCGCGCGTGGCGGCGTCCGTATCGCTGGGATTGTGGCAGAATACACAATACGTCACGTTGTTCCGCAGATTGCCGTGAACCTCCAGGTAGCCATGGCAGCCGTTACAATTCGCCAGCGCGACCACCGTGCGCCGCAGCGTCACCGGCGTACCGTCCACGGAAAAATAAATCACCTGGTTCGTGCCACCGTAGGTGGTCGTCATCTGTTGCGTGGTTCCGGGCAGCAGCGTGGCGGAAAGCCGGCCTTCGATACCAATCGCATAGGTACCCTTGGCCCCCGCGGGAATGGTGTGGGTGAAGGTGTAAGTGCAGGTACCATTGCTCGAGCAGGTGCTGCCTGTCACCGATTCCGACACATAGCCAGGTGTGGTGACACTGGAGCCGAAGCTGGTATTCCCGTAGTCGGTGGTCGGCCCCGTCATTGTCAATGAAAGCGACCCTCCGCTCGCGAAACTGCCGATAGGAATCCCGTTACCGGCGTTGTCGCGAATCGTAAAAGTCACTGTCGGAGCCTTGCCCGGCACACCGTTGGCCACATTCGTGAGCGTAAAATTCAGGCCGGTGATTCCCGGCGCCTCATCCACTGTGGTGTGCGCGCCGATGATGGAAGCATCAAACGGCAGTTCGCCCTGCGGAATATGGCAGCCGGCGCATTGCGTGTCGTCGATCTCCGGCAGATGGGTCAGGGTCGGGTCGCCCGCATAGGCGATCTGGCCGGTCGCGAAATTCACGTCGTCGTGGCAGGAACCACAGGCCGCGCGGCTCGGTTTCGTCAACCACGCGTTGGTCTGCGCCGCGCCGTTCTTCGGATTATGGCAGCTTCCCGCGCAGTTCCGCGGATCGCCCGGGTTATAAGGATAAACCACCGCCGACCAGTCGGTATAACCGTTGAATCCGTAGATCTCATATGGCAGTTTGCCATACGTAACGCTCGGCAGGCTGGCGCCCATGTGGATCTTATGGATCATTACTTTGAAGTCCAGCGTGTTGCCGGAGTTGGGGTCCGAAGTTTGCGGCTGGTGGCACATGATGCAGAGTGCCGTACCTACACGCGATCCGCCGTGGAAGGAAATCAAGGAGTGGCAGGAGTTACAGTCGGGATCCCGAACAATGTCGCGCGGCGCCGGAGTGCCGCCCGCCGGCACGAAATCGTAGGTCGCGGTCGCATAATAGCTGCCCAGGTCATAAGCTGTCAGACTCCGCGAGCCGTATACCGCAATCCGGTTGGTCAGGGTGGGATCAAAGCCGGCCGGCGCTTTGTTCTTAAAGGTGTAAATGTATTCGCCCACAGCTACCGTGGTGAGCGTTCCGCCCGAGTCGCCCGCCGCTTGCGTGGCGGTCGCTCCGCCGCTTACCGCCGTTGCCGTCGTCGTTATGTAGGAGGAATACTGCTCTTGCCCCTTCGGGATATACGCGGCGACATATTTTGGTGATACCGCTCCCGGCGTCTGCACGCCGGTGATATCTAAAGGAAGTCCCGTCAACCCGGTGTCCAAGATCTTGTAATGCACCGAAATCGTGCCGTCCGACGCGATGTTCGCCGAGACGATGCTGAAGAACAGGCCCGGATTGACATACTGGACCGCTGCCTGGGGAGCAACGGACGCAATGTTCCCAGGCGCGTAACTGGTCCTTCTCTGTCCGCTCACCATTATGATCGAACCGGCCACCATCAACAGTCCGATCGCTTTTTGACTTGCCCTGGCTGCAGAACCTTGAATCCACATGCGTTTTGCCCCAATCCCTCAACGAGGACTTTCCGATATGCATTCATATCGCCAAACTTGCTCCTAAGTGCTGTAAATCTCCACACTCCTTCTTATCTTCGCAGAGCCAGGAATGTTGGAGAGCACCGCACTAGGACCAACCCGCGTTTGAGGTTAGGGCAAATGGCTCAATTTCGTCGGCACATTCCCACGCCACTGCGGAGAATTGGGTGAATTGCCCCGGCTAAGCGGAATCAAACCGGTTTCTTGAATGATCTCATGGCAAGTGTCGTCGAACCCGAAAGTTGCGCGGCACCGTGCAGATCCTGCACCTCCCCAGGGCGCAAGCGCAAGGCCTTGCAATTCCGCCAACCACGAAATTTGAGTTGCAGAAAAATCCGATCAGGCTAAGATTTTTCTTGACTGTATGCTATCTAACGATTATCCTAGCGGTTCGACCTTTAGGAGAAAACTGAAAATCTCTTACCTACCATAGGAAAATGCTTACATGCTTCCCAAGACGATAACCCTCCCCAACACTTCCACTGAAGAAAGAAGCCGTCTGTTATCCACGGACTTCATCCGCACCCGCGCTCTTGACCGCCTGTATGAGCGTCGCGAAGCGGTCCAGAACCTCATCCGCGCTCTGGAAGATTATCAGAGGTCACGCCAGGCGCGATTGGCCCAGTGCATCACATTCCCGGTTCTTCCGACGTGCTTGTCAGATTTCTCTCGATCGCAAATTTGACCAGTCCGACAATATCGTGAACATTCAGTTTCCGCATCAGGCTGGCGCGGTAGGTGTCCACGGTCTTGGGACTGATGCGGAGCAACTCGGCAATGTCCTTGGCTCGCATCCCCTTCACCAGGTATGTGAAGACTTCCATTTCGCGACGGCTGAGCAGTGCCATCGGATTATCCGGCACACTCCGTTCAGGCTTGGTAAATAAGCCCGCGCCCCGCAGCAGAGGCGAAACGTATTGGCCGCCGTCCTTCACAAAATTGATCGCGTCCAGCAGGTGCCGTACCGGCCCGTCCTTCAACAGATAACCGTCGGCGCCCGCCCGCAGAGCTTCGATGACGGTCTTCTCCTCGCGACTGATGGAGAGGATCAACAGCTTCGCGGTGCAGCCGCGGCCACGCAGGCGGCGGATCACTTCCACTCCGGTCATGGAAGGCATGTGCAGATCGAGGATGGCGAAGTCGGGCCGCAGTTCCAGAATCATCTCCAGCGCAGCCGGACCCTCGGAGCACTGGCCGATCACCTGCATCCCGTTCACCGTGCACAAAGCTGCGAAGCCTTCGCGCACAATGTGATGGTCGTCTGCCAGCACCACTGTGGTTGCTTGCGGTTCCTCCATCTTTCTCCTTATCGCTTCATTGTGTACTCTACAAGTCCGGCGCCGCGAACGGCGCTCTCAGTTCTAATTTCGTTCCGCCCGGGCCGCTTACAATCTCCAGTCGCCCGCCAACGGCGGCGGCCTGCTCCCGAATCGACCGGAGCCCGATCCCGGATGCCACGCTCGCCGGCGTCGACAGAAACTTCGCAACATCAAATCCTATCCCATTGTCCTCCATTCTGAGGACAACCTGATCTCCCCTTGCTTCCAGAGACATGTCGATCCTGGTCGCACGCGCGTGACGGGCCAAATTCGCCAGCGCCTCCTGCGCTCCCCGGTAGATCAGTACCTTAGTTTCCTGCTCCGGCTCGCGCGCCAGCGGCTCAATCCGCAGGGAAGCCTCCAGCCGCTCCGGAATGCCGCTATACTCCCACAACTGTAATATGGCCGCTTCCAGGGTCAGCCGCTGCCACTCCGGCGGGTGCAGACGGTGCGAGATGGTGCGAACCTGCTCCAGGGCGTCCGAGGCCAGCGCTCCAATGCGGCCCAAAGCCTTCGCCACAGTCTCCGGCGGATCCGGCACCTGGGACGTAATTACTTCTAATTGCAATCGGATAGCCGCAAGGAGCTGTCCCACGCCGGTGTGCAGCTCGCGGCCCAGCCTCTGGCGCTCCAGTTCGATCTGGCGGATGGCTCCGCCCCCGGTTTCGCGCCGTAGTGACGCGGCCCGGCTGGAAAGGGCGCTGGTGGCAGTCTGTAATTTGAAATAATGCTCCACCAGTCTGCTTTGAAGGTCGAGCAGAGTCCCGGCTTCATCGGTCAGCGACAGTCTCAGCCTGTCAATGATCAACGTTGCAGCGTCGCCCAGGTCAACTTGCGATGAGCCGGGACGCGCACCTAGGCCTCTTCCGGCCTCGGGTTCCGCGCCGCTATTCAACCAGACTCTCCTGTAGTGAAGGATGTTTTCCTAGTAAGGATGCCAGTATTCTCTGCTATCCTGCAATCGCGGTACGTACCTAGTACGTTTATAACTAAACGAACTACTTGCATCGAGTTGCAGAAAAGTATTATAAGTGAATTGCGAATGTCACGATCTATCGATCTTCTACCGCGCGTCGCGATTTTCATTGCTGGAATCGCCGCCGGAGTTCTGACCGGTGTACGCCGGGAACGTGGCGGCATGGATCCCGCCGCCCTCAAAGGCCTGAAGGATTCTCTGAAGGGTCTCGAAAACCGCCTCGTCTCTCAGGATGCAGCCAGCGCCAACCGATTTACGCAGATCGAAGCCCGGCTGGATGAGCACGCCGGTAAACTGGCGGACATCCCCTCCACTTCACAAATTGTGGCCGCCATGGAGCAATTGCTTGCGAAGACGATGTCTTCCCTGGACGATCGACTCTCCATGCAGGCCCATTCCATTGAAGTCCTGAAGACTACCGTCTCCCAGACTGACAGTCTGCTGGAGCGCGTTCTTGAATCGCTTGACTCCCTGCAGACCTATACCGACCCGGCTGAACTCACCGACGACGTTCTGCTGCAGCGCCCGGCGTAATCCATTTCCCCGTTACGTACTAAGTATCGTCTGGCTTTTCAATTCCGCAAAAACGTTCTATCCTCAGAGTGCTCTATGGATCTCACCAAAGTGCTCGCGGACATGCGCTCGGAGTTGGAGAACCTGGACGCCGCTATTGAGAGTTTGGAACGCCTGCAGACCGACGCTCCCCGCCGGGGGCGCCCGCCGAAAGTGCTGCCCCCTTCCAGAAACGCCGGCGGTTACGAATCCGGCAAAACCGCTATAGGCCAGCGCTCCGAGTAGCTCCGGTCAAAGTCTGCCGCCTCTGAACCGTTTTCGGGGGCTATCAGTCCATCGCGCAGCACCCAACGGATCGCGAATAAGACTCCGGCATCTCAAAATATGCGTCAATATGGGAAGCAGGTACTCTCTCATCATGGACGCTCTAACGGTTCACCGGCTTCATTTTGCTTTCACCGTCACTTTTCATTACCTCTTTCCTCAACTCACTATGGGATTGGCGCTGCTGATCCTGATCCTGAAGACGATCGCCCTGCGAACCGGCGACGAGCATTACAATCGCGCCGCGCGTTTCTGGGCGAGGATCTTCGCCATCAATTTTGCCATGGGCGTGGTTACCGGCATCCCCATGGAATTCCAATTCGGCACCAACTGGTCCCGCTTTTCCAAAGCTGCCGGCGGTGTCCTCGGGCAGACTCTCGCCATGGAAGGTGTGTTTTCCTTTTTCCTTGAGTCCAGCTTTCTGGGCGTCCTGCTCTACGGGGAAAAGCGATTGGGGCCCAGGGCTCACTGGTGGGCCGCCTTTCTGGTTTTTGCGGGCTCCTGGCTTTCGGGCTTCTTTATCATCGCCACCGATGCCTGGATGCAGCACCCCGTCGGCTATCAGTTGACGCAGGACGGCCGGATTCTGCTGGCGAGTTTCTCCGGACTGCTCCTGAACCCGTGGATCTTTTGGCAATACCTGCACAACATGATCGGCGCCGTGGTCACCGGCAGTTTCGTGATGGCCTCAGTGGGCGCGTTCTACCTGCTCACCAAACGTAATGAGGACTACGGCCGCACTTTCGTACGGCTCGGCGTGACGACCGGCATCATCTCCAGTTTCCTGATGGCCTTTCCCACCGGCGACCAACAAGGCAAGAACATCGCCTTCCATCAGCCTCCCACCCTGGCGGCCATGGAAGGCCTCTTCGAAACCGAGAATGGCGCCCCGCTCGCTCTGATCGGCCAACCCGACCTGGAGAAGCGCCGGCTGGATAATCCGGTGAGCGTTCCCCGCGCGCTCAGCTTTCTCACTTATCAACGCTGGGGAGCCCAGGTGAAGGGGCTGAACGCGTTTCCGCCAGACCTTTGGCCGGACAATATTCCGCTGCTTTATTACAGCTACCACATCATGGTGGGACTGGGCACCATCCTCATCGGCGTCATGGCGCTGGCCGCGCTGGGGCTGTGGCGGGGCACGCTCTACCACTCCACCGCGCGCCTGTGGCTGCTCTTGCTGATGCTGCCGTTTCCCTATATCGCCACCACCGCCGGATGGATCACCGCGGAGGTGGGCCGCCAGCCGTGGCTCATCTACGGCATCATGCGGACGCCCGCCGGCGTCTCCCCGCGCGTGTCTACCGGCAACGCGCTCTTCACTCTGATCGGCTTCATGGGAATCTATACCATCCTGGCGATTCTTTTTCTGTTCCTGGTGTATCGCGAAATCGAGGAAGGACCGGCGCCGCTTGTCGACACCGGGCTGGGCGAGGCTTGAGGTTCTGATATGGAAACCACCTGGTTTTGTTTCGTTGCCGTCATGCTCGCCACCTATGTGGTCCTCGACGGCTTTGACCTGGGCGCCGGCATTGTTCATTTGCTGGTGGCTCACACGGACCTGGAACGCCGTACCGTGCTCAGTTCCATCGGTCCCGTGTGGGATGGCAATGAGGTCTGGCTGCTCGCCGCCGGCGGCACTCTGTATTTCGCGTTCCCCGCGCTCTACGCATCGAGCTTCAGCGGGTTCTATCTGCCGTTGATGATCGTGCTCTGGCTGCTGATCCTGAGAGGCATCTCCATTGAATTTCGCAACCACATTCGAAGCCTGGTCTGGCAGCCGCTTTGGGACGCGGTCTTCGCGGGCTCGAGCGCCTTGCTCGCCATCTTTTTCGGCGCCGCGCTGGGCAATGTGGTTCGTGGAGTGCCGCTCGATACCGCCGGCGAATTCTTCCTGCCGCTCTGGACCGATTTCACCGCCGGCAAGGAGACGGGCATTCTGGATTGGTATACCGTGCTGATTGCCGTTGCCGCGCTGCTCACGCTGACCGTACACGGCGCGCTGTGGGTGGCCCTCAAGACCGAAGGAGAACTGGAACAGCGCGCCGGCCGCTTGGCCAAGACCGTCTGGTGGCTGCTGGCCTTCTGGGTGATCCCGATCACCATCGCCAGCTTCCGCATTCAGCCGCATTTGCAGCAAAGCTTCCAAACTCGTCCGTGGGGCTATGTGTTCCCGCTCTGCGCTCTGGCAGGATTGACCGGCATCCGCGTCTTCGCCGGCAAACGAAACGGACTGGCCGCCTTTCTCAGTTCCTGCCTGTTCATCCTGGGAATGCTGACCAGCGCGGCCTTCGGGCTCTTTCCCTACGTGCTGCCGTCGAACGCCGACCCGTCTCTTTCGCTGACCATTCACAACACAGCCGCCGCCCCGTACGGCCTCGGTATCGGGATGATCTGGTTTATCCCCGGCATGTTGCTGGCGTGCGCCTATTTCACATACACATACCGGAATTTCTCCGGCAAAGTGACGCCGCGGGAAGAAGGCCACTAAGCCAACTGGAGGTGAGCGTTCGTTCTTGACATTCGTGCCCGAGCAGAACCCCGGCAAAGTTCTTGATTTTAAGGAAAAAGAAAATTAAATTGGATGCTCCCCTCGGGAAAGATTACGTCCCGTCGATCCCGGTTTTCACGGTTTACCTGCTCAGAGCCCTTCGCGCTTAATCCGAAGAGTGGGAAACCTGATCTGGGTGCCGGTGCTGCTAAAGGACTTGTACTGGAGTTGTCCCGGATGATAGATGCGATAAACACGGCGGAAGGTGTTAACCGCAAGCTCAGCGAGCGATCCAAAGGCGTCGTGACTCGGCAAGTCCACGAAGAAATTTGGCGAGCCATCTGGATCGGGACCGGAGTTGGGAGCCTGAGTCGGAAGCCTCCAGCCAAGCTGCCCCATCTCACTTGAGAGAACAGCCTTCGCAGGTTCTAAATATGCGTTGCTTGTAGCTTCGGCTCGCATCCCAAACTTTCCTTGAGCGGCAAACTGGATGTAATAGTAGCGGCTGATGAAAACGCAAGACGAGTATCCATCCCTGTGATGGACCGGCCCATCCCGGTTGTGGACGAACTGGAGCGGCGTTAGGATGGGCGTGGGATGAACACCGCTGTCCAGGCCGTAGTCACCACGCTGGTCGCCGCCGCCATTCTCCCCGCCGTGATGTTCGGCCAGCCCGGTCCGTCATCTGCGGCATTTCCGACCGACGCAATGGTTGTGGAGAGTCGTTCGTTGCCCGAATCGGCACATCCGAACCGGGCGCTGGTGCTCTGGATGTTACACCCCGAGAAGCATCCACGATTTGAAGAGGGCTTCAGGCCGACGCCAGATATGAGCACCTATTCCTGCCCGGAGGAAACGCTCGGTTCCTACTACTCCGGGCCGACCAGGGTTTCGCTGCTCGACAGCGTAACCAACAGAATCATCAACACGATCACGGTGCGGACTCCTTTCGGCGACAAAGACGACTTCGAGGTGCCGTATTTGATCCATCCGTACTTCTATCGTGTTGAGCCACCCTTGAAAGACGGGGAAGGAAAGCCCGTCATCATGGACCTGAAGGACTATACTGGCGACGGCAAGGCACTCGAATTCGGCTTCTTTGCCGCTGGAGACTGCAACCTGCTCCTGATTCAACTGGTCGGATACAGTCAGAAGCAAGATCGTGTGATTCAGTATCCCGTCAGCTTGAAGAATTGGGATGTGGATGATCGTGGGAAGATCACGACCGGTTTCTGGTTGGACAGAGTGTTCTTGCAAAACCCCATTCGCCCAGGCGTCTGGAATTATACGGTGCCAGAGCGGTTCTGCTATATCCCGACGTACCAAGTTCACTACGATGCCGCTCAAGAGCGCTTTCTAGGCACCGTGTCGTGGCTGCGGTGTGATCGCTGAGGGCCGATATGGGAATTTGCGTTCAAGGAGGGAAACTAAGTGTTCGCAACTCCATTGCCGCCGTCGTCCTCGCCCTGGCACCCGGCATTGCCTTCGCCCAACCAACTGCGACCGAGCCGATCAAGACGACGCTCTGCGAACTCGTAAAGACCCCCGAGCAGTTCAACGGCAAGATGGTGCAGTTCCGGGCTGAATACCTTTCCAAGTTTCAGTGGGAGGGGTTTGTTGACGAAAGCTGTTCGGCCAAGATTCAGGTGAGCGCTTACGGCGTTTTTGACGATATCAGGGCGCAAGACGGGCAAACTCACCTTCCCGTTCATCCGAAGCACGACGACAACTATCGAGCTTTTCGGAAGTACGCTGGTACGAAGTTCAGATGGCCTGATGGCGGTCGATGCCAGGACTGCCCGCTGTACCGAATCATCGTGACGGCGGATGGGCGCTTTGATTATTTCGCAGGCCAGACGATTGTGGTTAAAGCAAATCCAGCGGAGAAGGCGGTTGGAGTTTCCGATGGCGATCTTCCTCTACTGCGGTTCGCTCTCCAATCTATCTCGGATGTTGTAGCGACGCCGATTGATCCTTCGATCTACTCTGCAAAGAAGCGCCGAGACCTGACGCTGGAGGAAGCGCATGAGCTGGTGAAGGCATTCCAAAAGGATCATGGCGAGGGCGGCAACGGTCTCGAAAAGTACGAAGTTAAAGAGTATCCGGGGTTTCAGTTTTTCCAGGCCGTTCCCGATCCGCCAAGTGGCCGCATTCACTATGCCGTAGATCGAAGGACCGGCGACGTGTGGGATGCCGTAATATGTGACCACCTTACGTCACGGTCGCTGGCGAAGCTCCTAATTGCGATCCGAAAACGCATCGGCCTGACTGAAGAAGTCTATAGAAACCTTCACAGAGATGGGCCGATGTGCGAGCCGGGAATGCCTCGTCTGGGAACCGGAAAGTAGAAGGATCGTTATCCCTTCCAGAACTCTGACTGGTCCGCATCCACATCGGCATAACCGGCGAGAGTGTCAACACCGCCATCCCGATCAAGAGGAACCCGCCGTGGAAAACATTGAGCACGATGCCAGGGTCAGACCCTTAGCGAACCACGGAACGCCCTACCGCTATAGAAGCAGGGCGCAGTGTTGTGATAGACGAAAACATGACCGAAGCGGCGATCTCCGAAAATGGCACCGCCAAGTGCCCTAATGTCGGAAGGTGTCTTCAGCCAGCTTTGCGTCTTTCTATCGAACTCGCCTAGCTCCTGCAAGCCCCGGTATTCTTCTTGCGTCAACGGATCTATGCCCATTTCAGCCGCCATGTCGATAACATTACCTCTCGGATGCAGCCCTTCCTTTTCCCTTGCTTTCTGCCCTTCCTGGTCATAGCAAACGTTTCGGCGGTCTTTAGGGGTCTCCGCCGAGCAGTCGCAGAAAATGTATTCGCCCGTGCTTTTATCATGGGCGATCACATCCGGTTCGCCGCCAGTCCTCTCCATTTCATTGACGGACCATAGCTTTTTCGGATTCGCTTCGAGTCTCGCTTGCACCGCAGCCCATTCAAGTCCCGTATGGCGGTTCATGTTCTTCTCAAAGCGGTTTGCCAACGCCTTCAACAGTTCGTCACGCTGCGCTTTCGTGAGGTTTACGTTTGGCATAGTTGCACGTCCATGAGCAATGCAACCTCGATTTTAGCTGAAGGTCGGCTTGATGGACTTGGCACTCAATCGGGCAAGCCGCCGAAGCCTGTGCGTCTCAGCGCCCGCAGGAAAGGGGTAAAGGGGACGGACGCATTTTTCATGTCCTCGAAACTCCAAGCAGCCCACTACTGAATGGTGAGATTCACCGGATTCGCCGCAAGACCATTGGCCGTCAGTTGGATGGTGACGCTGCCTTTGCCCGCAAGGGATGCGGGCAACAACACGTTTA
>Ga0182030_10005614_pt1 | contig 26562 bp, 21 predicted proteins | sample 812S3MmetaG_FD_121299 | JGI IMG/M metagenome (GOLD analysis project Ga0182030, IMG submission 121299) | Permafrost microbial communities from Stordalen Mire, Sweden - 812S3M metaG (Illumina Assembly) | ecosystem: Environmental > Terrestrial > Soil > Wetlands > Permafrost | place: Sweden...
GCGACCTCGGTGTCGTCCACCGGGAACGGCAGCACGTCGGCGTAGTTCAGCAATTCCAGGTGCGTGGCGACCACCTCGACTTCGCCGGTGGGGATCTTCGCGTTGTTGGTGCCGGGCGGCCGGGCCCGGACGGTGCCGGTGATCCGGACCACGCACTCGCTGCGCAAGGCGCCCGCCTGTTGGAACAGTTCGGGGGTCAAATCGGAGGGATCAAACACGCTCTGCGTCCGGCCTTCCCGGTCGCGGACATCGAGGAAGATCAGGCCGCCGAGGTCGCGGCGGGAATGGACCCAGCCGTCCAGGGTCACGGTCTGGCCGATGTGGGCCGGCCGCAGTTCGTTGCAATGATGCGTTCGTTTCATTTCCAGGCTGCTGAATTTCCACGCTCCGCGGTGGGGGATCACCTGTCCCAGGTCCGGCGAGCGGGGCCGGTATCATGCCGGGGCAGGGGGTCTTTTGAAAGAGAAAATCAAGACGGCCCCCGCGCGCGATGGGGAATGGTGAGGATTAGGCCACCCCGCCCGCCCACGCGGGTGGGTTTCTGAGCTGGTAGAGCATTTCGCCGGCCTTGGGAACCAGCAGGACGCCCTCGTCCTCGCGGTTGGCAAAATCCTGCGGCCGGATGGTGGCCGGGTCGCGGTAGCCGAGGTTGAGCTTCCGGCACCGCTCCTCGCTAATTCGGCTCGCGAGCGTCACCCTGGCCCGGCAGGTTTCGACCCCGCCCTCGTATTTCCCGATTCCCCGCACATGGCTGGAGTGCGCGAGCACGCCCCAGGGGATCGCTTTGAATTTCTCCCACTGCCCCAGGAAATAGTCCCGGCAATGGTAGCCGATCGCCTGGATGTGCTCCCCGTGCGTCACACACACCTCCTCCAGGTGCGGGGCGTAAATGATCAACTCCCCGCCGTCGGCCAGCACCGGCTCGAGCTTGTACATGCACTTCCCCGCGGTCCAAAGCTCGTCGTACATCGGCGGGGCGCAGGAGAGGATGGTGTGGAACGGGTGGTCCTTGAGGACGATGTGCCGCTCGCGGGAGAGGTCGCTCGCGCGATCCCAAGCCGCCTCGGGCGGGCCCGCGAAGAGCCCCGCGAGATGCTTGTCCGGGTCCACCACCATGGCGAAGCAGAGCTTGTCCAGGGGGACCATGGCCGCCACGCGGTCGACCACCCGCCGGACCGGCGTCCATTTGTTGCCGATGATCATCGGGTTGGTCACCACCGCCCCGAGCCAGTGGAAGAAGTTCAGAATCTCGGGGCCGCCGACTCCGGGGAAGAGATATTTGTTTCCGCCGGAAAACCCGACCACCTCATGGGGAAAAACCGGGCCGATGATGATGATCTGATCGTAATCAAAAAGGCGGGCGTTGATCTCCACCGGGACCCGCAGGGAGAACTTGCCACCGGTCAGATCCTCGACGTCGCGGGGTTCCAGCACCCCCACCTGCCGGAGGGCGGCCGGGTTGTCCCATTCGTGGTTGAAGAAACGGACCCGACCATAGCGCGAGGCCCGTTCTGACGGGGTGGTTTCGAGACGCTCCAGGATGGCGGCCTCGCTCATCGGTTGGTGCGTTCCGAGCGCGATCAGGACATCAAGGGATTTCGTTTCGCCAGCGATCCGATCGTGAAGGGCTCGAAACAGGCTCCCAACGGGGGCGGTCCGGGTGCCGTCGGGCACGATGGCCAGCACGCGTTTGCCCCGGTAACGGGCGGGTTCGCACGCCGCATCGACCACCTGGCCGATTTGGTCCCGGGTCAGCCCGGCACCCGCCGCCGCGCGGAGTTCGATTGTGTTCGACATCGGTCGCAGAATAAAAGGCCCGGGGGCGGGTGACAAGCATGGTGGCGCAGGACGATCCGACCAGGCCGGCTGCCGCTTTCCCGCCAGGACCGGGGCAGGGGAACAAGACACTTCCCCCACCTGCGCGCACTTTGGACGTGCAAAGCCACCGGCGCGGGGGTACAAGGCGACCGTGCAGGCCGGGTGCTGGCGGGGCGGAAAGCCTCCGCCGCCGGGCGTGGCCGGAACCAATGGTCCCTATGAACGAATTGCCCGCCAAGCGGCGCCGCGGCTGCCTTTTCTACGGTTGCCTGACCAGCAGCGTCCTCGCGTTGTTTCTCCTGATCGGGCTGCTGCTCGGCTTGCGCGAGTTGCGCTCGATGGTCAACCAGTTCACCGACTCCCGGCCGGTGACGTTCCCCACGGTGACCTACACCCCCGAGCAGCGGCAGGAACTGGATCACCGTCTGGAGGCTTTCAGCACGGCGATCAAGGCCAAACAGGCGGCAGAGCCGCTGGTCCTGACGGCGGACGACCTGAACGTCTTGGTCGCCACCGCCAAAGGCGCGGAGGCTTTGCGCGGCCGGTTCCACTTTGCCATCGAGGGCGACCGGTTGGAGGCCGAAGCGAGTCTCCCGATGGGGGAGCTGGGGTTCCCGCTCCTCAAGGGCCGCCACCTGAACGCCACCGCCAGCGTCACGGCCTCGGTGCAGGACGGCCGCCTGCTGATTACCCCGCAGACCCTGAAAGCCAAGGGGAAAGCGATCCCGGGCCTGTACGCCGACCGGCTCCGCCAGCAAAACCTGGCCGAGTCGCTCGCGGGCAATCCCGACGCGGCGACCTTCTTCAACGAGATTCAGAGCATCGAAATCAAGGACGGCAAAATCCGGGTGGTGCCGAAGGTGCTCGCGGGGGGAAACCCTGCACCGGAAGCCACGCCGGCCGGAAAATGAGGCGCCTTGGCGGCGGCGCAGTCAGTTTGACCCCGAGTTGCTGGAACATCATGGTTTTCAGCGCCTAGTCGAACAGGATAATGCCCGCCTCAAGTCAAATCGAGGCGGGTACCCCTCATGATACCCTTGTGAAATTAATTGCTCGTCGGTGTTCGCCCTGACAATCAGCTTTGTCTCGGCCCGGGCGATTTTGCTCGTGGTGTCCAGGCCGCAGCGGCAAACTCGGGTAAAGTCGATTCTCGGCCCGGTTGGGTTCACGCATCTGCCAGCCAGTTGTTCGAGCCGAGGCTGGGCCGGACCTGCACCAGGTCGTTTTGGGCTCCAGAAGCAGAACACGGCGGGGTGCTTCCGAGGGCTCCCGTCAAGGGTGTCGTTTTGGCGATAGCGACATCGACCAATCCTCTCGATCACCGAGGGCGCTTTCTGGGTGCTCGGCAGCCCATTCCTCCCATGCCGATTCCAAGCCAGTCGGCTGCTGATTTGCTGGCGTCTGTGCAGCACCATTTTCATCGCAGCCGATATCGTCGGGTTTCAGGTTGCCGCCAGGGGCCGAGGGAGCAGGGTTCCCGCTTTGCGGAACCGGGAAGGGGCCGGTTCCTCTTCCAGGCAGCGATTCGAGCAGATGTTCGATCAAACGAGAGACAGACATAGCTACTCCTCCTCCCGATCAAGTAGCCCCGCCAACCCGTCCATCGACACCTCTAGGCCCTCCGCATCACCAGACACCCGGACGTATCCTTTCTCTGCAAGCTGATCGAGAGCTCGTTGAAAATCCGGTTTCTCCAACCCCGCGACGAACGCGAGGAAATCTACACTCGGACTGCGGGACAAGTTCGGCCGTCTGAAGTCCGCGATAGCCAAGAGGACTGCCAATTGTTTCATCGAGTCCGAGTCCGGGAACAGCCTGTGCATGCGGCGCAGCAGCGTCTTTGGGAAGGGCACGAACCCTTCCGCTAGCACTGATTGCGGCCACTTCTCCAAGACCCGGGGCGGGAGTTTGGATGCGTCGATCTTCTGTCGTCGGAACTCCGTCATAGCTACCTAAATAGCCTAATTGCATTCACCTGTCAAGAGCGTTTAGATCTTTTTTTCGAAGGAAAGTGCATTGTATGATCTCATTTCTCTCAAGCCTCTGCCTTTTTTCTCGAAGACCTCCCGGACCAATCCAGGCGGCCGCCTGGGGGCAGGAACCATCTCCCGGTGACGCGGTGCACGGTTTCATTGCAAGACACAGCCTGCCAAAGACTTGCGATCGTTTTCGATCTCGCAGAATCCCCATCGCTCGCCCGCCCTGTTTTCAGTACAACCCACGCTGATGGTCCCTCCGGCCATGCAGTCTCCACGCCCAGGGCCATCGCTGCGCTGGTGCTCTCGGCTGGCGTGGTGAGGTCACGGTTACTCACGTATTCTTTTCGAGCCCCTAATCCACACGCCGGGATTTCGGCGGGAATCTCCCCCCTGATAAAACATTGGCAGAGCGCCGGAATTCTTCATCCTGGCGCAGGTTCCCAAGCCGTTGGCACGTTGAGATCGGGCAATCAACTTCTTTTGTCGCCACGACACCCTCAATGGCCACGGCCATCGTGAAGTCGGACTCCCGCCGCCCGCGCCGACTCCATGTGATCATCGAGCAGAATCGGTCAAACCGAAAAGCGGCATGAGAGAAGAGGAATTGACTGGAAACGGCCACACCACAAACTTCAAAGCGGGAACGCTCATCGATGAGCACTTGGGCCTTCAGGCCCCCGGCATTTTCCTCCAGGCAACGAGGTCCGGGTTTAGTCAACGCTACGCGCTCATCCCCACCACCCCAATGGTGCCTGGGTTAAGGGAAAAAACTGGCTCCCAGTTTGTGTGGAACAACGACGGGTGCGCACGGCACCCCGGATCGGATTCCAGAAGCACATCATCCGTTCGCGCCGCGAGGAGCAGAGCCACGGCGGGGAAGACCGCCGCGCGTGCGGCCCAAAGGCCGGGGTGATCGTCGCTGGCGTAGAGTTGGACGCCGGGCCGGGCCCCCTGCCGGAGGCTGGTGGTGAAGGCGAGTCAGTGGACCTCGGCCTCGCCCAGAGCGACGTTGGTGCCGAGGATGCCTTTTTCGACCTCCGAGCGGATGCCCAGGGTGATAAGCACGGGGCATTCCATGACTCAACCGCCTTGGCGGAGCGTTTCATAGCGGGCCAGCCCTTGAAGATCTGCCGATTCGGCAGTGTTGTTTTCCACCAGCCTGAGGTTCCACTCCCCCTGGGACATGCCGGCGTCGTCCGAGGTCTTGAATCGGTGCCGGTCGGCCTTCCCGATGGCTTTCCTCCCGGCGTTGACGATCCCACGCCACGTTGCCGCTTCCGTGCTCGTGCGGCTCGTTAGTATAGTGTGCCGTAAATAACTAGACATATTCGGAGGCCACTTTGAGCGAAAACGCCTGCAAAACCAGAGGTTTTGAATGTATAGCCATTTACGGCACCCTACATTAGATGCTGTTTTGGCGACCTTTTCTGGCCGGGACGGGTCGCTACGCAGTCTCAACAACGAAGAAGCGCGAGAGGTGGAAGAAAGTGGGGAAATGTCTGGATGGTGGAGCCGACAGGGATCGAACCTGCGACCTTCTCATTGCGAACGAGACGCTCTACCAACTGAGCTACGACCCCATCCCCAATCCAGTTGCGCGGTGCCCCCCGGAGGGGTGACCGGGCGATAATTTGGCGGGAGCCGGTCGTCCGCGCAAGAAAAATGTCGTTCCAAATCCGTCGCGCGCGAGAGGAGAACCAGGCCAGTTGCTGGAGACCAGGGATGTGGGAGCCCTCACCTCCGCCGTCGCCAAGGCTTCCGCTTTCGCCGAGGCTACGGTGGACAAGCCGGCGGACAGGCCGACCCTTGCCCATCCGACGGGCGAGGGGGGAGTGACGTCTCGGCCGTGGTCACCAGCCTTCGGCGGTGCCACCGGCCCGTGGGTCGGCGGCGCCCGAGAAGAGGCCGGTCGCTGGATCTTGAGAGATGATTTGGGATGTGCCGAAGGACGATTCGCCGCGCAAATGGTGCCCGCGCGCGATGAGCTCCTGTCGGAGTTTCTCGGGCAGGCCGCGCTCGGCGACGATTTCATCCGGCGACCATTGATGGTGGATGCGGGGTTGGCGCAGGGCTTCCGCCGGGGTTGCCTCCAAGTCGAGGAGCGAGACCAGTTCGAGCACGACTTGGGAGATGATGGTGGGGCCGCCCGCCGCGCCGAGCGCGAGGATCGGCCGGCCGCCGCGCGAGACGATGGTGGGGCTCATGCTGGAGAGCGGACGCTTGCCCGGCGCCACCGCGTTCGCCTCGCCTCCGATCAGGCCGAAGTAGTTCGTGGCCCCGGGCTGGATCGAGAAGTCGTCCATTTCGTTGTTCATGACCACGCCGGTGCCGGGAATCACGACCTTCGAACCGAAAGTGGTGTTGATGGTGGCGGTGCAGGCGACCCAGTTTCCGGCGGCGTCGGCCACGGAGAAATGGGTGGTATGGCGGCCGAAGAGAGCGCGGTCCGCCGCCGGTGGCGTGCCGTGCCCGGGCACCGGAGTGGCGCGCTCGCGGTCGATGCGGGCAGCAAGGGCGCGGGCATAGGCTGGGTCGATCAGCCCGCGCGGGACCTTGGCGAAGGCGGGGTCCCCCAGCCAATACGCGCGGTCGGCGAACGCGAGCTTCATCGCCTCGGCGATCACGTGGAGCCGCGTTCCTTCGGGCATGGATTTGAGGTCGAAGCCTTCCAGCACATTCAAGATCTGGGCGACGTGCACACCGCCGGAGCTGGGGGGTGGGAACCCGGCCACCTCGCAGCCACGATAGGTCGTGCGGATCGGCTCGGGTGTCCCGACCTGGTAGGCCGCGAAATCGGCGGCACGAATCAGGCCGCCGTGGCCCTTCATCCAGCCTTCCACCTTCCGCGCGAAGGGGCCGCCGTAAAACCAGCCCGCGCCCTCCGCCGCGACATGGCGGTAGGTCGCGGCGAGGTCGGGTTGGTGGAAGCGCTCGCCCTCCCGCGGGGGAAGGCCGTCGGGCCCGAGGAATACCGCGCGGGTTTCGGGGAACACCGCCATCCCGCCGAGGGCGCTGCGGACGCGCCTCACGAAAAAAGGGTCAAGGGGGAATCCCTCCTCCGCCAAGCCGGCCGCCGGTTCGATGAGCTGGCGCAGCGATCGGGAGCCGAAGTGTTCGAGGGCGTAGGCGCAGGCCGCGAGTTCCCCGGGCACGCCGATGGCCAGCGCGCCGGTCTGGCTGAGTTCACCCGCCGCCTTGCCGTCGCGGAGGAACATGTCGCGGGTGGCGGCGGCCGGGGCGGTCTCGCGCCCATCGATGGCGGCAATGCTGCCGTCCGGACGGCGGATCAGCATGAAACAGCCTCCGCCGATGCCGGAGTCGGCGGGGTCGACCACCCCCAAGGTGAGAGCCACGGCCACCGCGGCATCAACGGCGTTGCCGCCGTCGCGCAGGACGCGCAGCCCTGCCGCGGTGGCCAGGGGGTGGACGCTGGCGACCATGCCGTGGGAGGCCGGGGACGCCGCCAGCCCGCGGGCCGTCCCTGCCAGCAAGAGCAGGATGCAGCCGAGGAGTTGGAGGGAGCGCAAGGCAGAGCAGGCGGGCGGTAGTAAACGTGTCATGGATGCGGGCACCCGGGCGGCGGGCCGCGGCGGGCGATGGCCCACCTTCGCCGCGGCCGGGCGTGGTTTCAAGCGGATAGTGGAGCGCGGCGGCAATTCGCTGTTCCCATGGTGCGCCGTGACACGCCGGTCGCGCCGGCGTGTTGCGCCAAGCCAAGCCTTCCAGGAAATGGACCGAAAACCAACCGCCCGACGGGGCGACCCTCTGCGGGTGGCCGGGGTCGCCTCGGGCCGCAACCCGGAGGGTTGCCAGAAGGTAGCCGGGGGCTGAGCGAAGCGACGCCCCCGGATCTGGCGAGCTCAATCCCCTGCACCCCGGCGGGGTGCCAGCGCTGGAGATGCCCTCTGGGGCCGTTGCGCGGCTTTCTGGCACGCCCTCCGGGGTGCTGTCCCCTTTGCGTTTTTCCGGGGGTATCGCTCCGCTCAACCCCCGGCTACCCTCTGTCACCCCCTCTCGGGGGTGATTACACCTTTTACGCATTCGCTTGCTCGAATTCCTGGACGGAATTGGTGTAAGATGCGGGCATGGCTACGAAGCACTGGCTGGTGAAACAGGAGCCGGAGGCGTACTCCTGGGAGCAGTTTGTCCGGGATGGCGGCACGGCTTGGACGGGGGTGCGGAACTTCCAAGCCCGGTTGAACCTGCGCGCGATGGCGAAGGGGGACGCGGTCCTCTATTACCACAGCGTGAGTGAGAAGCAGATCGTGGGAGTCGCGCGCGTGGCGCGCACCGCCTACCCGGACCCCACCGCCGAGGAGGGGGACTGGTGCTGCGTCGATCTGGTGCCGGTGCGGCCGCTCACCCGGCCGGTTACCCTGGAGATGATCAAGGCCGACGCCAACCTGCGTGCCATGCTGCTGGTGCGGCAGACCCGGCTGTCCGTGGCCCCGGTGACGAGCGCGGAATTTGAACTCCTGCTGAAACTGGGCGAAACGCCCCGGGTATGAGCAAGGTGGAGGCGGTGATTTTCGACATGGACGGGGTGATCGTGGACAGCGAGGCCCGGCATGAGCAGGCCTTTCTCGAGGTGGTGGAGGAGATCGGCTATGCGGACCGTCTCGAGATGGAGGTGCGGAATTACACCGGGCGGTCGGACCGGGAGATGTGGCATGATTTTGTGGCGGTCCACCGGCCGCCCCACTCGGCGGAGGAACTGCTGGCGATGAAGCGGGGGCGGGTGCTGGCGCTCATCCGCGCCGAGCGTCCCTTGTTCGACGGCGTGCCCGAACTGGTCGCGCGGCTGGCGGACCGCTACCCGCTGGCCGTGGCTTCGGGGTCCGAACGGCTGGTGGTCGAAGAGGTGCTTTCGCTGCAAGGGCTGGGCCGCTTCTTCTCGACGGTGGTGGCCGACAACGAGGCGCCGCGCGGGAAGCCCGCTCCCGACATCTTCCTCCGGGCCGCAGAACTGCTCGGCATGCCGCCGGACCGGTGTTGTGTCATCGAGGATTCCAGGCCGGGCGTGGCCGCGGCGCTGGCCGCCGGGATGCCGGTGATCGCGATCACCAACAGCCACCCGGCGGCCGAGCTGGCGGCGGCCACCTGGGTGGTGGAGACGTATCGCGAAATCGATCGGTTGCTGCTGGGGTAGGGGACTTCAGGTTCCTAGTGTTTCCCGGATGGCGGCGTGCAAGGCCGCAACCATCTGCCGCGCCTGGGCCGGCATGGTGCAATAGGGTGGGATCAGGACCACCACGTTCCCCACCGGGCGGGTGAGCACGCCGTGGCGGACCATCGCTTCGCAGACGCGGATGCCCGCCCGCTCACGCAGATCGAAGGGGGTCCGCCGACGCCAGTCGCTGACCAATTCCACCCCCACCACGAGCCCGACCTGTCGGACGTCGCCGACCTGTGGCAGATCCCAGAGCCGGGCCAGTTCGAAGCGCAGCGCCGCTTCCAAGCGCCGCCGGGCTTCCACCGAGGCGCGGCCCTCGAGCAGGTCCAGGCTGGCCAGGGCGGTAGCGGCCCCGAGTTGGTTGCCGGTGAAGCTGTGGCCGTGGAAGAAGGTGCGGAACTCCTCGTATTCCCCGAGGAACGCCCCGAACACCTCCGCCGTGGTCAGCGTGGCTGCCATCGGGAGGTACCCGCCGGTGAGGCCTTTCGCCACGGCCAGGAAGTCGGGGACGACCCCCTCTGCCTGGCAGGCGAACAGCCCGGGGGTGGCGGACCCCGCGGCCTGCCCCACCAGGTGGCAGCCCGTCCGGCCAAATCCGGTCATCACTTCATCGGCCACCAGCCTCGCCCCAAAGCCGCGCGCGAGATCGGTCGCGCGCCGCAGCCAGCCGGGGGGCTGGGGAATGATGCCCGCCGCTCCCTGGACCAGCGGTTCGAAGAAAAAGGCCGTGTACGGGTTGCGGGATTTGCGCCCGCGCTCGAGGCGTTTCTCCACCTCGTCCAGGCACTCCCAGCCGCACCGCCGGTAATCCCGCGCGTCCTGGCGCTGCGGCGAGGCGCGGTTGAAGCGGCAGCGGTAGCAGTAGGGGGCCATGACCTTGTCGGTCCGGAAGAGCAGCCGCGACCAAGTCTGGTGGAACAGGTCGATGTGCCCGGCCGAGACCGCGCCGATCGTGTCGCCGTGATAGGCCCCGTCGAGCGAGAGGACCCGTGGCTTGGAGCGGTCATCGAGACGCCGCGCGGTTTCGTGCGCCAGCTTGAGGGCGACCTCGATCGCCGTTGAGCCGTCATCGGAGAAGAAGACCTTCTCCAACCGCGGGGCGGGCGGATCCGCGGGCGGGCGCGCTCCGCCCGCCGGGGCGGCCAGGCTGACAAGCCGCGCGGCCAGCCGGCTGGCGGGTTCGTTGGCCAGTCCGAGGGCGGAGCTGTGGGCGATGCGCCGGGCCTGGGCTCCAAGGGCGGCGTTCAGTCGCGGGTGGTTGTGGCCGTGGAGGTTGGTCCAGATCGAGGAGTTGCCGTCCAGATACTCGCGGCCGCGGGAGTCCCGCAACACCGCGCCCCTGCCCTCGACGATGACGATCGGCTCACGGTCGAGCCAGTCCCGCATTTGGGTGAAGGGGTGCCAGAGGTGGAGGTGATCAAGCCGGGCCAGGGAGTCCATGTGAGAGGGTGCGCAGGGCGGCGGCGAGCCGCGCGAGATCGTCGCTGGTGTGGGAGGCGGTCAGGGTGAGGCGCAGCCGCGCGCTGCCGCGCGCCACGGTGGGGAACCGGACCGCCGGGATGAAAACCCCGCCCTCCCGCAAGGCGGCGGAGGTGGCCACCGCCGCCGTTTCATCCCCGATGATGATCGGAAAGATCGCGGCCGCCGGCCCCCCGGCCGGACGCGGCGGGGAGGGGAGTTCCGCGATGCGTGCGTGGAGCGCCCCGAGCCGGGCCGCGCCCGCCGCGGACCTCACGAGCCCCACCCCTGCGGCGGCCGCCGCGACGGCCGCGGGCACGGGGGCGGTCGAGAAAATGAAGGTGCGGGCGCGGTTGAGCAGAAAGTCCACCAGTCGGCGCGAACCACAGAGGTAGCCGCCCGCCGCGCCGAGCGCTTTCCCGAGGGTTCCCATTTGGACTTCGATCCGGTCGCCCACGCCCAAAGACTCGGCGAGGCCGCGACGGTTCGCCCCGAACAAGCCCGTGGCATGCGCCTCATCCACCATCAGGCAGGCACCGTATTGGTCCTTCAGGTCGACGATCTTGCGCAGGGGCGCAAGGTCGCCATCCATGCTGAAGACGGACTCGGTGATGATGAGCGTCCGGGGACGCGGCGCACCCGGCAGGGCCGCTGGCTTCCGTCCGTCGATCCAGCGGAGGATGGAATCCAGGCCGGCGGGGTCGTTGTGGGGAAAGACACGGAGCTTCGCGCCGCAGTGGCGCGCCGCCTCGACAATGCAGGCATGCACGAGCCGGTCGATGACGACATAATCGTCCCGGCCGGCCAGGGCGGTGATGGCACCCAACGCGGCGGCGTAGCCCGAGCTGAAGCTGAGGGCCGCTTCGGTGCCCTTGAAAGCGGCCAGAGCATCCTCCAAATCGTGGTGCGGCCGGAGCGAGCCGCAGATGAGGCGGGAGGCGCCGGAGCCGGCCCCATAGGTTGCCACGGCCCGGATGGCCGCCTCCTTGAGCACGGGTTCGTTGGCGAGGCCGAGGTAGTCGTTGGACGAGAAGTTGAGCAGTTCGCGTCCGCCCACCGTGATGCGGGCGGCCTGGGCAGAGTCGACCGGCCGTAATTCGCGGTAGAGCCCCGCGGCCTGGAGGCCTTGCAGGGCTTCCTCCAGCTCGCCATCGAAACGGTTCATGACCCCTGCGGCGGGATGGCCCAGGCACCACCGATGAGGCTGGCTGCCACCGTTCCGTGATGCTGGATGATGCGTTCGCAGACGCTTGCCCGCGGCCCTTGGTCGGGCAGCGCGATCAGGTCGGCGAACGCGCCGGGGGAGATTTCCCCGGCCAAGCCACCCAGACCCAGCGCGGCGGCGCCGTCGACGGTCGCCAGCCGGAGCAACCGGGCGGGCGAGAGCCACGGTTGTGAGCGGGCGGCGGCGCGAAGTTCCTCGAAGAGGCTCAATTCCAGCGGTTCCCGCCGTCGCTGGCGCACACTCGCCAGGCTGTCGGTGGCGAGCGACACGTTCACGCCGGCACGCAGGAGGCGGCGGAGCGGGAAGGGGGCATGGCCGAAATAGGCATGACTGCGGGGGCAATGGGCGAGGTGGATGCGCTGGCGCGCGAGCAGTGCCGCGTCCCCGGGCCCCAGGTAATTGCCGTGGATGGCCAGCACGCGGCGTCCCGTGAGCCCCGCCGCGCAGATGTGCCCGACCGGGGTGCCTTGGCCGCAATCGGACATGTCGCGCCCGCTCTTCTGGATCCAGTCGAACATCGGCCCGTTGCCGCGGGCGAACATGTCAAACTCCAGGGAGGATTCGGCCACGTGGATGGCCACGGGCCAGCGATGGCGGCGGGCCAGGCGGGCGGTTTGGCGGAGCAGATCGGGGAGCGTGGAGTACGGGGCGTGCGGGGAGAGCCCGACGCGGTTGCGGGGGTGCCGCAGTGACCGGGCCAGACCGGCCGCCTCGGCCAGGATTTCCTCCGGCGTGCGCCGGCCGGTGATGCCGATCATCTCGAGAAACGACAGGACCCGCAACGGGGTGGAGGCCCAGGCTTCGGGGAGGATCTCGGGCACCGCCTCGATGTCGCCGACGGTGGTGGTGCCGGTGCGCACCAGCATCGCGGCACCCTGGCGCCACGAATCGAGGTAGTCGGCACGATGCCATTCGGACTTGGCGGTGGTGATCGTCTTGAGCCAGTCCGAGAAGACCCGCGGCGGTGGGAACTGGCCCGCCATGGCGGTATAGTCGAGGTGGCAATGGGAATTCACCAGCCCGGGGAGGAGGACGCACTCCCCCAAGTCCACCACCCGCCCCGACGAGCGGGCTAGGTCGCGCCAGCGTCCCACCTTCACCACCCGACCCCGGCGGATGACCACGGCCCCGTCATCCATCGGCGGCCGGGAGACCGGCGCCAAGAGACGAGCCCGGAGGATCATTGCTCCTCGGCTCCGCTGGACCGCTTGGACTTGGCGGGGGCATCGTGTTTCCGCGCCTTCGCCTTGCTGTGCCGCTTGCGCAGTTGCTGCTCCACCTTCTTCACCACCAGATCGATGGCGGCGTACATGTCCCCCTCGGCGTCCTCCGCGAAAATGTCCGGCCCCGGCAGCGCGAGGCGCATGGAGCACCCAAACTGGCGGCCGGGAGCCTTCGTCTCATCATACTCGAGCGTCACGCGCACCGTGGTGGCCGCGTCATCGAGATGCTCCAGTTTCTGAATCCGGGCCAGAATATGCTCCTCAATGGCCGCCGTCTTCTTCAGGTTGTGGGTCGAAAGCACCGTATTCATGACCTGATGATGGGGGTGCCGCGGCCAAAAGCCAGCCGTAAAACTTGATACCAGCCGGGGGTTCCCCTACAACAGGGGGCGTGCGGAGCAAAGTCATCGCGGTGGCGAACCAGAAGGGCGGGGTGGGCAAGACCACCACCGCTGTGAACCTCGCGGCCTGCGTGGCCGCGCTGGGCCAGCGGGTCCTGCTGTTCGACCTCGACCCCCAAGCCAACGCCACCAGCGGCGTCGGGTTGGAGAAGGTCGAGGGTGCCAGCGCCTATCGCGCGCTGCTCGGGGAGGGCGGCCTCGCGGAGAAGATCCAGGCGACCGCGTTCGAAGGCCTCGATGTGATCCCGAGCGAGGTTGATTTGTGCGGGGTGGATGTCGAGCTCGCCCGCGCGGAAAACCACCTCAACCGGGTGGCCGACGCCCTGCGGCCCATCGTGGAGTCCGGGCGTTACCACCTGATCCTGATCGACTGCCCCCCTGCGCTCGGAGTGCTGACGCTGAACGCGTTCGCGGCGGCGCATGCGGTGCTGGTGCCGCTCCAATGCGAGTATTACGCGTTGGAGGGGATCTCCATGCTCAACCGTGTGCTCGCGCAGTTGCGCGAGAACGGCGTCAACCCGGGCTTGGAACTGGCGGGGGTGGTGCTGACGATGTACGACGGCCGGACCCGGCTGTCCCAACAGGTGGCGGGTGAGGTCCGGGAGCACTTTGGCGACAAGGTCTTCGAGACCATGATTCCGCGGACCACGCGGCTCGCGGAGGCCCCGAGCTTCGGCAAGCCGATCATCCACTACGACAAGTACAACCAGGGCGCCGCCGCCTACGAACTGCTCGCGCAGGAGTTCATGGCCCGGATGGCGGACTGAACGTGGGTCACTGAACGGCCGGTTTGGGCGGCCGCGCCCCGAACAAGGCGGTGCCGACCCGGACCATGGTGGCGCCCTCCTCGATCGCGACTTCGAAATCCCCGCTCATTCCCATGCTCAGGTGGGGCAGGGGCGCGCCCAGGATCTGTTCGCATTCTTCCTTGAGCAGGCGCATCCGGACGAAGGCGGGGCGCACTTGCTCAGGTTGCGGGCTCCACGGGGGGACCGCCATGAGACCGTGGATCTCCAAGTGCCTCAAGTCGTTGAGCCGGGGGAAATCCTCGCGCACGCGCGCGGGCGGATAGCCGAACTTGCTGGCCTCCCCGGCGACGTTGACCTCGATCAAGACGGGCAGGCGGCGGGTGGCCTGGGCGGCGCGTTGGTCGAGTTCCGTGGCCAGGTCGAGGCTGTCAACGCTCTGCACCATTTCAAACAGGGCCGCGGCATCGCGGCATTTGTTCGATTGGAGATGCCCGATGAGATGCCAGCGCAGGCGGGCTGGCGTGAGCGGCATCTTCGCCTTCGCCTCCTGGACTTTGTTTTCGCCGAAGAGGGTGAGGCCCAGCCGGGCTGCCTCCGAAACCACCTCCGGGGGCTGCCCCTTGGTGACGGCGATCAAGGTCACTTCCGAGCGCGCGCGGCCGGCGCGGGCGCACGCGGCGGCGATCCGCTCCTCCACGGAGCGCAAGTTGTCGGACAAATCCATGACGGAAGCCTATGCGCCGGGACGGTCGCTGAACAAGCAAATGCGGCGGCCGGCGCGGAAGGAAAAAAAGAACCGCGCGGGAGGACAATTCCCCCCGCGCGATCGTGATCAACGATTGGTCAGCCGGCTTTGCTTACTGAATCAGCCGGTAGAACAGCGTGCCCGAGCCGATCGGAACGGTGACGGAGTTGTTCGAGACGCCCGGGACGGTCTGCCAGTTGGGGCTGGAGAGGCTCGGGCTGGCCTGGAGGACCCAGCCCAAGGCGGCGCTGGACCACGAGATGGTCAGGTTGTTGCCGGTGCGGGTGAAGGTCAGCGGGATGGGGCTGAGCGGGGCCGCGAGCGGGACGCCGGAGGCGGAAGGACCGCCGAGGGCCTCCATCCACGCATCACTCAGCTTGCCGTTGGCGACCTGGATGCTCTTGAGGTAGATAGAGCCGTTGTGGTCATCCGGGCCGTCGTTGTCGCCGAAGAGGACGACCAGCGGCTGCCAAGCGCGGCGGGCCGCGTCCAGACCGTTGGCGGAACTGACCCAGTCCTGGGCTTTGACGCCGTCCACCCACTTGGTGATCAGGTTCTGGGAGAGATCGACCGCAAACGCGACGCGGTGCCAGCCGGTGGTGATGGTTGTGCCGGGGTTCATGGTGTACCCGCCGCTGCCCTGCCCCATCGTGCCGCTCTGGAGGAAGAGGCTGCCGTCCGTACCGTTGGGCATGTTGGTGTTCTGGCATTGGAAGAACGGGATGGTGCCGCCCTGGTAATAGAGGTCCCAGATGATCGTGTACTGGTTGATCTTCGTGCCGCCGCCATTGGGCTGGATCAGCGGGTTCATGAAGAAGCCGTAGGTGCCGTTGTTGATTCCCGGCAGCGACATGATCGGGCCATCCTGGCCGTTGATGGTCGGGATGCCAAAGGAGGCGCAGGTGCCGAACGAGACCGTGCTGGCGGTGAAGCCTGTCGGGCCGTCAAAGTAGGCGAGGTCGTAGCCGACCGTGGCCACGAGGTTGGAATACTGGAAGTTCCATTCACCGGTCACCGGGGAGAACGGCACCACCTGCGGGATTTTGCCGGCGGACGGGCCGCCCAGCAGCACCATCTCCGCGTCACTCATCCTGCCATTGCGCACTTGGATGCTGCTCAGGTAGATGGATCCGGTGTGATCGTCGGGACCGTCGTTGTCGCCGAACAACACCACCAGTGACTGCCAGGCGCGCCGTGCAGTGTCGAGGCTGTTGGCGGAGCTGACCCAGTCCTGCGCTTTGACGCCGTCCACCCATTTGGTGATCAAGTTCTGGGAGAGATCGACCGCCAGCGCCACGCGGTGCCAGCCCGTCCCGATGGTGGTGCCGTTGTTCATGGTGTAGCCGCCGCTGCCCTGGCCGATGTCGCCGTTCTGGAGGAAGAGGCTCCCGTCCGTGCCGTTGGGCATGTTGGTGTTCTGACATTGGAAGAGCGGGATCACGCTGCCCTGATAGTACATGTCATAAATGATGGTGTACTGGTTGATTTTCTGGCCGCCACCGTTCGGCTGCATCATCGGGTTCATGAAGAACCCATAGGTGCCGTTGTTAATGCCCGGCAGGTACATGATCTGGGTGTCGGTCCCGTTGATGGTCGGGATGCCGAACGACCCGCAGGTGCCCCATCGGACGGTGGAGGCGGTGAAGCCGCTGGGCCCGTCAAAGTAGGCCAGGTCGGCGCCCACCGTGGCATGGAGGTTGCCGCGGAAGTCCCACTGGCCGGTGACCAGCGGGGTGCTGGCGCCGGCGAGGACGATGGTGAACGACCAGGAGTTGGTGAACCACTTCGCCGTCGCGGCGTTGTCGCTGTAGGCGAGGGTGACAAGGTTGGTCACGGTCGTGCGCGAGGCGTTCGGGTTGTAAAGCACCGTGCTGAGCGAGCCGCTCTTGGTGATGGTCGGCGTCACCCGGGTGCCGTTCAGCCAGAGGAGGATGTTCGCCGGGTTGACCTGCCGGGTGTCGTCGCCCAGGATCGCCTCGATCGCCGCGCTGGCCGCGTAACCGGAACCGCCGGGGGTCGGATAGACCTCGGCGACGTACGGCTCGCGGGGAATGGTGCTTTCGCGGTAGGAGACGATGGTCGCCGAGGTGTCGTTGATGAGCGTGCGGTTACCGCTGCCATCCACATAGTACCAGCCGAGGTCGGAGCCGCCGTTAACCTGCCAGTGGACGAGGCGGAAGGGATAGACGCCGGTGACCGGGGCGACGAAGTTGAATTCGTTGGTGTTCTGGCTGTCGTTGAAGTTGCTGCCGGTGCGGACGAACTGGCCGACCACGGTGGAGAACGCGTCGCGGGGGTTGGCGCCGCAGAAGAGCGTGTAGCCGTCGTCCGCTCCCGGCGGGGCGTCCACGCGGCCGATGCCGACGTTCACCCCGAAGGTGTACGAGCCGGCCGTCAACGGGATGTAGGCCAGGGTGTCATCAGCGAAATTGAGCGTGCTGCCGTTGGTGCCCGGAATCCCCGGGAAGGGGTAAGTCTGGAAGGCCGGCAGATGTAAGAAGGGGCCGCCCGCCACATCAAAGGCGATGGTTCCGCCGGTGCCCTCGTACTGGTCGATGAAGTAGCTGCCGTCGGCCTGCACGCCCGGCATGGTCAGGTCCGCCTCGTTGCCGAAGGGGACATTGTTGGTGTTCAACAGCGTGCCGTCGAGCTGCTGGATGGCGCTTTGCAGGTTGCCGTTCAGCGTGGCAGAGGCCGGTGCCTGGGCCACCCGGAAGATCATGCCCGGGGTGTTGGCGGAGCCAACCACGCCCGCCGCGCTGGCCGGCAGGCTGACGTAAGGCCCGACATAGAACTCGAAATTGGCACCCAGGTTGTCGCTCGAGCTGTCCTGCAAGGTGACCGCCACCTTGTTCGTCGAGAGGGGGGGCAGGAACGTGGGAACCTGGTAGGTAATCGTGGTGGTCGGGGCCGCGTAAGAAATCGAAGGCGTGATCACCGTACCGTTCAGCTTTACCTGGATGGAACTGGTTACCACCGTCGCGACACCGTCGTCGATCACCACCTGAATCAGGGGGTTCGGGGGGATGGTGGAGAGGCCTACGGGGAGGTCGAGGACGGAGGTGGGGGTTTCGGAGACCACATACGGGTTCGGCGGCGGTCCGGTCAGGATGCCGGCGGCGGTGGCGCCGCCCAAGGCGGCGATGAAACCGGCCGGCTGCTTCACATCCTGGAACTGCAGGCTGGCGACATAACCGATCTGCGAGTTGGTGCTCGAGTCGTTGAACAGCGTGATGCCCGCGTCGACCGAGTTTTTGCCGTCCAGCCCGCCGGAGGTCGGCGCGTCCGCGGTGGGCACGCCGTCGACGTAAAAGTCGGTCGTCCCCAGGGTGTCAACGGTGATGGCGATCCGGTGCCAGACCCCCGGGGTCACATTGCCGCCGGAGATGCCCCCCGTGCCGTTCAGGTTGTTGTTGGCGTCGAGGTAGAACTCGTCCCCGTTGTCGGTTACGAAGAGCGCGCGCACTTTCCCCGACGAGATCGCGGGATAGAGCACGTCCATGATCACCGTGTACTGGTTCACGAAGATCCCGCCGTCGTTCGCCGACGCGCCCACGAGCGCCAAATAGCCGGAGTAGGATTCGGCCCCGACTGGGAACTGCATGACGTTGGTGGCGGTTCCCCCGACGGTCGCGATGCCGAACGAGGTGGTGGTGCCGAACACGGTCCCGGCGGCGGTCGCCGAGTCGACCGCGATGAGGTCCTGGCCGATGGTGGCGGACAGGCTCCCCTTGAAGTCCCATTGGCCCGTGACGGCGGCGTTGGCGCTGGAAGCCAAGCCCGCGGCCAGAGCCATGGTTCCGAATGCCTGGAGGCATCGTTGCTGGATCGTATATCTATTGTGCTGTTTCATTGTGGTTATAGGGATTCGCCAAAACGGTCGCGTCTGGTGCGCAAATTTTGGTACTCGCTGGACAAGTTATGGTGACAACACAAGTCTGTCAATCATCATTCCCGTGAAAACAACGTGAATTTCTAGGTTTTACGGCCCGTTTCTCCCCGCCGGCATGAAGTCCAGCTACGCACATCGCGCACCCCTTGGGGGGGCTACCCTGTCCGCGTCTCTTTCCAGCGGGCGAAGAAGCCCGTTCTGCGGATGTCGCGCCGTCGGGGGAGTTGCGAGGCTGGCACTTGGGTGAGGTCACACGCGTCACCTTGAGCTTTTGCAACTCGGGGGGGACGGTGACGATTTCCATGGTGCAGCGGCAAGTCTCTCGCCACCAATCGACCAAAGCGGCCGCCGCGTCTGGCGGCTGAAGAAGGCCGCCAACAGACTCTTGGCACCGTCGCGGTCCTGAAGGTTGGCGGGCAGGACCATCACGTGCAGCAGCAGGGCGATCAGGTCCACCAAGATATGCCGTGTGCGGCCCGTTCTGCGGCCTTGGCGCGCCTATTCTCGTGGGCCGGGCGGGGACGCCTGGTGAACGCCGAACCCCCGGAAAACGAGCCGAAATTGCGCGAACCGCTGCGAATTGCCGTTCAAACCGCGCAGTTTGTTACCCCTAAGGTCCCCGCAGAGCCCCGAGTTTTTTGCGTTTCCGGTAGAGCGTGGCCTGGTCAATGCCCAGAACGCGAGCCGCCTCGGCCAGGCTGGGCGTGCGCTCGAGGACCTTGCGCAGGTGCGCCTCCTCCAACTGTTCCAGCGACACCATCGAACCAATCTCCAGCGGGGTCTCCGCCCCGCCTGGCCCGGCGACGGTCTGGCCACGCAGTTCCGCGGGGAGATCGTCCAGTTCAATCTCGGTTCCCTTGGCCATGATGACCGCGCGTTCGACGGCGTTGCGCAACTGACGCAGGTTACCCGGCCAGGAATAGGCGCGGATGGCCGCCGAGGCGGCTTCCGAAAAACCCTCGAGCCGTCGTCCGCAGAGACCCGCGAAATGCTTGAAGTGATGTTGCGCAAACCTAAGGAGATCGCCCGGGCGCTCGCGGAGCGGGGGCATCACCGCCGTGATCACGTTGAGCCGGAAATACAGGTCCTCGCGAAAGGCACCCTCGGCGACGCGCTTCTGGAGATCGCGGCTGGTGGCGGCGATGATCCGCACCTCGGCCCGGCGGGTGACATTTTCGCCCACCCGCTCGTATTCGCGCTCCTGAAGCAGGCGGAGCAACTTGGGTTGGATTTCCAGCGGCAGGTCGCCGATCTCATCGAGAAACAAGGTCCCTCCCGCGGCGGCTTTCACTCTGCCCCAGTGGTCCCGCTGGGCGCCGGTGAAAGCGCCCTTGATGTGGCCGAAGAGTTCGCTCTCCAGCAGTTCCTTGGACAGACTCGGGCAGCTCACCGTGACGAACGGCTTGTCCGCCAGGTGGCTGTGCTGATGGACAGCCCGGGCCACCACGCTCTTACCGGTGCCGCTTTCGCCCAGGATGAGGATCGAGGCAGGTGTCTTGGCGGCGCGCAGGAGGGTGTCCATCGCCGCATGCATGGATGGTGCGTTCGAATCCAGGAGGATCTCCGGGCTCTGGGCGTTGGCATCCTTGACTTCGAGTTCCAGCCGCTCGATGTTCTGGTTGAGTTGGTGGAAGCGCTGCACCCGGGCGATCACCAGATGGAACTGTTCGCGCGTGAACGGCTTTTCCAGAAAGTCCAAAGCCCCGCGGCGCATGGCCTCGACCGCGGTTTTCACGCTTCCCTGGGCGGTGAAGATAATCACCGGCAGATTGGGCTTGCCCTGGAGAATCTGCGGGAGGATGTCCAAGCCCTGTTCCTTTCCGAGGTTGAGGTCCAGGAGCACCGCGTCGAACTTCCCGTCCCTTAATTCGGTGAGGCCCAACTCGCCCGAGCAGGCGCCTTCCGCGTAGTGGCCCTCGCCGTCTATGAGGAGGCACGTGGCGTCCCGGAACGTCTTGTCGTCGTCTATGACTAGAAAATCCATATCTCCACCTCAGCAGTTAAATCCGTCGCCGGCCTTGAGGGGCAGGGGAATGCGCGCTTCGATTTCCGTGCCGGCGCCCGGAGCGGATTTGACGCTCAGAGCGCCGTGCACGGAGGCGGCTCGCTCACTCATGCTGAGCAGCCCGAGGCCTTCTCCTGCCTGTGCGTGGACCGGGTCAGCCAGATCGAACCCGATCCCGTCGTCCTTAATCGTCAACTGAACAAAGCCGTCCGGCTTCGCCAAGTGCACCGTGACGTGGCGGGCGCGCGCGTGCCGCTCGACATTGTTCAGGGCTTCCTGGTGGATGCGGTACAGAGCCAGCTCCGATTCGGGGGGCAGGCGTTCGCCCAGTGCCGGGCAGTCCATCTGGAGCGACACGCCCGTTCGTTCCGCCAGCTCGGCGTTGGCCTTCTGGAGCGCGGCGATCAGACCTGATTTCTCCAGTTCGTGGGACCACAGACTCCGCCAGATGCGCTCCACCTCTTCGGTGGTCCGGCTGACCATTTCGTTGATTCTCGTCGTGTCCACCCACCCCGAACGGCCGTCGGCCGGTAGTTCTTCCGCCAATGCCTGGCAGCGGCCGAGGATGACGTTGAGGAGCTGGGTGATGTTGACGCGCAATTCGTTGGCCACGCGCCCGCGCTCGGCTTCCTGCGCCCGCACCACGCGGTGGGTCAGGGTGCGCAGCATCTCCTCGTGGCGCCGGGCCTCCGTCATGTCGGTCACCACCAGTCCGATGCTCGCACTTTGGGAACCCATCCCGGGCAGGGGACGAATCGACAGGTGCGCCGGCATTGGCGAACCGTGGGCGGGGTGGAGCAGGACTTGGATCTTGGCGCTGGCTTTGCCCGTCGGCTCCAGGAGGGGGCGGAGGGCGGTCTGGTCCGCCGGGGAGAGGAAAAGTTGAATCGAGGACCCGATCACCTGATCGAGCGGACTGGCGACCATCCTGGCGAAGCACTGGTTGGCGTAAAGAATCACCCCTTCCGGCGTCAGCATCAGCGCTCCTTCGTTCATGGATTCGATGAGCACGCGGTAGGTATGCTCGGCGCCGTGCAGCGTGAAGACCTGCGGGCCTTCTTTGCCGGCCACGACCACCGCATCCACTTCGCCGTTGCGGATGGCGTGAAGCGTTTGCTCGGCGTCGGCGAGACGAGCCCGGAGGGCGGTGATTTCGCGGGCTTGCGCGGGACGGGGGGAGCGTTGGGGCGGCGAGGTTTTCAAAGTGCGGGGCTGCCGTTGGCGTCCAGATCCAACCCGGCAAACAGGCCGGAGGTGTTCGACAGGTTGCCGATGAGCCGGCGGACCGGCCGCGGGAATTCCCGGACGAGCGTCGGGGTCGCGACAATCTGGCGCTCGCGGGCCAGGCTGGGCTGCTGATAGACGTCGATCACCTCCAGATCGAAGTTGTCCTTGAGTTCGGTTTCGCACAGGTGGCGGGCGCGCAGGATGGCCTGGCGGGATCGGTCAGTGGCTCCCGCCACGTACAGCCGCAGCACGCATTTGCCCGCCGGACGGGTCGCCAGGGCCTGCTCCAGGGCCTTGGTCACACTGGTGGCCTGGTGGGTTTTCATGGGCGTGCGTCCCGGCGGATGGCGGGGCGCAAATCCAACCCCACGAGCACGCGCTCGGTGTCCGACAGGTCGCCGATGATTTTTCGCACGGGCTGCGGCAGCTTTCGCACCAGCGTGGGAATGGCCAGGATTTGGTCGCCTTTGGACAGTTGCGGCCGCTCGAGCAGATCAACCACCTCAATGGCATAGCGGCCTTTTAGGTGGTCCTCGCAAATCGCCTTGAGGTTCGAAAACGCCGTCAGCGATTTAGGCGTTTGGCCAGCCACGTAAAGGCGCAGTTGCCAGAGCCTGGCTGGCCGGCGAGCGGAGCCCGGTGGTGGTGGGGTCCCGTTGGTGGTTTTCATTTTCAATGCCCTGGTTTGGATTTGTCACGCCCGCTGGGGGCCCCCGGAGCATCCGCCTGGCGCAAGCGGGCCAGTTCACTCCGTTCGTCCGTCAGCACGCGCGCCTGCCTGCCGACCTGTTCGGCCATGCGCCGCAGGTCGGCTTCTTCGGCGTGGTATTCGGAGCGCAGCCCGGCGATCTGCTGTTCGAGCGTGGCGCGTTTGCCTTGCAATTCGCGCTTGCGGCGGGCGGCTTCCTGCTGGCTGGCCAGGAGTTCGGCCTTCTCGCGGGCGGCTTGGGCCACCCGGGAGGCGCCGGTCAGCACGCCGCTGGGACCGATGTAAGCATCGACGAGGTCAATGCCCCGGCTGGAGATCAGGAATTCGCGAACCTGGTTTGAGTGCGCCATGCCGCGCGCTTTGAGCACGTAGAGCACGCGATTGCGTTCGCCGTTGCCTTCGAAGTCCTGCAACAACAGCCAGGCGTCCATGAGCGAGGACATGGCGATGTCACTGTGTTGCAGCGGGTGGCCGCCGTGGGTCAGGCTGGTGAAGAGCGAAGTGACCTGCCCGGCCTTCAAGTAATCGATCAGCCGGGTAACCATCCCCTTGGTTTCGTACTCGGTGCCCGCGACCAGCAGGCTGGTGATGGGGTCCACGATGACGACGGCGGGCTGAAACGCGGCGATCTCCTTGAACATCGTGGCCAGGTGCATTTCCAAGCCGTAGAGGGTGGGCCGGGCCGAGTGAATCCGCAGCAGTCCGCGCTCGATCGAAGGTCCGAGGCGCAACGCGATGGAACGCATGTTACGGACGATTTGGTTGGGCGATTCCTCGAACGAGAAGAAAAGCACGCGCTCGCCGCGCTGGGTGGCGGCATGGGCAAAACAGGCGCCGACGCTCGTCTTGCCGGTGCCGGCCGTGCCCGTGAGCAGAATGCTGGTGCCGCGGAAAAAGCCCCTCCCGCTCAGCATCGCGTCGAGCCGCGGGATGCCGGTGGAAATGCGCTCGCTCGAGACCTTGTGATTCAAGCCGAGGGAGGTGATGGGCAGCACGCGCAGGCCGTCGGCGGCGATGTGGAAGGGAAACTCGTTGGTGCCGTGCAGCGCGCCGCGATATTTCACCACGCGCAGATGCCGCGTGGCAATCTGCTCAAAGACCCGATGGTCGAGCAGGATGACGCAGTCGGACACGTATTCCTCCAGCCCGTGGCGGGTGAGTTGCTCGCGCCCGCGCTCGGCCGTGATGATCGCGGTCACGCCTTTGTCTTTGAGCCAGCGGAAGAGCCGCCGCAACTCGGCGCGCAGGATGGCTTCGTTGGGAAGGCCGGCGAAGAGCGCTTCCAGCGTATCCAGCACCACGCGCTTGGCGCCGATTGAATCAATCGCGTGATTGAGGCGGACGAACAAGCCTTCCAGGTCGTAATCGCCGGTTTCCTGGATTTCACTGCGTTCGATGTGCACGTGGTCGAGCACGATGCTCTTGCGGCGGACCAGGCCCGCCAGATCAAATCCCAGTGACGCGACGTTGGCCTTCAACTCCGCTTCGGTCTCCTCGAAGGCCATGAACACGCCCGGCTCGCCGAACTGCGTTGCTCCGCGCACGAGGAATTCCGCGGCCAGCAGCGTTTTGCCGCAGCCCGCGCCGCCGCAGACCAGTGTGGGCCGCCCGCGCGGCAATCCGCCGCCCGTGATTTCGTCGAGACCCTGGATGCCGGTGGGGCACTTGGGGAACTGAACCGCCGGGAAGTTGGGCTTGGTGGTGGTCGTTTTCATCTGGTGGTCAGTTCTTGCCGGTGGCGCGGGGCAGGCGGAAGGCGAAGGTGGCGCCCTGGCCGGGCGTGCTCTCGCAGCCCAATTCACCATCCATGGCGAGGACCAACTTCTTGACGATGCTCAGCCCCAGGCCGGTGGAGGGCTCGCCCCCGGTGGGGCGCGCGGACAGGCGGCCATAGCGGCGGAACATGCGCGCCTTGTCCTGTTCGCTGAAACCGGGTCCTTCATCCTGAACCTGGCATTCCACGTACCGGCCGTCCGGCGGGCAGACGGTGAGGCGAATCTGCTTGCCGGGCGCGGAGAACTTGACCGCGTTGGACAGCAGATTGTCAAGAACCTGGTAGAGGGCGGCGGGATCGGCCTGCACGAGCGTGTCGTCCGGCGGAAGGACGGCCACCAACGTGAGTTGTTTCCGCCTGGCCGCGTCCTGGTGCTGCAGCTCAACGCGCGCGGCGGCGGCCGACAGACTGACCGGCTCGGTCTTGAGGCGCAGACCGTGACCCGCCGAGGCATTGGCCAGGAACTCTTTCACAAAGGCCAGTATCTGCCGGCTCGAATGCGAGATGTTCTCGGCCATCAGGAGCAACTTCGGGTCCGCCATCCCGTCGGTGCGCTCCCGGAGGAGTTGGGCGCTCAGGTCGATGCCGCTCAGATGGTTCTTGAGGTCATGGGTGAGGATGCCGAGCAATTCATCCCGGTCCTCCGCGAGTTGTTTCAACTCGTCGCGGGCGCTCTTGAGGGCCAGGTGGGTGCGGACGCGCGTCAGCAATTCCGCGTGGTTGAAGGGTTTGGTGATGTAATCCACGCCGCCGCTTTTCAGGGCGCGGACGATCAAGCCTTTGTCGTCCGCCGACGAGAGAAAGATCACCGGAATCTCGGCCCAGTCCGGGTTTTCACGGATTCGCCGGCAAACCTCGAAGCCGTCCATCTCCGGCATGAGCAGGTCGAGCAGGATAAGGTCGGGGCGGTGAACGGCCAATCGTTGGAGGGCCTGGAGGCCGCCGGTGGCGGGCAGGATTTCGAAGCCGAGCCGGCCCAGGGCGGCGCCGATGACCTGGATATTGGCTTCCTGGTCGTCCACGACAAGGAGACAGCCGGGGCTCGTTTCGATAGTTGGGGCGCTCATGGGGTTTTCAGTTTTCGGATATCCGCGGATTGCCCTGGCTGAGCCACCAGAATGGGTGGGATGCTGGTTGGAGCAGGAGGGGGCTTTCAAGATGGCGCTGATGGGATCGCGGGCTGGCGCGCCCGGTGGATGAGGCTTGGCCAAGGGCGCACCGCTTCGCGCCGGATTTGGCTCCGCTGCCGCTGCGCTGCGCCGTCCGAGTTTTGCGGTGGAAGGCCGGGCTGTGTTCTCGGGTGCTGGGCCCGTGAGCCTGGACAGCGAACTGCAAAAACACCACTCGGCGGTGCGGGGTGCCGGGAGCCCGTGGGAAGTCAAGGACGTGGGACTCAAACTCAACCAGCAGAACGTGGAGATCAGCCCGGGCTGGCAATCGGGCGCCGATGGGGCGTGTCCGGAGTGCAGGCGCGGGTGCCGGATTAATGCCTCGGATCATGGTGGTGTCGTTTCATGGTCCGGGTCACACAGTGACAGGTTGGCGGGCGGAAGACTCGATGGCCTCAACGAGTTTGGGGAACGCGGCGAGCTGCTGTTCCATCTGACCGATGGCGTAGGCGTCGGTAAAAGTTGTGAGCGCGGCGGCATAGGCTGCCAGCGGCGGGCACTGGGCGGTTTCGCTGAGGCGAGAGAGACGGTGGGCAAAGGCGCGGGTCTCGTTGACCGCCAGGCTGGCCTGGAGGGCCTGCCATTCGGTCGCCTGCAGGCGGCTCAGTCCGCGGGCGAGTTCCTGCCACTGAGGGGCCTGTTCGGGCGAGGGGCCGGAAACGGTCCTGAGGGGTTCGGTGGGATTCTGGGCTTCTGGGGCAACACCTGGCGAGGCCTGCTGCAGAAACTGGGCCAGGGCCAGGAAGAGGCTTTGGCGCGAGAAGGGCTTGCGGATGTAGCCGCTGAACTCGCGCTGCAGGTCCGACTCCTCCCCGACCCGGCTGGAGGCCGTGACGGCGATGACCGGGAGTGACACCAGCCTGGCCTGCTTGCGGATCTCCGCCAGAGTGGTTCGCCCGTCCATCACGGGCATGCGGATGTCCAGCAACACCACATCGGGCCTGGTCTTCGTCAGGCAATCCAACGCTTCCCGGCCATTCCCGGCAAAAATGACCCGGTGGTGGGTCTGGGCAAA
>Ga0182030_10005615_pt1 | contig 26562 bp, 14 predicted proteins | sample 812S3MmetaG_FD_121299 | JGI IMG/M metagenome (GOLD analysis project Ga0182030, IMG submission 121299) | Permafrost microbial communities from Stordalen Mire, Sweden - 812S3M metaG (Illumina Assembly) | ecosystem: Environmental > Terrestrial > Soil > Wetlands > Permafrost | place: Sweden...
CGTTCAGCCAGCTCGGAAGTAAATTGAGGCTGACCAAGGTAACCGACCAGCGAGCTGGGCGTGATGGTTAACGGCCCGTGTTGATGCCGCCGCGTGACGATTTTTCGGGCGGCCTTGCGGGTCAGCGCGCCGATTTCGCGTTCGAGTTGGCGGACGCCTGCTTCGCGCGTGTAATCCTGGATCACCTGGCGAAGAGTGGCATCGGGAAAGCGGACCAGTTTTTTCTTCAGCCCATGCTCCTCCAATTGCCGCGGCACCAAATGCCGCCGGGCAATCTGCACTTTTTCCGCGGCGGTGTAACTCGGCAGTTCGATCACTTCCAGGCGGTCGCGCAAAGCGGGATGGATGGGGTCGAGCCAGTTCGCCGTGGTCAGGAAAAGCACGCGGGACAAGTCGTAGGGGATGTCAAGATAATGATCGACAAAAGTATTGTTCTGGGCCGGGTCGAGAACTTCCAGCAAAGCGGAGGCAGGGTCGCCCCGAAAATCCGAGCCAACCTTGTCCAATTCATCCAGCAGTATGACGGGATTGCTGGATTCTACCCGGCGCAATGTTTGCAGGATACGCCCGGGCAACGCGCCAACGTAAGTGCGGCGATGACCGCGAATTTCCGCTTCGTCCCTCATCCCGCCCAGGGAAATGCGGGCAAATTTGCGGCCCAAAGCCTCGGCCACGCTTTTGCCCAACGACGTTTTGCCCACGCCGGGCGGCCCGACTAGGCATAGGATCGGGCCTTTCAATTGTTGCTTTAGTTTGATGACGGCAAGGAATTCCAGAAGGCGGTCTTTGACTTTGCGCAAGCCAAAATGCTGTTCGTCGAGAAGACGGGCGGCGGCGGCCAAATCCAGTTTGTCCTCGGTGAATTTGGCCCACGGCAGATTGATGAGCCAATCCAGATAATTCCGCGTCATGGTGTATTCCGCCATCGACGGGGGCATTTGCTGCAAGCGCTCCAGTTCCTTGAGCGCCACTTTTTTAGCTTCTTCCGGCAAGAGATTTTGCTCGATTTGATCGCGCAGATCCTTGGCCTCGGCCGCGCCGGTATCGACTTCCCCCAACTCGCGTTGAATGGCGCGGATTTGCTCACGCAGGAAAAAATCGCGCTGGTTTTTGGACATGGAGGCCACGACTTCGTTTTGAATTTTCGAACCCAAACGAAGCACTTCCAATTCGCGGCTGAGCAACGGCAGCAGCCGGGTGAGTCGGTCCCGGACGACCGGTGTTTCCAGCAAACGCTGGCGCTCCTCGAGACTTAAATTGAGATTGGCTGCAATCAAATCAGCCAGCTTGGCCGGGTCTTCCGTGTTGAGAGCCGCGACCTTAACCTGTTCGGCCAAAGTGGGCGAGAGCTTGACGACTTCCTGGAATTCACGCTCAGCATTGCGCGCCAGGGCGGTCAATTCGAGCGAGTCATCGGCCACGTCTTTCAGCTTTTCAATCCGCGCGATCAGATACGGAGTTTCGGTGGAGTAGTCAATGATGCGAAAGCGGCGCAACCCCTCGACCAGCACACGGACGGTGCCGTCGGGGAATTTGAGCATTTTGAGCACGCGCCCAACGCAACCATGCGGCCATAAATCAGCCGGAGTGGGGTTCTCGGTTTCCGCGCTGCGTTGCAAAACGAGCCCGAGAAAACGGTCTCCCGCCACGACATCGTCAATGAGGCGGATGCTTTGGGGTGACTCAACCAGCAACGGCATGACTGTGCCGGGAAAGATGACGATATCCGAGAGTCCGAGAATGGGGAGGGAATCGGGAAGCGATTTAGACCATACTTTCGTCCCGGCTGAATCGGGTGTCCCACCTGCCCCGAGGATGCTGATAAACTCCGTATCCGGTGTGCTCATGGCCTGGAGTTTATAACCTAGTCGTTGCTGATGGCGAGAGAATGCGAAGACGAGGAGGCCATTGGGACGTCGACGCGCAGGAAGCCATTTTGATAAGAGGCCTTGGCCCGGCTCAGGTCGTAGCCCGCCGGCAGTTCGATCACGCTTTCAAAACCGCCATAATTGATTTCCATGACAAGAAATTTGCACTGAGGCGGCCTGCATCCGTCAGGCCGCTGCCCGCGAATGCGCAAGCGGCCGCCGTCAATGGTCAACTCCAGATTTTCCCGCTGCATACCGGCCAATTCCACTTTGATAATAATAGCGCCGTCGGTGACATAGACATCGGTATTGGGGACCCAATGCGTATCGTGCTCTTTGATGACAGACAACTTTGACTGGGAAAAACTCAAGGATGAACTCAATTTTTGCATGGTATCAGGGGATTCTGTTTCATGGTGAGGTGCTTGGCTGTGAACAACGAATCTTGTCATGCGATGATTACTTTGACTTGACAATAATTTGCGCGGCTTGTCCTTTGCGCGCGTGGAAGACGATGGAATTCTTTGACCCGGCGGGTGAAGCGCATCCGCAATGAGTATCCCGCGCAAAGCTAAACTTGCGCCTGCGCAATCTCGCCCCGAGGAAAGCCGCTGCCGTGCCCGCCACAATGACAAATGTTGCAATCTTCTGCCAATCCATTTCGATAACATAGCTCTTTGTTGGCAGGGTGCAACTGGATGTTTGCAAGTTTTTGGCTGACACGTCCCTCGAATGGCCTTCGGGATTGACGAAGGCCGCGAATTGGAACAGCCTCGATTCTAATGAATTTTGCACCGTTTTCTTCTGCTTCGGTCCTGTCCCGCATTCTGCTTTGGTGCCTGGCGGCCCTGGGCGGAATGCCCGCCCTCGCCGACCATCGTCCCTTGCTGCCGCAGCCGCAGCAGGTGGCCTACGGAAGCGGCACTCTGCCTGTAAACCAACTGGTTATTCGTTTCACTGCCACGCCGGATGCGCAGGACCGTTTTGCGGCGGAGCAATTGGCGGAGGGTTTATCCAACTTTACACATGGCATTCTGCCCATTCAGAAGGGAAAAACCGCCAAAGGAGCGGTGCTCCTGAACCGTCTCGGCACGGGAGCCGAGGTGCCGGGCGACAAAGAAAGCGCGGGGCCGGATTCCCGCGAATCTTATTTCCTAACCGTCAATAACAAAGGAGCGGAGATTCGCGCGTCATCCTCGGCCGGCCTGTTCTACGGCGTGCAGACGTTGCTGCAAATGGTGGAAATGGAAGGAGGCCGGGCGGTGTTGCCGGCGGTGGAGATCCATGATTGGCCGGCGATGCCGTATCGGGGCTTTATGATGGATTTCAGCCACGGGCAGTTGCTGCGGGTTTCGGAAATCAAGCGCCAGGTGGATTTGCTGGCCCGGTTCAAGGCCAATCAATATTACTTCTACTCGGAAATGAGCATCGCGTGGAAGGGCTTTGAGGCGGTCAATCCGGATGCGCGATATACGCAAGACGAAGTGCGGCAGGTCATTAAATATGCGCGGCAAAGACATGTTGATGTGGTGCCTTGCATGGAACTTTATGGACATCTGCACGATCTGTTCCGATCGGAAAGGTTTGCGGATCTTGGACTGCCGCGTTACGGAGGGGAGATTGATCCGCGCAACCCGCGGGCGCTGGAGGTGATCGACGATCTGTTCGACCAAACGGCGGGGCATTTTGACAGCCGTTGGTGCCACGTTGGTTTTGATGAACCGTGGGCGCTGGGTAAAATCGGTTTGACACCAGGCAAAGATCCGTTTATGACTTTCGTGGAGATTCTTCAGCACCTTTCCGACCGGGCGCAACAGCACGGCAGGCGGTTGATGTATTGGGCGGACATAGGAAACGGGGCGAGCACGTTATCCAATCATCCTGAACTGGTGGCCAGGCTGCCGCGGGAGGCCATTTCCGTGCCCTGGTCTTATGAGGCGGAATCGAATTACGACCATTACATTGCGCCTTTGGGCAGCAACAAATTGACAACCATGGTCGCGCCGGGGATCTGGAATTGGAACGAAGTTTTTCCGGATTATCATCGCTCCTTCACGGACATCAACGGGCTGGTGGCCGCGGGCAAAAAATTTCAAACCTTGGGAATAATGAATACGGGCTGGACGGATTTTGGGCAGACGCTTTACCGGCAATCGCTGCCGGGCCTGGCCTTCGGCGCGGTGGCCGGGTGGCAGTCTGAGTCGGTGGATACGAACCGTTTTTTCAACGATTATTGCGCGCAGACTTATCCCGCCGCAGTCGCGCCCGAAGTGGCGGCGGCATTGGAGGAATTATCGACTGTCGAACAAATGTTTGAAGCCATTTTGGGCGATGGAACGCAGTACGCATTCTGGAAAGACCCGCTGGAGCCGGGGCTTTTGTCGCGGGTGGAAAAACGCCAGGATTCGTGCCGGCAGGCGCGATTGCTGGCAGAAACGGCGCAAGAACGCCTCAGCCGCGCCATTACCCTTGCGCCAAGCGATCCGACCCTTAACAGCTTGATGATCGCGGCGCGACTCTTTGATTACATGGGCATGAAAAATCTGTACGCGGTGGAGTGGGCCGGCTACTTTCGGCAATTGCAGGAGAATCCTGACCAACAATCAGTCCAGTTGTATATCGGCCAGGAAATGAACGCCGAAGATCATGGCATGCTGTCCGATCTGCTCGACGCAGTCACGGGACTGCGCGAGCCCTACCGTGCCGCCTGGCTGGAGGAGAGCACCCCTTACCGCCTGGAAACGGCCATGGCGCGTTGGGATGCGGAGTCCAGATTTTGGCTTGACACATGGGGGCGGGTGCATCAGATCCTGCGTTCCCACAAAAAAGGCGAACCGTTCCCTTCCATTGACGTGCTGCGGGCCCGGCGCTAATTCCGCTGATGGGCGGGCGCCAGTTCTTCCGGCGTTACAGTCAATTCTATTTTCTCCGTATGCCGCACGACGGTAAGCCGGGCGGGAACGCCAATCGCCGCCGCCACCAGGTGACGGTGCAGGTCATCGACTCCGGAAATCGGATCATTGTTAAAGGCGACGATAATGTCGCCTTCGCACATGCCGGCCCGGCTGGCGGGGCTGTTCGGCTCAAGGCCGACCACGAGCGCTCCGCGGCTGACGGGCAGGCGGTGGAAACGAACCACTCGGGCATGAATCGGCACATCCTGGCCGGCGACTCCCATCCAACTGCGCCGGATGCGGCCTTCCTTGATCAGCCAGGCTGCCACGAACTGCGCCGTGTTGCTGGCGATGGCAAAACAAATCCCTTGCGCGGGCAGAATGATGGCAGTGTTGACGCCGATGACCTGACCGCGGGAATTGACCAGGGGTCCGCCGGAATTGCCGGGATTCAAAGCAGCGTCGGTTTGGATAATGTTGTCCATGAGCCGCCCCGTTTGCGAACGCATGGAACGTCCGAGCGCACTCACCACTCCGGCAGTGACCGTCTGTTGAAACCCCAACGGGCTGCCAATGGCAATGGCGATCTGGCCGACGCGGACCGAGCGTGAATCGCCCAAGTTAACGTGCGTCAGATTGCCGGCATGAACGCGAATGACAGCCAGGTCCGATTCCGGGTCATCGCCCACCAGAGTTGCGCCTGACAAACGGCCATCAGCCAGGGCAACCTCGATTTTGCCGGCGTTGTGGACGACGTGGCTGTTGGTGAGAATATACCCATCCGGCGCTATGATAAAGCCGGAGCCGCTGCCGCCGGAATCAGGTTTTCCGCCGCGTTCACCGCTGGAATGGTGGACGCGGATGTTGACGACCGTCGGCCCCACTTTTTCAACCACGCTCGAGACGGTTTGGGAATAACTGTCGAGCAAGGCGTCATCAGCCACCGGCAAAGGCACAGCCTCGCCCGCGATAACGGGATTATCGTTGCCATGCAAGACGGGGACCAAGCCTGCCTGGCGCCGCCCGTGAAATGCGACCATTTTCATGCTCAATATTAGCACATGAAATAATGATTGTCATCCAGAACGCAAACATCCCCGAAATTTGGGGTCAGTCCTAGGAAATTGGTATTTTGGACTTGACTTTGGCGGGAATACGGGCCGAATGGTTGAATTATGGCCAGACCATTGCGCATCGAATACCCAGGAGCAACCTATCACGTCATGGCCCGAGGCAATCAAGGCCGCGCCATCTTCAAAGATGACCGAGACCGGCAACGCTGGATGGAAACCCTCGGCCAGGCCTGCGCCAAAACCGGCTGGCGCATTCACGCCTACGTGCTGATGGGAAATCATTATCATCTCCTGCTCGAAACTCCGGAAGCAAACTTGGTCGCCGGAATGAAATGGTTGCAGGGGACCTATACCCAGCGTTACAACGCCCGCCACCAAGTCGGCGGGCATTTGTTTCAAGGCCGATACAAGGCAGTGCCCGTCGAGGCGGCCCACGCCGGCTATCTGGAGAACCTTAGCACCTATATTCATTTGAACCCGGCCCGGGCCGGCCTGATCCAAGCCGGGAAGGAGAAACTCAAGAGTTACCGCTGGAGCAGCTATCCGTCGTATTTGACGCCGCCCCGGCGTGGCCCGGTTTGGCTGGAGCGGAAGCGTGTCCTGGGAGCATTGCGCATCAAGCCGGAAGACGGCCAAGGCTACGAGATTTATCTGGAAGGACGGACGCTGGAGTTGGCCGTCAAAGCGGGGCGCGCCGGGCTGGAAGCGCAATGGCGGGCGTTGCGCCGCACCTGGTACGTGGGGGGCGAGCCGTTCGCCGCGAAGCTGCGGGAGCAAATTGGGTCATTGCTGGAAGGATGTCGGCGCGAGTCGCACCAAGGCCAAGTCAAACGTGAACACGGCGAATGGGCCGCCGAACGATGGCTGCAACAGGGGATGACCGCGCTGGCACTGAGAGAGGAGGATTTGGTCTGTCCGCCCAAAGTCTCAGCAGAGAAGGCGGCGTTGGCGGGCTGGTTGCGCGAGCGCAGCACGGTGTCGTTGCGTTGGCTCAGTGAGCGGCTGCACATGGGCCATTACAGCAATGCCTGCCGCGGTCCTCGAAAGATGAGCCGGGACGCCGAGCGCAAGCGGACCCAAAGCAGGGCAAAACTAGATAGATTAAGCTGAAGGTCGGGGCCACAAGAGGAACGAATACCAATTTTCTAGGACTGACCCCTATTCTGACCCCTATTTCCTTGCCGATGCTTCATTTGACTGGGGCTTATTTTGTGGGTAAGGTTGCCTGCTTTTCTGATTCACGGTTCTTCGTTGTGGCGCCGTGTATTGGAGGGCTTTCCGTGCTTTACCGAAGCGTTCACTTAAAATTATGAAAAACCAATTCGCCCTGGTCCTGACTCTGTCCTTTTACAGAATGTTCGCCATGATCGATTCTGCTGCCGCCCAAGGTACGGAATTTAGTTATCAAGGTCAGTTGACTGTCAACGGCACGCCTGCCGCTGGCAATTGCGACCTGTCTTTCTCCCTCTTTAGCAACAACAACACCAACAGCGGTCAGGTCGGTGCCACGCTAACCAATCTCGGCGTCGGAGTGACCAACGGCCTGTTTAATGTCACGCTTGACTTCGGCGCGAATTTCCCCGGGACGCGCCGGTGGCTGGCCATCGGCGTGCGCAGCAACGACGGCGGCGGCTTCACCGTGCTCAATCCGTTGCAGGAATTGACGCCGGTCCCGTATGCCATTTATGCGTCCAATGCCGGCGCGGCAGCCAGCGCGAACTCCGTTTCTTCGACGAACATCACGGGCGCCATCAGTCTGGCGCAACTTTCAGGAACCGTCATCACGAACAATGCCAGCGGACTGAGTTTAAGCGGCAGTTTTACCGGCAACGGCTCAGGGCTGAGCAATGTATTCATCAGCTCGCTTGTGCAAACGGTTACGCCACTCACGGCCTGGGGAGCCGGCACAACAAATAATCCCGCGGACGGATCTGACTTCGGCCAGGCGATTGTTCCGGGCGGTTTGGGCAGCGTGGCAGGCATAGCCAGTGGCGGACTTCACTCGCTGGCGCTCAGAAGTGACGGAACGGTTGCGGCTTGGGGAGCGGGCACCATCTTTAATCCATCCGATGGTCTCGATCATGGCCAGGCGATTGTTCCGGCGGGTTTAAGCAACGTGCTCGCGATTTCCGCCGGATTCCTTCACTCCATGGCGCTCAAAAACGATGGCACCGTCGTCGCCTGGGGAGCAGGCGCCACAAACGATGATGCGACTTATCTAAATGATTATGGCCAGTCCATCGTCCCAGCCGGGTTAAGCAACGTGTCCGCCATTTCCGCCGGCGCATACCACTCCCTGGCGCTCAAAAATGATGGCACAGTGGCCGCTTGGGGGGCGGGTGAAATTATCTCCGCCAATTTTCCAGATGATGGCCAATCGGTTGTGCCGGTCGGTTTAAGCAATGTCGTGGCCATTTCCGGCGGGGTAATCCATTCTTTGGCGCTCAAAAACGACGGCTCGGTCGTGGTTTGGGGGGATAACACCTATGGTCAAACGAATGTTCCCGCTGGCCTGAGTAATGTGGTGGCCATTGCTTGCGGCGGATTTCACTCGCTGGCACTCAAAAATGATGGAACCGTCGTCGCGTGGGGGGCCGGCCTGACAAATAATTCTGCAGACGGCTTTGATTTCGGCCAGTCCATTGTTCCACCTGCTTTGAGCAATGTCGTGGCCATTTCCGCGGGCGAGGTCCATTCCCTGGCGCTCAAGAACGATGGCACGATTGTGGCATGGGGAGCCGGCCTGACTTACAATCCTACAGACGGCGCTAATTTCGGCCAGTCCATTGTCCCTCCGGGTTTGAGCAACGTCGTGGCCATTTCTGCTGGCGCTGCTCATTCCATGGCGCTTTCGAAATCTCTAGCACCTCCGTCCTTGGCGCTGCTGAATCAGAATGACACCTTTGGCGCGAACGTCACAGTCCAGGGAATCCTTTCCGGCGACGGCAGCGGGTTGACTGATTTGAACGCGACGAATCTGTTCGGTACCGTATCTTTGGCGAATTTGCCGGTCTCAGTGGTGACGAACGGCGCGACTGGAGTGACCTTGAACGGAACCTTTGGCGGCGACGGCGGCGGATTGACAGATTTGAATGCGGCGAATCTGATCGGTAGCGTGTCTCTGGCTAATTTGCCCGCTGCGGTGGTAACGAATAATGCCACCGGCGCAACCTTGAACGGGACGTTTAGCGGCAACGGGGCAGGATTGACCGGTCTTAATGCGGCCAATCTAGCCGGCGTCGTGTCCCTGGCTGACTTGCCCACGACCGTCGTGACGAACACTGCGACTGGGGTGACCTTGAGCGGGACCTTTAACGGCAATGGCGCAGGACTGACAGGTCTAAATGCAGCAAATCTGGCCGGCATCATTTCCCTGAGTGATTTGCCCCCTGCCGTCGTGACGAACACCGCAACGGGCCTGACCTTAAGCGGAAGCTTTAACGGCAACGGCGCAGGGTTGGCCGGCCTGAAGGCGACCAATTTAACTGGCACCGTTTCCCTGGCTAATTTACCCGCCAACCTCGTAACAAATACGGCGGTCGGCTTGATCTTGACCGGAGCCTTCAGCGGAAATGGAAATGGGCTGACAAACCTAAATGCGACGAATCTGACCGGCACCGTGCCAATGGCTCAATTGCCCGGCAGCGTGGCTTCGCTGAACGCCAATCAAACCTTTGCCGGTCAAAACAACTTTACCGCGAACGTGGGGATTACAACCAGTTCCCCGAGTTCGTTGCTGTCGCTTGGCGGCAATAATGCCGACGATAAGCTGGCGATTTGGGATGGCGGCAGCGCGACCAACACGATGGGTTTCGGCGTGGGCGCGGCTCAGTTTCGGATTCACTTGCCCGGTTCCAATAACCGTTTTTCATTTTTAGACGCTCCAAATGGGAACGAGTTAATGACAGTTCTGGGAACAGGCAATGTGGGCATCGGCACCAATAATCCACAAGCGCCGCTCCATGTGAGCAACACTGGTTTTCCGTCCGCGCTGGTGGACAGCTCATCCGTATTCGGCACCTGGCTCGATTTGCGAAATACATCATCAGGAGGAACAAATTGGCTGATAATCTCCACCGGAAATTCCAATGGCGGCGGGCCGGCCAATCTGCTTTTCAATTCAGGTCCCGCGCCGAATGCCACCTCCAGAAATGTCCTTACGCTCGCACCCAACGGCAACGTGGGCGTCGGCAATCTGGCCCCGGGACATTTGCTGGTCGTGGGCAGTTCCGGAAGTCCCGCGTATTGCGACGGCACAACCTGGCAGAACGGTTCGGACCGCAACGCAAAACAAGATTTTGCTGACGTTGACCCGCGTGCTGTGTTGGAAAAAGTCTCAGCACTTCCCGTGACGAAATGGAAATACAAAGTGGAAACGAATGGCGTCCAACACCTCGGGCCGATGGCGCAGGATTTTCATGCCGCCTTCGGCTTGAACGGCGCAGACGACAAACACATCGCGACGGTGGACGAGGAAGGCGTGGCGCTGGCCGCAATTCAGGGCCTGAACCAGAAAGTCGAGGAGCGATTGAAGGCAAAGGACGACGAGATTCAGGACTTGAAACAGAGCGTTGAGCAGTTAAAAGCCATGATCGATAAACTTGTCACTAAATAGCCATCCGGCCAACAATCGTCCCAGGTTAATGCGGCGTAGTTGGCGGTTGCGGTGGAATCGAGTTGCGCGTGAATGGCATATCGTTGTCAGTGTGCATACGATTTCCAGCGCGATCTATGATCGTCGGCGTAACAAATACGAGTCGCATTTTTCTTACTTTTGACGATTGGTTGGTCGTTAGTCCGCCGATCACCAGGGTTTGGCCATCCCAAACGTTGCAAGTATTGACGACGGTCCAAATCTGGGTGCCCGTTCGGACGCTTGGAATCACCGTGGCTTGAACGGTGAATCCGTCCGACGCAACGGTGGCGAGGATGTCGAGCGCCACACCGCCATCCTCGTTGGTGGAACTGATGTGCGTTTGCCGGCCGCTCAGGGTTGTCACCTTGGGGGCGGAGAGAATATCGGTTTTGGCCCGCTGTTCCAGCGCGGCCAGGGCCGACCGAAATTGCGCGTCGGTTAATATGGCGGTGATTTTTTCCTCCGACTTGATCCAGTCAAGGCCAAGCCTTTGCAATGATTTTTCTTCAACATCGACAAATTTGGCCTCGATGGTCAATTGCGAAGGCGCCTGATTCAGCAACTCAACGGCCTGTTCGATGATCTCAAAATCTGACCGGGAGGCGCGCACCAGAAGCCGGCCCAGGCGATCGTCGAAAAAAACAACTTTGTTGGGCTTGCTTAAATCGACGCCAGCCGCTGCGAAGTACGCTCTGATCAATGCGTCGGGGTCCACCGCATTTTTTGGTTTGGTCGCGTCACTCAAGCCGGCTTTGGCGGCCGGAGTTGAGGGGATGATTTGGACACCGGGGATTTCGACCCCCGTGCCGGCAGAACTCCCACCCCCGCCCGTCCCACTGGTTTGAGTTCCCGTATTGAGATGAATCGATCTGACATTCTGAAGCCCTTGGACAAAAGTGTGTGGATCGACTCGGAAGACTTTGGTATAAAGTAACTCTTCTCCGGTAGATTTGGGAGAGAAAACCACGGCGTAATCCTCGACCGTCCACCGAACAGGCTTGCTTGCTGTCTTTGCAATGGCGTCCAGAACATCAATCAAGCGGAGGTTTCGCAACGGAGGGTCAATTTTAACAGTGATTTCGTTTACGTACTCCGATGGCGTTGCAGCGCCACCCAATCCAGCCGCCTGCATATTGAAAAGAAAATTAATGCCGTCGCCGTCAGGGTCTCGTTTTTTGGATTCCATCTGCAACTGTTTGATCACTTCTGCCAAGGGTAAATCGTAATGGACTTCGTCAATGCGGATGCGATTCAATTTGGAAAGGATTCGGTGGCGTCCGTCGAGATTACGGTTTGCTATCGGGCGTGGTGCGGACTGATTTGTATCAACTGCCGCCATCAGAACTGCTGAAGCAGCGGAATCATGCCACGACTGCTCGAACGCAGACGGCCCTTCGACCCAGCCGCAAACGCAAACAACCAGTCCGCCCAGCAGAATTGTCCCCCCTGCTTTCACTGCGAGAACACGCCAACCCCGCAACGGCTTCCATGCTCCATCCGCCAATTGGAGCAGCGATTCCACGCGCTCGCCAAGATTCGACCCGAAGCCGCCTCCGTTGACGCCCATTAATCCAAATCGGCCTTGGACGGTCATTTTCCGCCCCAAGCTGACAAGACATTCTGCCAGCGTGACTGGCCCATTGGGCACGACAGCCACGGCCTGATCGGCGACGAGTTCGCAGTGCCGGTGCAATTGGCGGCGTGTCCACCATGCCAATGGATGCCACCACAGCAACGCGGTGGCCAGATCGGCCAGCAAATACCAAAGAGGATCATGCGCCGCCAAATGGGCCAGTTCATGGGCCAGCACCGCCTCCTGCGCGGGGAGGTTGAACCGGTCAGCAAAATCCGGCGGCAATGCGATGACAGGCCGGAGGACGCCAAAGGCAATCGGACTGGACAAGCGGGACGCCTGTAACAAAGCAACTTCTCTGCGATAACCTAATGGGCCAAGCATTGCCGAAGCCCGCCGGTTCAGATCACTATTGATGATCTTTGGGCAACGGAGTCGCAACACCGCAAAGAAAAGCTGAGCGACCGCGACTCTGGCCATCACAATCGAAAAACCGACCAGCCAGAAAAAGGCAGGCCACCAAATCATTGCCGGCGGGACGGTGAGCCGCGAGCGAAGGGCGACGTCTGGCAGAACCTCATCGGCAGCGTTGGACACCGTCATAGACTCACGCGGCAGCTCCTGCTTTTGTCTGACACTTGACCGCAACGCAAATGCGGCCAGGCCCCGGCCAAATCCACTCAACTCCGACGCCGTCAGCAGCAGCAGGCAAATCACAGTCGCTTGCCAGAGGGTGCGCCGCCAAAAGGGTGATCGGATTATCCGGTTTAGAAGCAAAGCCAGCAGCACCACACAACCGCATTCCACCGCCAGAGCCCAAAAAAGCGCCAACCAAAATCTTTCGTCCAGCACGCTCATAATTTTTTCTTTCGTTCCGCGATCAGCTTGGCCAGCCGATCCAATTCTTCCCGGCTGATGTCCTGCGTCTTAAGGAGATGGCTGACCATGTTGGCGAGGGAGCCTTCGAAGAGACCTTCAATGAAGTGCGCCGACATTTTGTTGGCAACCTCCTGCGCATTGACGCGCGGACGGTAGAGAAACTTCCTGTCCTCGGCGCGGTGGCTGACCAATCCGCGCGCTTCCATCTTGCGCAGCATGGTGGCAATGGTGGTATAGGCGAGATCCGCTTCATCCAACAAATTTCGATGAACTTCCGCCACGGTGGCTTCGGAACGTTCCCACAGGACTTTCATGATCTTAAGCTGAAGATCACCCAGACGATGCACATTCGGTTTGGCCATAACAATTACCAAGGTAATACTAACCGGGTAATAATGTAAATGGAAATTTTCACGAAAAAAAATCCCGCTTTTTCAAGCCAGTTTTTGGATCAACTGGCGATGAGCCTTACCCCTGCGGCGGCCTTAAATCCGCCAGGGCGAGACCCTCGCGCAAGCGGATGGTGGCTTCCACTTTGGGAACGTAGAGCTGCGTTTCGGCGGGCAGCCACCGCTCGATCGCCTCAAAACTGCGGGCTTTGTGCGCCTTCAATAATTTGTCCACGCGGCGCTGGCCGCTGTTATACGCGGCGAGCGCGAGTTGCCAGTCGCCATAATGCTTGTGGAGAGCGAGCAGATAGCGGGCGGCGGCATGGGCGCTTTTCTCCGGTTGATAACGTTCATCAAACGGCCAAAGAGAAAGGTGCTCGATCCGCGCGGTGTCCGGCATCAGTTGGAACATTCCGGCGGCACCGGCCGGACTGCGGGCTTTTGGATCAAAAGAGGATTCGACGCCCGCGACCCAGACTAATTCGGGCGGGGCCTTTTCGGCGGCAAAGGCTTTTTTTAGTTCCGGAACATAAGTTTGGGCAAGGGGCGGCCAGGGTCGTTTCTCCAATTCCCGGACCCACACCGAACGCTGGAGTTTTAACGGTGGCGGCGAGAGGACGCGGGAAGATACCCCCGCCGGCAGATTGGTCCTCATCTGGCTCTGCATTTCGTTGGCGGCGTCCAAATCATCGAGGTGCGCTTCCAACCAGGCCGCATAAGGTTGGGTCTCCTCGAACTCTTTCAAAACCGGCAGCACTTGCACCGCGACAGCTTTCAACGAACCCAGTTCGTAAATGTTGGTGCCGTCGAATTGGCGCTCCAATTTCGTGAAGAAATCCTGCACCCGGTTCTCATCAATCTGGTCCAGCAAACCGGCCAAGTCCTCGTTCTGGTTGTCCTTCATCCATTGTTGAATGGACCGGGACAATTCGTCCGGCTGGGGTGGCGGAGCAGGCTGCTGCTCCTGCTGCGCACGGGCCACGACCGCCGAGAACAGCATCATCCAGATTACGCAAAATGTTTTAGTGGAGAATGGCATGCGTCTGCAACCAGCGCTCGAAGGCCTCGGGGCCGAGAATTTGCTGAAGGGATTGCTGTTGCTCGACTTGTGTTTGGGAAAGGGCTTCGACTTTTTCGTCGCTCGTCATGTTGGGGTCCTTGCGAATTCGATCCAGCTCGGCCTGGGTGGCGCGGTTTATTTCGTAAATGGAGAGAACTGAAGTCTGAGGGACGTCCAACTGATCCGCCAGGGCCCGGGCAGACCGATAGAGCGGATCCTGGCTCAACTGGTAAGCGGCGTAAAACGGCTCGCCCAAGGTCGTCTTGATAATCGCATCACTCTGGGCGCGCAATTGCCGTTGTTGACTGAGCAGTGCGGGATCCTTTCCGGCGTAATAAAACACAGGCTGCCCGTTAATCGAACTGATGGCATTGAAAAGATCGCGGAACTGCCCCGGGGTCAGGTCCACGGAATGCATCTGTTCGCGCAACTGCTGGGCGCTGGGCGAATAGCGAAGCACATATTCCTCATATTGCGCCGGCGATAAAAGGTTGGCCAATTGCGTCAAAGGTTCTTCGCGCAACCGCACCATTTCCATGGGATCAACCGGCCTGTCCAGCCGGCGTTGCGCTGCCTGGTAAGCCTCGATCTTTCGTTGGGAGCGGGCGGCTATGGAGTAAACCTCCTCCTTCACCTGCGGCGGCAAGTCGCCCAGAATAGGCCCGGTCAAAGTAATGCCGCCGTCGGCGGCGACGACCTCGTTGTTCTGCGCGTCCCATCCAACGCCGAGAAGGATGGTCAAAACCCGCCGGCGATCAGTTTCAAGCGCTTCCACTTTTGCGGTGGCCGCCTGCACGACGGCGGGGTCCGCGTCCAAATGCCACCATTGATAATTGGGGTAAACAACCTCCTCCAACCGGCGGCGGGTATAAATTCGATTGACCTCGGCCGTAATGATGTCCTTGATGGTTTGCTCCGGGCACCCGACCGCGCGCAGATTTTTGACAAACGCAACGTAGTTGGTGGTTTCGATTTGGTCCCAGGTGAAATTCTCGTGCCGCACGACAACGTTTGTCCGGACGAAAAGTCCGATGTCCGTTCTTGATGGCGGCACCGTCGGCACGCCCAGCGGTTGCACGGCAATGTAGAGGAAAACGGCGAGAAAGACATTCCCAACCAGCGAGAGGGCCAGCCAAAAATGCGTGCTTAACGCATTCCTGGCTCTTGAATTCCATCCTGCTGGCGGCGTGTCCATGAGATAATACTACCAAGGAGCCGCGCGGAACTGAGTTCGGCGCCCCCTATTTTTTGGCTTTCAAAGTCCAGTCAATGAGAATTTTAATGTCATCGCCGCAACGCATCAATCCCAGGCCAATGTTGGGGGCGGGCGGATCGACATGAAAGGCGGTCATTTTTAAAGGCACGGTGGCGCTGATCTTGATCTTGTCGCCTTCCAACACTTCCAGGGTCACCGGAAAACTGACTTTGTTAGTGACGCCGCCGATGGCCAGATTCCCGGTCGTATCGAGGGCAAAAGGAGTGCCGGCGGTGTGCGGGCCTTTGAAGGTCATCTCCGTGAGGTTATATTCAATTTGACTGAATTCTTCGGCGCGCAGGGCCTTTTGCATGAGGCCATCCATGATGTCGGCCCCATGTTCAACTTTGGCGTGAATAGAACGAACGGCAATATGTGAATAGACTTTGGCGGGAACTTTGCCATCCGTGACGCCGCCGATGACGGGTTGGGACGCGTCCCATTTTACAGCCGGGCCGAATTCAATGTAGCCGCCGATTAGCACTCCCTGCATCTCCCAGTCGTGCGCAGTGGAGGTGCCATCAACCTTGACAGAGGTGCCCTGGGGTTGAGAGTTGTACCGTGTTTGTGCGCCAGCGGGCATGAGGAACGCAAGGCTCACGAAAAAAGTCGCAAGACCGGCAGACCATTTTGAAGATCCAAAACTGAACGGCGAGTATTTATTCATAAATCAAATAATTCCTTGTCCAACGTGACCTTTTGCTGTTTTACGACAGACTCGTTGGCTTTGATGGCCACAACAGTCGCATCCAGACCGTCCCGCCAAGTGGCGGCCGGCTCGTAGGGCTTCAAGGACTTAAGGCTTTCTGCCAGCGCTTTGGGATCATCGTCTCCAAAGTTGTCAATATAATCTTTGACCGTCCCGGCGAGTTGCCCGACGTTGGCGGTGAAAGCCTTCAAGGCGTAGTAAACAGGCGTAAATGGTGTCTTGTTTCCGGCCGTGGCAGAGGTGCCGATGGCCGTTTGCTTGGTCGCATTGGCCGTTAGCGCGATGCCCGTCTCCTCATAAAAATCGTCCTTTCGTGCATAAACTTCCCATCCACCCAGTTCCGCCCCGGCTTCGTAAAACAACCAGGCTTTGGCATCGCGCACCATGACGGCGGATTGGGTGCCGTAATACATTTCGTAATCCTTGTCAAATGAGTTGCACAGGGTGGCGTCGTAAACCAGGCGGATTCCGCCCGGATACTCGAATACTCCTTGAACGGTATCCGCTACGTCGCGCCCGTCCTTCCAATGAATCAATGAACCAAAGCCTGTCACAGCGATGGGGCGCTCCTTGAAAAACCAGGTCACAGCGTCGATTTGATGGATGCCGATTTCGCCCATCAGGCCGGTGCTGGTTTGCTGGTGCAAGCGCCAATTGAGCGCTTTTTCGTGATCAGGATCGGACGACGAGCTGACCCAGCTATTGTTTCTGTGCGACTGCGCGCGCGCCATGACGATTTCACCGAGCGCGCCGGCCCGGATAAACGGCAAAAGAAAATGGCGCTGGGGATGCGACCGTTCCTGCAAACCGGGTTGGAAAACCAGCTTGATCGCAGCCCGTGCCGCGCTGGCGATGGCCCTGGCATCCTCAATTGAATTGGCCAGGGGCGCTTCGCAATAGACATGCTTGCCCGCCTGCAGCGCCGCCAGGGTCATGGCCGCATGATCGGGAGTGGGCGTGGCGATGACCACTGCCTGGACGTCCTTGCTGGCCAGAAGCTTTTGGTAATCGTCGAATCTTTCAGCCTTGGGCGCGTCGTTATTGCCCGCGCGACGCAGAGAGGAAGGGTAGTTATCGCAAATGGCAACCACCGGCGCATTAGGCAGCAGGGCCAGTGCTTTGAGAACTTCCCGGCCCCAGGCGCCCAAGCCGATGATACCGTATTTGACAGGAGGGCCGACCGGAATCTTGGTTAGCGGAGCCTCGGCGGATGCCGCCGGCTTTGCGGCGTCATCAGCGTGAAGTTCCACCCCGCCCATCATGGCCATGACGGTGGCCAGCGAAGTATTCTTGAGAAAGTTACGTCGATTAAATTCCGGCAGATTCTCTTCTTTATTCACAATTCAATAAGAAAGCCATCAATAGACGCATTTAATCAAGCATCAATTCGAGGTAAATGAATCCTCGCACGACCAATTCATAATCCGGCCAAAACATTGGCAGCAGGACATTTTCTGAAAGAAAGCCCCGTAATATGGGATAAACGCCATATACGATACATAGGTCTGAAAAGAGGCAACATCGATTACATGATTGATAGTCAACGACTTAATCGGCAACAAAATCAATAACAGACCCGTAACATGTTACTGGTTTCTCTTGTTTAATTGAGATAATGGCTAAATTTAGCCATTGGAGGGAACTGCAAAAAAAACCGCCGCCGGATTTCTCCGACGGCGGGGTGATTTAATAATTATTAGCGGCTATTACTGCTGAACCACGACGTTCACATTGGTGTTCGCGGTGATAATGGGCAGTGTGAAACAGGTCGATGTGCCTGTCGCGTTCGTCGTTCCCGCAGACGTCCATGTTATCGGCGGATTCAGGCTGCCGTTGGTCAGCACAGTGTAGAGGACACCGGGGACAGATTGCCAGCACACGACGAGGTTCGTCCCTGTCGCATCAACTGACGCGGTGTTGCTGATGACGTTGAACGGATTCGTAATGTTCACTACGCCGTAAGGGGAAGCAGCCGGCAGCGTGTAGTTGGCTGCCGCGGTGCCGATGAGCGCCAGAGCCGGGGTGCCCAACGCCGTGATCCCCTGCGACCCGACACTTGTGCTGGCCAGGGTGCCCGGACCGGTAGTTGGGTCAACGGTCACGTTGCCGATGTCAGGTGTGAGCACACCCGCAACCGTCAAGATCGACGCAGCCGCATCCGTTGCGCCGTCATACGGCCGGGTGCCAATCAAGCTAACCCCATACGGTTGCACCGTCAGCGAGTTGGTAACATAGCTGATGCTGTAATTGGCTGCCAGGAAACCGCCTGTGCCAATGGCTGCGCTGGGCGTGATGGTATCAATGCCTGCCGGATCATATTGGTTCGTGCCGTTAGGCGTGGCGGTCATTGTCACTGATGTCGGGGTTTCTGAACCCACCAAAGCCCCGCCACTCACCGTGAAGGCCGTTGGGTCCAGGGTTATCGCCGTACCATAAGTCTTAACCACCGGGTTGGCTGTAATGATCACAGGAGTACCGACGTCGGCTGGACCGATGGTGACGGAACCAGTCGCGTTCGTCGTCGTGTAATTGCTCGCCGCAGAACCGCTCAATGAGAAGCCGGTAAAGTCGGTGATGTTATAGGTCCCGGCATTACTGCCAGCCAGGATGCCACTGCCGGACAGCGTCAGGTTTCCGGCGTCGCCGCTGTACTCATTAGTGATAGTCAAGATTGCCGAGGAAGCATCGTTGGTGCCGTCATAGGGCCGGGACCCGGTCAAAGCGACTGGCAACGGAACCACAACTAATGCGCCGCTCGCGCCGGTCAGCGTGTAGTCGGTCCCCTTCGTGCCGCCAAGCGCCAGATTCCCAAGCGATGTAATCGCATTGGTCCCGATGTCCGCGCTGGCCATGCCACCGCTGCCTGAGGCCACCGTCACATTGTCAGTGCCGACCACATTCGACACCACCAAGGCTGAGTTTGTGACATTTGTCGTTCCATTATAGAAGTTTGTTCCCGTCAGAACCGCCACCAATGGGTTAACGGTCAAAACGCCGGTGTGATAGGTGATGGTATAGTCATTCTCCGTCCCCGAGCCACCGGTCGCTGCGCTGGGGGTGATGGTGCCCGTGCCCGCATTGGTGGTGCTGAAGGTCAAGGTGACCGTCCCTATCGTTTCAGAGTTCGAAAATCCGGAAGCCGTAAATAACGTGCTTCCAGAGACGGGAGTTACCACCGAACCATAGGTAAACGCCTGGGGGCTGGCCGTGACACTCAACGCCACCCTGCTTACCGTGAAGGTGCCGTTGGCATAGGTGATGGTGTAGTTGCCCGGACTGAAGTTCGTCTTGCCCGAAAGTTGGGCTGCAGCGCTCGGAACGATCGCGCCAGTGTAGACAGCAACCGGCGTCGTTGGCGTGCCGTCAGGACAGGTCAAAGTCACAGTCATCGAGGCAGTTGTTTGACCGTTCTTGAAGCCGCTGGCTGTAAAGTTCGAAGTTTCCAGTGTATGGAAACCAGGATAAGTGTAGCCATAATTCATGGACTCGGCGGATGCTGTAACTGTCAGCGCGACTGGAGTCACCGACAAGCCGTTGTTGAGGGCGTTGTAGGTGATGGTGTAGTTGGCCGCCGCAAACGTCCCGCCCGTCGCTGCGCTGGGGGTAATTTTATATGCGCTGGCAGCCACCGGCGTGTTCGTTCCCGCGTAAGTGCCCGTGCCGGTGGCACCCGTCATGGTGACGGACCCGATGGTTTCACCGTTCAGCAAACCGCTGCTGCTAAAGGTTGTGATACCCGTATATGGTGCCGCCGTGCCATAGGCAACGGATGTGGCCGTAGCCGTCACTGACAGCGCCGCCGGAGTTATGGTCAGCGTCGTGGTGGTATTGGTTACGGCATTCAACGTGACACTAGTTGGATAGACATATTGGATGGTCCAGGGTGATCCAGTCACGGGTATATGGATGGGGCTGTCCGGATTAAACGTGAAAGAAAAGTCGCCGGTGGAGTCGTTGATTGTGGTTGACTGCACGCTCCCGTCAATCGTAACGGTGACGGTATCCCCCACGGTTGGATAAACCGGGCCATTAGCGTAACTGACCGTGCCGGCCAGAGTTATGGCTGTTGTGCCATAGACCTTGGACTGGCTGGCTGTCAAATTCGAGAAAAGAGGCTCAGGCAAACCGCCCGTTACCACCAAGTCATAGTTGACGCCGTTGGCGTCGAGTTGAACTGTAGCGGAGGCGCCAGCAGCCAGCCCATTACCTTTGACCGTAACCGTCTCGCCACCTGCGTCGGTGATAGTCGTGGCGGCCTGGATCAGGTAATAGATGCCTGCTCCCAGCGGTTCAGGAGAAGCATTGGTCACAATGAAAGCGTTGCCGCCCAGGGATAACGCGCCCGCAGTGATCAACAGGGCCGGATGATTACTATCGCCGTTGGGGCTGGTCGGCACGATTGTCAGGTTAATCGGCTGTGCTCCAAAGCTGATCGTGCCGCCAGCGGCAGAGTCATTGAGAGTGGCGGCGGTGCTTCCCACAGTTGTGCCAGTGCCAAGGGCACCAAACGAGCACTTCGCTGTAGAGGAGGGCAGAGTGAAGGGATCGGCTCCGCTCACGTCAAGAATTCCGCCTGCGTCGATGACGAGGTTGGTCGCGTTAGGGAGGGCATTATTGTTGCCCAAAAAGACCTGGGCGGTAGCGCTATAGCCATCCACGACGAAGGTGCCGGCGAAGGGGTTGGCGCCTGCTGTCGGAGTTATGTACAAAGGCTGCGTGCCGGTTTGGATAACGGTATTGGTGCCGCTGATGGCACCAGAGATGATAACAGATTGGCCGGCGGTGCCAACTGTCTTGATCGTTACAGACGAATAATTTGCCAGAGGCGCGGTAGTGGCGTAAACAGTGGTGGCCCCTGTGCCTCCTCCACCGCCCGACATAATCCAATTTCCGCTAAAAGTCGCGCCACCAGTGGTGCCTACAAGATTTACCTGAGCAGGTATCCCCGTGGCATAAGTTGGATAATAGTTATAGTTAACAACGTTGTTCGGAATCGTTATAGCCGCAGTTCCCTCGGCCACCAGCGCGCCGCCGCCGCTATTCATCAAGTAGATGGGTCCGCTGCCAAAAGAGGCGCTAGTATTATAGTAAACAGTGCCGCTGGCAAACGATGAGCCAGTGAAACCCAGATAGGTCCCGCCGCTGTAGGTATTTGCCCCGTTAAGATAGGTGTAACCGGCCCCGTTTTCAATGCAAAGTCCACCGGTCGAAGGGCCGGCAAGGACGACATTGATTGCTATGACACCGGGATCGCCGGTGCCGTTGTCGTCGGTTGGGTCACACGCGTTCAGGTTGTTTGCCAACAGGAATAAGGTGCCGGTGCCCGCGATGGTCGCGGGACACGGGTTCGGGTTGAGCGAGCCATCGAAAAACCCCGCCACGGTGTGGTTGGCATTCATCGTGACGGTAAACGCGGGCGTGCCAGTGCCGCTGTTGCAGGCAAAGAGCAGAGCTTCGTTTTCCACAAAGTTTACCGGCGTCATGGTGGCCTCCGAGGTGGACGTGCTCCAACTGGCGTTTTCCCATGTGCCGTTTAACTGGGAAGTGATGGTTTGAGATGTGCCCAGAGGATCCCAGCTATTCCCGGTGAATGCCTCGACGCTTTGGGTAAGCTGAGACAAAACCAGACACGAACCGATCAACAGTAACTTTTTCATATTTATTGGGTTGGATTATTGCGGGTGGTTTTCGAGTATTTAGTTATAATTTCGAATTTCTAAGCCAGACAAAAGCGCCAAAAACGAAACAAAACAGCGGCGCTCTTCAGGCACCAATTCAGGCGCAGTCCAGTCGTTACAGCGTGAGAGTATGCATATTACCGCTCTCCGAGGCAAGAACAAAATCAAAATAAATTGGTTGATACAAGACCATGACTCAGTGTGAAATGTCCATCCGGCGTTGCCATCAGCGCAGCCATTGTCATTCTCAAATGAGAAGCAGCATAAAAGCTGCCACGAAACCGGATGAGAATGCGCAACACAAGCCGCAATTGGTTTTTTCGCGGGCCGGGTATGATTCCGTGGAACATTGCCGCCCGGCCTTTTAATCTTTATGGCAGGAAAAAATAAAAAAGCCTGTGGAACAGCAAACTGATAAAGTCAACAAATTTTGAAAATGAAAAAACGCCCTCACTGCACCAACGGATCAGCCCAAGGCTGGTTGCGGGTGTTGACATTCATTTCCTGGCCATCAACCACAGACTTGATAATTTTTCTCTGCTGCGGCTCTATCCAAAAACTTGCAGGTGCCTTTGTGAAGGGATTGCGCAGGTCCACTCGCAAGACACCATCTGTTATCTCAAATGCTTCGATTTTCATGTCCACCCGTTTAGCCCCGCCTACCGGCTTCTCCAGACCGTAGAATAATGGTGAGACTTTCTGGAAACCCAACCTAACCCGTCTTTCCTCCAACAGTCCGTCATTTAATTTCCGGCCGTCGAATTCCTTTACAAACTTCGCAATAGCCACTGGCATATTACTTTCGGCATCAGCCACTTCCAGATAACTCGGCAACCAGTAAATACCGGATGTAAAGACCGTGTAACCGGTCATCCCTGACTTGTCCAGAGCGTAAAAAGTGTGGTCAGCGGCTATGAGGCAGTTCTTTCCTGAATGAGGTTCGTGGACGGCAATAATGGAAAATTCATTCCAGTACGGCGAAGGGGGTCTTGGGATTACTTTGAAAACAGCGCGCTGTGCGGGAATCTCTTCGACAGTGCATTTTACGGGCGGATTCGATGATCCGGGCAGGACTAACTTGATGGTGACGTTGGACCAACTGCCGCTTAATTGCAGTTTTGTCGGCGTGTCGAACGGCGGCAGGTCAACGCAACGGGCAGTGTTTCCAAAGGACAACAAACCACTCGAAACGAGCGCGAACCAAAGGATGGTTTTATGCTGCATCGGAATTCTCATAACAGAATTGGGGTGAAGATCAAGATTACTGACGCAAGGGGAGACCCGCCTGGAAGCGCTTCAGTTCCTCGTTGAACTGCTTCGCCAGATCCTTTTGGCCCGCCGTCCCCGCCAGATTAATGGCCTGTTGCGCACTCTGGATGGCGTCGCTAAATTGCCCGACCTCGGCATAGGCGGCGGCGAGGGTGTGGTAAATGACCGGATCTTTGCCGCCGGCTAACGCATTGGCCTGCCGGGCCAGTTCCACCGCCTTGCGCCCGTCGCGCAGCGAGGCGTCTGGAGCCGTGGCCAAAAACCAGGCCAGATTATTTTCCATCGCCGGATCGTCCGGCTTGAATCGCAGCGCCTCCTGGTATTGAGCGATGGCTTCGCCCACTCTTCCCTTTATGAACAGGGTTTTGCCGAGGTTGTCGCGGGCATGCGCATAGTCCGGTTTCAATTGCAGCGCCTTTTGATATTGAGCAATTGCCCCGTCCGTTTTTCCCGATTGGGAAAAAGCGACGCCAAGGTTGTAGTGCGCTTCCGCGAAGTCCGGCTTTAATTCCAGCGCGGCTTGGAACTGGCTGATCGCTTCGTCCGTTCTTCCTTCCCGAAAAAAGGCATTGCCGAGATTGTTGTGGGCCATTGCGTAGTCGGGTCTGATTCGCAGGGCGCTTTGGAAATGGTTGATTGCTTCCTCTGTTTGCCCCTTTCGTAAAAGTTCATTGGCCAAGTAATAGTGTGCCACTTCGTTGCCGGTCGTGCAGGCGAGCGCATGGGCCCACAGGCGTTCATTATTGCGCCAATACGCGGCCTGTTTCGAGGCGGAAACCATCAGGATGGCGAGGATGGCAACGGCAATAATTGGGAGCGCAAGCGTCTCGCCGAAAACTTTTTTTGCGCGAGGGCTGCCCGGCGTGACGCCGGCCAGAGCGACCGGGACAGTCACGCTCCCCACAAACCATGTCACCGCCAGACAAATCCCGATCTGCGGCAGGTAGGTGTAACGATCGGCATGGGACTGCGCTCCCACCTGGATGATTCCCACCACCGGCAGCAGCATCAGCAAATACCACAGCCAACCGCTCAGAAGCCACGGCTGTCTTCGCCGCTGCCACCATGCAACCGCTGAAAAACCAACCAGCAGCATCCCAGCCAGAACCATCTCTCCTGTTGGCAGACCGTCGCGCCGATAGGGATAAAACACCGAAAGCCCCGCTGGGAACACCATCTGACCAAGATAAACAGAGCAGGCCAACAACGCGTTGCCCAAGCGAAACGGCAGCGAAAACAAATCCATGGACCGCATCGCTCCTGCTTGCGCCAGAAATGTTGCCACACAGGCACCGATGGACAGTGCCAGCAGAGGCAGCTTTTCCATCGCCAGTTTTCCCGGCAATTCCGCCCGTCGCAATGGCCAGTAATCCAGCACCAGCAGCACCAGAGGCAGCGTCACCAGCATCGGCTTGCACATCAGGCCCAGCGCAAACAAAAGCAGCACCGACCCGTAACGCCACCACACCCGTGGATGGCGCACATAGCAGACATAGGCGGCGATGGTTAACATGAAAAATAATCCGCTGAGGACGTCTTTGCGCTCGGCCACCCAGGCCACTGATTCCACCCGCAACGGATGGATGGCGAAGACCGCGGCCACGAAGGCGCTCCGCCAAAGAGCGCCTGTCATCTGTCGCAGAACCAGGAACAGCGTGATGACTGTCGCGGTATGAAGGAGGACATTGGTGAGATGATGTCCGCCGGGATGCAATCCATACAATTGGCAGTCCAGCATGTGGGAAAGCCAGGTCAGCGGATGCCAATTGTCAGCCTGAATGCTGGTGAACGCCCAGACAATTCCCTTGAACGTCAGCCCCCGGGCGACCATTGGATTATCATACACATAATGATTGTCGTCGAAGTTAACGAACTCATGGCCAAGAGTCTGGCCGAAAACGACAAACGTGATCGCGGCCAGGGCAAGACAAATCCACGGCGCCTGCCCACTCTGAACATTAAAGGACGGACGTTTTTTTATTGGCGCGCATTTTTTCGCAAGATGTTTCATTGCTGCTATTGATGCAGGGGGAAACCCGCCTGGTAGTGCTTTAATTCGTCGTTGAACTGCGTTGCCAAGTCCTTCTGTCCAGCCTTCTCCGCCAATTCAATGGCCTTCTGGATCATTTGCACGGCGTCGGCAAATTGGCCTGTCTCAGCCAAGGCAGCCGCCAGAGTATGAAGAATGATTGGGTTTTTTCCACCGGTTAAAGCGCTGGCCTGCCGGGCAAGATCCACCGCTTTGTAGCCGTTGCGCAGGGAGGCCGGCGAACAGGTGGCCAGGAGCCAGGCCAGATTGTTTTGAACTTCTGGATTGGCTGGTTTGACTTGCAACGACATTTGGAATTGAGCGATGGCCTCGGCCGTTTTTCTCTTTTGCATGAAAACATTGCCGAGGCCGTAGTGCGCATCGGCGGAGTTTGCGTCGATTTCCAGCGCTTTTTGAAAAAGAGCGGCCGCTTCGTCTACTTTTCCCTTTCCGAGCAGGGCGGTGCCGAGATTAATGAGAGAATCTGTATTGTTCGGCGCCACTTGGACGGCTTTCTGGAAATGTTCTATCGCTTCGTCCGTTCTCCCCTCTTGAACGAGAGCCACGCCAAGATTGTTGTGGGTGCCGGCGGAATCCGGCTTGAATTCAGCGGATTTTTGGTATTGACTGATTGCCTGGTCCAATTGACCTTGTTTTTGCAGGCATACGCCCAGATTGTAAAAGGCTTCGGCGTAGTCCGGTTTGATTTCCAGTGCTCTGCGATACTCGGCCATCGCTGCGTCATCTTTTCCTTCCCCGGCAAGGGACACCCCGAGGTCGTAGTGGGTTTCGGCGATGTCCGGCCTGATTTGCAAGGCCTGTTGGAACTGGGCGATGGCGTCGTCCCATCTTTCTTTTTGCAGGAGAACGTTACCCAGGCCGAAGTGGGCCACATCGTTGCGGGTGGTGCAAGCGAGCGCGTGGGTCCATAAGGTTTCGCCGTTCTTCCAGTACGCGGCTTGATTCCGGGCACAGATCGTCAATACTCCGACCACACCCGCCATCAGACCTGCCAGCAACAACCGGTTTATCCGCCACTCCGCCACCAGCCAACTGATTCCCACGTAAATCCCGATTTGGGAAAGGTAGGTGTATCGGTCGGCGTGGGCCTGGACACCGACCTGGATGATCCCCAGCACCGGCAATAACACCACCAAATACCAACCCCACCCCACCAGCAGCCAGGGCCGTTTGCGTCTCTGAGCAAAGGCTAACCAGGAAATGCCCGCCAATAGCATCCCGCCCAATGC
>Ga0182030_10005618_pt1 | contig 26556 bp, 24 predicted proteins | sample 812S3MmetaG_FD_121299 | JGI IMG/M metagenome (GOLD analysis project Ga0182030, IMG submission 121299) | Permafrost microbial communities from Stordalen Mire, Sweden - 812S3M metaG (Illumina Assembly) | ecosystem: Environmental > Terrestrial > Soil > Wetlands > Permafrost | place: Sweden...
CATCCCCTCGCTCATCGCCTTCGGCATCGGCGGGATCATCGGCACGGGAATCTTCGTGCTCACGGGCGTCGCGGCGGCGACTCACGCCGGCCCCGCCATCGTGATTTCGTTCATCATCGCCGGAATCGGCTGCATGTTCGCAGGACTCTGCTACTCGGAGTTCGCCGCCATGGTGCCGGTCGCCGGCAGCGCCTATGCCTACAGCTACGCGACCCTCGGCGAGCTCGTCGCCTGGTTCGTCGGCTGGAACCTGATACTGGAATACATGATGGCCTGCTCGACCGTGGCGGCGGGATGGAGCGGCTATTTCATCAAGCTGCTCGAGCATTTCCATGTCAACTTCATTCCGGCCTCATTGAGTTCGGCGCCGTTCGAAACGTCCGGGCCGGGAATTCAATTCCATGCCACCGGCGCCTATGTGAATCTGCCGGCCATCGTGATCATCGCGGCCGCGACCTGGCTGTGCTACCGCGGCATCAAGGAATCGGCGGTCGTCAACACCATCATCGTGGCCGTGAAGGTGAGCATTGTGCTCGCCGTCATCGTGTTCGGCGCGTTCTACGTCAACACGGCGCACTGGTTCCCCTATATTCCGGCCAATACCGGGCAATTCGGGCATTTCGGCTGGAGCGGCATATTTCAGGCTTCGGCCATCATCTTTTTCGCCTATATCGGTTTCGACGGGGTCTCCACCGTCGCCCAGGAGGCGAAGAATCCGCAGCGCGGCATGCCCATCGGCATGCTCGGGAGCCTGGCGATCTGCACCGTGCTCTACATTTTGATGTCCAGCGTTCTCACCGGGCTCGTGCCGTTCCAGTCGATGAACGTCGCGGCGCCGGTGGCGGTCGCGCTCGAGGCGCACCCGCAGCTGCGCTGGCTGTCGTTCTGGGTGATCCTGGGCGCGTTGTTCGGCCTCACCTCGGTGATCATCACCATGATCATTCCCCAGGCCCGCATCTGGCTCACCATGTCGCACGACGGGCTGCTGCCGAAGGTGTTCGGTTCGGTGCACCCGACCTACCGCACACCGCATATCTCGACGCTGATCACCGGCGTCGCCGCCTCGCTCGCGGCGGGTCTGATACCGCTCGGTGTGCTCGGCGAACTCGTGTCCATCGGCACGCTGATCGCCTTCATCGTGGTCTGCATCGGCGTTTTGGTGCTGCGCTATACGCGACCGGATCTGCCGCGGCCATTCCGCATCAAGGGGGTATGGGGGGTGTCGCTGCTCGGCGTGCTGTTCTGCTCGGGGATGGCCTATTCGCTGCCGAACGAGACCTGGTGGCGGCTGCTCGTGTGGAGCGCGCTCGGGATATTCATCTACCTGGTCTATGGCTACCGCCGCAGCAAACTGCGGGGGAGTGCCGAGGCGGAAGGCCGCGACGCGGCCGAGCTGACGACCGGACGACGCTGATTGCGGCTCAGCCGCGCAGCGCTGCGGGCGTGAGAGGTCCGAGCGCGTCGATGAGCTCCTGGTAGACCTTCGGGGTTCCCGCGACGATATTCGGTCCGAGCGCATATTCCGCGCCGGTGGGCGTGCCTACACGGCCTCCCGCCTCCTGGATCAGCAATGTTCCGGCCGCCGTGTCCCAGGGTGCGAGCCCGAATTCCCAGAAGCCATCGACTCGGCCCGCCGCCACGTACGCGAGATCGAGCGAGGCGGCGCCCGGGCGGCGCACCCCGGCCGCAACGTTCATCACGGCTTTCAGGATGGCGAGATAGTCGTCGATGTGTTCGGCCGCCATTCGGTAGGGAAAGCCGGTGCCGATCAGAGCGCCTTCCAGCGTGCGCTGGTGGCTCACGCGAATCTTCTTGCCGTCGAGTTGGGCGCCATCGCCGCGTGAGGCGGTGAACAGTTCCTGGCGCAACGGATCGTAAACGACGGCGTGCTGCAGCCTGCCGCGGTGCTCGACGGCGATCGATACCGCGAAGGTCGGGAATCCATGCAGAAAATTCGTGGTGCCATCGAGAGGATCGATGATCCACACGTACTCGCTCTGACCCGTGCGCCCGCTTTCCTCGCCGTGGAATGCGTGATCGGGATGAGCCCGGCGCACCGTGGCGATGATGTCCGCTTCCGCCTGCCGATCGATGTCGGTGACGAAATCGTTGCGGCCTTTGGTCTGGATCTTCAATGAATCGAGACGCGACATGCTGCGGACGATGAGATCGCCCGCGCGTCGCGCCGCGCGAATGGCGATATTGAGAAGTGGCTGCATAATGACGCGCTAGAATAACAGAGCATGACCGCCCTCGTTCGCGTCGTACTCATCGATCCCAGCCATCCCGGCAACGTCGGATCCGTGGCTCGCGCCATGAAGAACATGGCGCTCGATGATCTGATTCTGGTCAGGCCCCGGTCGTTCCCACATACCGACTCCATCGCGCTTGCGGCCGGTGCCGACGACATCCTGGCGCGGGCGCGCGTGGCCGAGACGGTGGCGGAGGCGATAAACGATTGCGGATTCGTCGCCGGCACGACCTCACGCCCACGATCCCTTCACTGGGAGTTCACGACGCCGCGCGACGTGGCGGCGAGAGTCGTGGCGCTTCCCGAGCAGGATCGGGCGGCGCTGCTGTTCGGTTCGGAGCGCTACGGGCTCGGCAACAAGGATCTGGATCATTGCAACGTGCTCATCCGCATCCCGGCCAATCCGGATTATTGCTCGCTCAATCTCGCAATGGCCGTGCAACTCATCGCCTATGAGATCTTCATGACGCGCGAGCAGCCGCAATCGCGCGTGCAGCTGGAAATGCCCCTCGCTCCCTCGGGCGACATGGAGCGGTTCTATGCGCATTTGCAGGCGGTGCTCGAGGAGATTGAGTTCGAGGATCGCACGGGGCACCTCATGGAGCGTCTGCGACGGCTGTTCAATCGCGCCCAGCTCGACGGCAACGAGCTCAACATCCTGCGCGGCATATTGAGCGCGGTGCAGGGCCGCCGCCGCCGCGCAGGGCAAAGCCCGTGCCCGTGACGCCCGCGGTCAGGTACCTCGATTACGCCGCCACGACGCCGGTTGCGCCGGAGGTGGCGCTGCGCATGAGCGAGTGCCTCAGCGCCCACGGGGAGTTTGGCAATCCGAGTTCGGCGAACCACGACTTCGGCATACGGGCGGCCGGGCAGGTGGAGTCGGCGCGGGCGCAGGTGGCCGCCTGCGTGGGCGCCGAGCCGGCTGAAGTCGTATGGACGTCGGGAGCGACAGAGGCCAATAATCTCGCCATTTTCGGCATCGCCCACTATTACCGCGGCTCCGGAAAACACATCGTCACCGCGCGCACGGAACACAAGTCGGTGCTGGATTGCTGCCGTGAGCTCGAGCGTCGTGGCTGGCAGGTCACGTATCTGACGCCCGGGCCCGAAGGGGTGCTCGAGCCGGAACAGATCGCCGAAGCGCTATTGCCGCAGACCGTGCTCGTCTCGGTGATGCACATCAACAACGAGCTCGGCACCATTCAGGACATCGCAGCAATCGCAGCCGTTTGCGCCCGCTCGCATCAGGCTCGGCTGCACGTCGATGCGGCGCAGAGCGTCGGCAAGATTCGATTGGACTTTGCCTCGCTCGGCGTGGATCTCCTGTCGCTCTCGGCTCACAAGGCTTATGGCCCGAAGGGCGCCGGTGCCTTGGTCGTGTGCCGGCGACGAGCGGTGCAGCTCGCACCGCTGATGCACGGCGGCGGCCAGGAACGTTCGCTCCGACCCGGGACCATCGCGACGCACCAAGTCGTGGGCATGGGAGCTGCCTTTGCGCTGGCGCATGCCGAATCCCCGGGCGAGACGGAGCGCTTGCGCGCATTGCGGGAGCGCCTCTGGCAGGGCCTCGGCGCACTCGGCGGCGTTTGGCGCAATGGGGATCCGTTGCGCTCGGTCCCGCACATTCTCAACGTGTCCTTCGAGGGCGTGGAAGGTGAAAGTCTGGTTGCCGATGTCGGCGTCCGTATCGCGGTGTCGACCGGCTCGGCCTGCACGTCCGCTCAGCGCGAGCCCTCCTATGTGCTGCGGGCCCTGGGGCGAGATGAGCGTCTGGCCGAGAGCAGTTTGCGCTTCAGCCTGGGGCGCTACTCGAGCAGCGCCGACGTCGATGCGGCGATCGATGCCATGACGCGATCGGTGAAGCGCCTCCGCGGCATCAGCGGCGCATGATCTATAGCGAGTCCACCCGGCACTACTTCGAGCACCCCGCCAGCGCGGGCGCCGCCACGGGCGTGGACTGGTTCCGCGGCGAGGCCGGCAGCCGCGAACGAGGCATCTGGGTGCAATTCGACCTGCAGGTGCCGTCCGCGGACAGGGGGGGCACCGTGCGGAGCGTGCGCTTCCTGGCATTTGCCTGCCCACACGTGGTTGCCGTCTGCCAGTGGTTGGCGGAGCAGGCCATCGGTCGTCCTGCGGACGTGAGGCTCCCGGAAAGCGTTCAAGCGGTGCGCGCTCGGTTCGAGGTTCCGCTCGAGAAGCTCGGCAGGCTCCTGATCGTGGAGGATGCTTGGGCGGCGGCTGCCGGGGCGGCGATTTTGCGGCGCAATGCGTGACGATATGCTTAAAAATGCGCCCCGGTTCCGCGATGGGCCGCCATCGGAGTGTAGTATCAGGGATCGAGTGGTGATAAGAGGATTACCGGATATGGCGATCTCATTGACGGAATCGGCGGCCGAGCGGGTTCGGTCGCATCTAGCCAGGCGAGGCGCCGGGCTGGGGCTGCGGATCGGCATCAAGAAAACCGGCTGCTCGGGGTTCGCCTACGTGGTCAATTACGCCGACCAAGTGCTCCCCGGCGATGTCGTGTTCGAGGAACGCGGGGTGAGGGTCGTGGTCGACTCGGCGAGCTTGCCGCTGATCGACGGAACCCTGGTCGATTTTGTCAAACAGGGCTTGAACGAGGCATTCAAGTTCCAAAATCCGAAAGCCAAGGGCGAGTGCGGCTGCGGAGAGAGCTTCAGCGTATAGTCGCTCCGGTGCTCGCCGGGCGCGGGCGCGTTGGTTTTTCCAGGTAATACAGGCACTTCGGCGAACCAAGCCAATTGCCTGGCCGGCTCGCCTCCAGTACACTTCGCGGTCTTTGTCGGGCCCTCTTAAGGGCCACCCCCGCAACCGACCCGAGGATCATCATGCCCATCGAGCGCACTCTTTCCATCATCAAACCGGACGGCGTCGGCCGCAACCTCATCGGCGAGGTGTTGAGCCGGTTCGAGAAGGCCGGATTGAAGGTGGTCGCTGCGCGCATGATGCACCTTTCCCAGAAGGAGGCCGAGGGCTTCTATGCGGTGCATCGCGATCGGCCCTTTTTCAAGGATCTGGTCAAATTCATGACCTCCGGTCCGGTTCTGGTGCAGGTGCTCGAGGGCGAAGGAGCCATCGCCAAGAACCGCGAAGTCATGGGAGCGACCGACCCCAAGAAGGCGGCCAAAGGCACCATCCGTGCCGATCTTGCGAATTCCATCGACGAAAACGTGGTGCACGGGTCGGACGCGCCCGATACCGCGGCGCGCGAGATTGCATACTTTTTCCGAGAAATTGAGGTCTGTCCGCGTACGCGTTAGCGTATGCGCGATCAACTCCTTGAGGTCCGAGGCATCGAAGTGCTCGCCGATCGCGTAAATCTTCTCGGCTTGCCGCGACAGGAGCTCGAGGCGTTCGTCGCCGAGCGCCTCGGCGCGAAGCCGTTCCGCGCGCGGCAGTTGATGAAATGGATCTATCGAAAGGGCGCCGCGGATTTTTCCGCGATGAGCGATTTGAAGCAGGAGTTCCGCACGGAGCTCGAGGGAGTCGCAGCGATCGAGGTGCCCGAGATCGTGACCGAGCAGCGTTCGACCGACGGCACCCGCAAATGGATGCTGCGGATGGACGAAGTCCAGGGCATCGAGACGGTCTACATCCCCGAGCCCGATCGCGGCACGCTCTGCATCTCGAGCCAGGTCGGATGCGCCATGGACTGTACCTTCTGTTCCACCGCTCAGCAGGGATTCAATCGCAACCTGAGCGTCGCTGAGATCGTCGGCCAGGTGTGGCTCGCGCAGCGCGAGCTCAAGGACACCAGATCCGACGGGCGGTCGATTACCAACATCGTGTTCATGGGCATGGGCGAGCCGCTCGCGAACTATCGAAACGTCGTGCCGGCGATGCGTATTTTCCTGGACGATCTCGGCTATGACTTGTCGCGCCGAAGGGTGACCTTGAGCACCTCCGGGCTCGTTCCTCAGATCTACAAGCTGGCGGAGGAATGCAACGTCGCACTGGCCGTCTCGCTGCACGCGCCGAACGACGAGCTGCGCAACCGCCTCGTGCCGATCAACCGCAAGCATCCGATCGCGGAGCTGCTTGCCGCCTGCTGGCATTACATCGACCGGCAAAATGGACGCAGCATCACGTTCGAGTACGTCATGCTCGACGGAATCGATGACAAGCCGGAGCACGCAAGAGCTCTTGCGCGCTTGCTGAGGGGCCGCCCGGCGAAGCTCAACCTCATCCCGTTCAATGTGTTTCCGGGCACGCGCTACCGCACCAGCCCGGCGCGCACCATCGTGCAATTTCGGGACATTCTGAACGAGCACGGGGTGATTGCGACCACACGGCGTACGCGCGGAGAGGATATCGACGCGGCTTGCGGCCAGCTCGCGGGCAGGGTGACCGACCGCACCCAGACCCGGCTCGGCACGAAGCTTGGGGTGCCGCGTGCGGCGGCGGAGGTTCAATGAAGGCCCGATTGCGATCGCACGGCGCGGCGTGCTCCGCGGCAAGACCTGTCGCAGCGTCCATGGCCATCGCCATCGTGGCGGCGGCGCTCCTGTCGGCCTGCCACCCAGCGCCTCCGGTGTACCAGCAGCCCGATCGGCACAAGAAGCCCGAGCCCGCACAGGCTGCGATCGCGAACATGCAGATGGCCCTCGAGTACATGCGGATCAACGATTTGGCCCATGCGCGCGATCGAATCGAGCGCGCGCTCATCGAGGCGCCGGCCAATCCGAACGTGCAGGAAACCGCGGGGCTGGTCTACGAGCGGCTCGAGGACAAGGCGAAGGCGCAGCGCGCGTTCTCGGCGGCGGCACGCATTGGCAAGGACGATCCGTCCATCCAGAACAGCTATGCGGGCTACTTGTGCCGCAACGGCAAGACGGTTGCGGGGGAGAAGCTGTTCCTCGAGGTGGCGCACAGTCCTTTGTATCAGACTCCGGAGGTCGCGCTCCTCAATGCGGGCGTTTGCGTGGGCGGCGCGGGTGATGTCCTCGACGCGGAACGCTATTTCAAACGCGCGCTGACCATCAAGCCGAACATGCCCGAAGCGCTGCTGCAGCTCGGCAACATCGCCTTGAGCCGCGGCGATTCGCAGGAGGCACTCGACTACGTCCAGCGCTATCTGGCGGTGAACGCCCCGAGTCCGGAAGTACTGCTGCTCGGCGTACGGGCGGACCGCAAGCTCGGTGACAACACCGGAGCGGCCGTGTTCGCGCACCGGATAGAGACTGATTTTCCAAATTCGGAACAGGCTCAGCTGTTGCGCAGCGGCATCGATCGATGAGCGAGGATCCGCAGGCTCTCGGGCAGCGATTGAAGGCCGAACGCGAGCGGCGGGGATTGAGCACGCAAAAAATTGCCAACGGCATGCACCTCGACGAGTGGGTCATCGACGCGCTCGAGACGGGGGATTATCGGCGCATCGGTCCCGAGGTGTATGCCAAGGGCCACCTGAGAAAGTACGCAAGCCTGCTCGGCGTATCCGCGGCGCCCCCGCCTGTCGACGCCGTGCCGCCCTCCGTACCCTCGACGGCCACCGGCTATCCACCGCCCATCGTGAGGCTCGACCCACCGCAGGACGACCACGCAGTCTGGCCCCGTGTCGGAGCGGTGGTCGCGGTCGTGATATTGGTAGGCGGAGTTTTTTGGTGGCGCGAGTCGCACCGGGGACTCTCCGCGCCCAGCCCCGCGTTGCAACCCGCGCCGCCGGTGGCGGCCTCGACCGAGGCCTCGCCGGAAGACGCCGCGGCCCCGGTCGATCGGGCGGATTTGGCGGATGAGGCCGCCCCGGCGGCCACTTCAGCCGCTGCGCCCATGAACGAGGCTGCCGCTGCGCCGCCGCGTCAAGCGCCTGCGACGCCCGCGATGAGCGCCAACAAACCGTTGCCCTCCCCCAACGCGGAAGCGCCGCTTGCGTTGTCCGCGCCGACTGCCAGCCCTGCCGCTGCTGGCCCCGCCGCTGCTGGCCTCACACCCGGAGTCGGCAAAGCGCGTTTGCGGCTGAGTTTTTCTGCGGATTCCTGGGTCGAGATCCGCGACTACTCGGGCAAGCGCATTTTTTCGGGAAATGGCCGCGCGAACAGCGTCAAGACGGTCGCCGGCGCGGCGCCGTTTCGGGTCTTTCTGCGCTCGGCAAGCGGCGTTCAATTGCAGTTGAACGAGCGCGCCGTGGCGATCGGCCGGCAATTCATCTCAGGCGACGAGGCTCGCTTCGAGGCGGGTGCCGACGGCGTGCTGCGGCGTGATCCGCCGCCGGCGCCCGGCAATGACCCACAGACGGCTGCTGTGTCCCCCCACGGCTGAAACGGAGTCTCCTTGAGCAAGATCATCGAGCCGTTGCGCGGCGTTCATGATGTGCTGCCTTCGCAGGCGCCGGCGTGGCAGTTCCTGGAGAACACCACGCGTGCGGTGTTCGAGAGCTACGGATATGAGGAATTCCGCGTACCCATCATCGAGCAGACGCAGCTGTTCAAGCGCTCGATCGGAGACTTCACCGACATCGTCGAGAAGGAGATGTTCAGCTTCGTGGACCAGGGCGAGGATCACATCACCCTGAGGCCCGAGGCGACCGCGGGGATCGCCCGCGCAATGATCTCGAACGGCTTGGTACGCGACGGTCGGCTCAAGGTCTGGTGCATGGGCCCCATGTTCCGGCGCGAACGGCCGCAGGCGGGGCGGTACCGCCAGTTTCATCAGATCGACGCCGAGGCGTTCGGCTTTCCGGGGCCGGACATCGATGCGGAGATCATCCTCCTGTCCGCGCGATTGTTGCGCAGGCTGCGTCTCACGGGCCTCAGGCTGTTGATCAATTCGCTCGGAACGCCGCAGGTGCGGGCCGTATTCCGCGATCAATTGAGCGCGTATTTCGCCGGTCACGAGGCCGCGCTCGACGAGGACAGCAAGCGGCGTCTGACGGGAAATCCGCTGCGCATTCTCGACAGCAAGAATCCCGACATGCAGCGTCTGATCGCAGGCGCGCCCTCGATGCTCGATGCATTGGATGCGGAGTCCAAGGCGCACTTCGATGAGCTCTGCGGACATCTGCGGGGCGCCGGCATCGCGTATGATGTCGAGCCGCGCCTGGTGCGCGGGCTGGATTACTACACACGCACGGTGTTCGAGTGGACGAGCGATGGGCTCGGTTCGCAGAGCACGGTATGCGCCGGCGGGCGCTACGACGGACTCATCGCGCAGCTGGGAGGGGCGAGCACGCCTGGTATCGGTTGGGCGATGGGCCAGGAACGCATCGTCATGCTGCTCGCAAGCCAAGCCGCGGATTTGACGCCGCACCGTCCGCACATCTATTTGGTGTTGGCCGGAGAGAGCACCGAGGCGCAGGGCCTCAGGCTGGCCGAGCAATTGCGCGATGCATGGCCGGCGCTCAGGTTGCAGGTGAATATGGGTGCGGGAAGTTTCAAGTCGCAGTTCAAGCGAGCCGACAAGAGCGGCGCTGAGTTTGCGCTCGTGTTGGGAGAGGACGAGCTGGCCCGGGGCGTCGTTGCCCTGAAGGCGCTGCGTCGGGAGATGGCGCAAGAGGAATGCCCCATTGCCCAAATCAGTGAACGCTTGGGGACTATGTTGGGTCTGACACGGGGCCCGGGCAGTGGACGAGGGTAGCGGGCGGAGGCAGCGGAGCAGTCATGGCAGAAGAATATTTGACCGACGATGAACAGCTGGAACACGTCAAGCGTGTGGTGGCGGAGTACGGCCCGTGGACCGTGGGCGCGGTGGTATTGGGCCTGGCGTTCGTGTTCGGCTACCGCTACTACCAGGGGCACGAGGATCAGCGGGCGCTCGCGGCGGCCGCGCAGTTCGAGGGCATGGCGTCGGCGGTTCAACGCCAAGATCAAGCCAAAGCTCAGCAAATTGCCGACGGCCTGGTCAAGGATTTTCCCGGATCTCCATACGCCGATCAGGCGCAGCTCGCGCTCGCCGGACTGTATGTCGAGCGGGGCGAGGATGCGAATGCCGTCGCGCCGCTGACGGCGGTAATGGATCATTCGAAGGACGGCGAACTGAAGCGCATCGCGCTGCTGCGCTTGGCGCGGGTGATGATCGACCAAGGCAAGCCGGACGCAGCGCTCAGCCTGCTGTCGGGCGATCCGGGGGCGTTCGCGGCGCGTTATCACGACGTGCGTGGCGATGCCTACCATGCCAAGAAGGATCCGCAGAAAGCCGCGGAGGAGTACCAGGCCGCGCTCGCGCAGGGCAACGGCGGCGGCATGGATGCGGCGCTGTTGACCTTGAAGATTGCTGACCTTGGCCTTCCATCCCCGCCGGCGACCGCCGCCATTCCGGGCGTGATCACGCCTGCCTCCACCGGCCCGTCGAAGGCGAAACCCTGATGCGCTCATTTCTTCCGCTGGCCTTCGCTGCGTTGTTGATTTTCGCCGGGTGCAGCAAGGACAAGGATGTCGAGCCGCCCGCCAAGCTCGTCAATTTTCCCGCCAAGCTTGCCGTGAAGGAGCTGTGGGGCGACAAGGTGGGCGGTGGCAAGAAACAGGTCAAACTCCGTTTGGGACTGGGCCCCGCCGTCGACAACGACCTGGTGTTCGCGGCGTCCGACCAGGGCGAACTGGTCGCCGCCAATCTGGAAAGCGGCCGTCAGGTTTGGGTGAAGAAGTTCAAGAGAATGCAATTCTCCGCCGGACCTGGCGCCGCCCTGGGTAAGGTGGTGGTCGGTTCCACCAAGGGCTGGGTGATCGCACTCGAGGGCGCGAGCGGCAAGGAGTTGTGGCGCACGCGCGTGAACTCCGAGCTTTTGTCCGCGCCGGCGATCAGTGAGAAGGTAGTGGTGATGCGCTCGGTCGACGGGCGATTGCATGGCTTCGATGCCGATAACGGCAAGGAGCTGTGGTCGGTGGAACAGCAGGTGCCGCGCCTGAGCCTGCGGGGCACGGCCATTCCGGTGATCTCGAAGGATATCGTCGTTTGCGGATTCGACAACGGCAAGGTAATGGCCGTGTCGCTCGCCACCGGTGACACCGTGTGGGATTCGGCGCTCGCCACCCCGCACGGCCGTACTGAATTGGACCGCCTGGTCGACGTGGATTCCTCGGTCAGCATCGTCGGCGACGACGTGTTCGCCACCGGATATCAAGGCCGCACCGCCATGCTTGCCCTCGATTCCGGCCAGATCTGGTGGGCGCACGACATGTCGAGCTATCGCGGCTTGGCGGTCGACGCGGAGAATCTGTTCGTGACCCAGTCGGACGGTATCGTGGTGGCGCTGCGCCAGCGTGACGGGTCGGAAATTTGGCGCAACGACAAGCTGAAACGGCGCGGCTTGAGCGCGCCCGCCGTCACGAGCACGGCAATCGCCGTGGCGGACTACCAGGGCTATCTGCATTGGCTCGACAAGTCGACGGGTACGCTCGTGGCGCGTGAACGTGTGGCGAAGTTCCGCGTGAGCAGCCCACCCGTGGCCGTGCAGGACACCGTGGTCCTTATCACGGACTCGGGCAAGCTCGCCGCTTACCGCGCGATGCCCACCCCCCAGGTCCAAGCCCCGACGACGCAGGGCGCCGCGCCGCCGCAGTAGCAGTCTTGACATGCTGCCCGTAGTCGCGCTGATCGGTCGACCCAACGTAGGTAAGTCGACGCTGTTCAACGCCATGACGGGCACGCGCGATGCGCTGGTCGCGGATTTCCCCGGCCTCACTCGCGACCGGCAGTATGGCTTCGCGCGCCGGACCGAGGTTCCCTGCATCGTCGTCGATACCGGAGGCCTGGTGGAGAACGCAGGCCAGATCGAGAGCCTCATGGTCGCCCAAACGGAGCGGGCCATCGCCGAGGCTGACCGTCTGATCGTGCTGGTCGATGGTCGGGCTGGGCTTACGCCGCAGGACGAATTCGCGGCGCAGTTGGCGCGCCGAAGCGGCAAACCGGTGGTGCTCGCGGTCAACAAGACGGAAGGGTTCGACCTCGACACGGCCGTTGCCGATTTTCATCAGCTCGGCCTTGGAGAACCGCACCCGATCGCGGCGGCTCACGATCAGGGGGTGGTATCGCTGCTCGAGGCGGCGCTTGCGGGTCTTCAACCAGATCCTTCCGACGGACCGGAACTCGGCGGCATCCGGGTGGCGGTCATAGGGCGCCCGAATGTGGGCAAGAGCACCTTGATCAACCGGCTCCTGGGCGAAAACCGGCTGGTGGCGTTCGATCAACCGGGCACGACCCGCGACGCCGTCATGGTGCCGTTCGAGCGCGACGGTGAGCACTACACGTTGATCGATACCGCGGGGCTCAGGCGCCGCTCCCGGGTCGAGGAGGCGGTCGAGAAATTTAGCGTCATCAAGACCCTGCAGGCCATCGAGACTGCCAACGTGATCGTGGCCGTCATGGACGCCCACGAGAATGTCGCGGATCAGGATGCGAGCCTCCTGGGCATGGCCATCGAGCAAGGCAAGGCGCTGGTGCTTGCCGTCAACAAATGGGACAACATTCCCACCGAGCAGCGCGACGAAATTCGTGCGCAAGTGGAGCAGCGGCTGAAATTCGCCGACTTCGCGCCCATTCACTTCATCTCTGCACGCCATGGCAGCGGCGTCGGGGAGCTGCTGCGCGCGGTTCGGCAGGTGTACGCCGCGGCCATGCGCGACATGAGCACGCCCGAGTTGACCCGGGTGCTGGAGGCCGCCATCGTCAGCCACCAGCCGCCGCTGGTGAGCGGTCGTCGCATCAAGCTGCGCTATGCCCACCAGGGCGGCCGCAACCCGCCGGTGATCGTGATTCACGGCAATCAGACGGACCATGTGCCTGATGCCTATCGGCGCTACCTGGTGAACGTCTACCGACAGGCCTTCGATCTCAGCGGCACGCCCGTGCGCGTGGTTTTTCGAGGCGAGGAGAATCCGTTCGCGGGCAAACGCAATCCGCTGACGCCCCGACAGCGTCGCAAGCGCAAACGACTGATACAGCGCAACAAGCGTTGAGGCGTTCTTTGCTACACTAGTTTGCAGGGTGTAAAAAGAAAGCCACCGGCCACGCCGGTGCCTCAGCGGAGCTCCTCTGTTGCAACCATTCAGGACCAGAATTGCACGCTGGGTTGCCATCGTCGCGGCGCTCGTCGCCCTGTACGCGCTGGCCGGGTTCGTGATCGCCCCCCGGATCGTGCGCAGCGCGCTGCTCAAGGATATTCCGCAAACGCTGGAGGTGACGCCCGCCGTCGGCGACATTCACTTCAATCCTTTCTTGCTGCAGTTCGAGGTCCGGGATTTTTCGCTCGCCGCCAAGGGCGGCGGCGAGAAACTGGTGGGATTTGGACGGTTGTTCATCGACTTCCAGGTGTCCTCGATCTGGCATCGCGCCTACACATTCAAGCAGATCGAGATCGCATCGCCCTACCTCAACGCGCGCGTGGCCCGCGACGGGACCTTGAACTTGCTGGCGCTGCGTCCGAAGCCATCGACTGCCGCCCAGCCCGCCGACCCTGCGCAGGCCAACAAGCCGCTCCCTGCGATCCGGGTGGGCGACTTCAAGGTTTCGGATGGCTCGGTCAGCTATCAGGATCAGAGCCATCCATCGCAGTTCGCGGCGCTGCTCACGCCGATCAACTTCGAGCTCAGGGATTTCGTCACCGGTGTTGCCGGGGGACTGTTCACCTTCACCGGGGTCTCAAAGCTCGGCGAGCGCGTGGAATGGCACGGACATCTGTCGGTCCAGCCGATCGAGTCCGATGGTGAGCTGAGCATCACGGGGCTGCATGCCCGCACGCTCTGGGAATACCTGGAGGATCGGCTGAATTTCATGGTGGATTCCGGCACCATTGACATGCAATCGACGTACAAATTCGCGCTGCAGGAATCGATCGCGCTCAACCTGAACGTCGCGAAGTTGTCGTTGAGCGATTTTGCAGTCAAGCCGAGGAATTCGGATGCGGCCTGGGTGATGGTTCCGCAACTCGCCGTCACGGGCACGACCGTCGATTTGTCGCAGCGGTCGGTCCAAGTCGATTCGCTCGCGCTGTCGGGCGTGAAGCTCACGACCTGGCTCGAGCCGGATGGCTCGCTCAATCTCATGCAACTCGCCGCGCCCCGCGCGGCCCCCGCGAGTGCCGCCCCAGCGAGTGCGGCGCCCCCGGCGGCGCCGACGCTCAGCGCAACGAATGGCGGCGCCGCCATCCCGGTTGCGCCAGGCGCTGCCTGGCGCGTCGAACTCAAGGACTTCGAGCTGCGTGATGCCAGCATTTCTGCCGAGGATCGCAGCGTCCAGCCCGCGGCCAAGGTGGTGTTCGCACCGCTGTCGGTGCAAATTGGCGGGGCGAGCCTCGATCTCGGCAAGGCGGTGGACTTGAAGCTCGACACGCGCATCAACAATACCGGCACGCTCGCAGTGAGCGGTCAGGTCACACCGCAGCCGACGTCGGCTTCGTTGCAGGTCAAGCTCTCCGGCATCGATTTGACGACCGCTCAACCGTACATCGCGCAGCGTTCCTCGCTCACCTTGCGCAGCGGAAAATTGGGCGGCGAGGGACAGGTGAGCTTTTCGCAGGCCGCGAGCCCGGGCCCCGATCCGGCCCCCGGCGGCGCAGCGCGCCGCCCCAAAGGCAAGCCGGCAGGCGCGGCGAAAATGGGCCCTGCGTTGAGTTTTGCAGGCGGAATAGACATCGAGAATTTTCACACCGTCGACGACTTGCGCCACGACGATCTGATCAAGTGGGAACGGCTCGACCTGCGCGGAATTGATTTTCAACAAAACCCGGGCCGGCTCGACATTGCCGAGGTGCTGGTGCGAAAGCCCTATGCGCGGGTGATCATCGAATCGGACACGACGCTGAACGTCACCAATGCGTTGAAGGTCCCGGGCACCGGCAAGGGCGGCACGGCGAACGGCACTGCAGCCGCGTTGCCGAAGGCCGCCGCCGCGCGCAGCGAGGCAGCCCCATCCGTGGCCGCACGCGACAAGCGGCCGATCGGCAGTCCGGACGCCGCGCCGAGCCCGGCGCAAACGCAGAGCGCCACTGCCGCCATGCCAATGGCCATAAAAAAAGTGATCATCAAGGATGGTCTGGCCAACTTCACCGATCTGTCCGTCACGCCGCATTTCACCGCCGCGATCCAAAAGCTGGACGGCAGCGTTCTCGGACTGTCGTCCAAGCCCGGCTCGCGAGCAACCGTGGATCTCAACGGCGCCGTGGATGCGTTCTCGCCCGTGTCCATCAAGGGGCAGGTGAATCTGCTGGGTTCGGCGCTTTACACGGATATTGAGCTGGATTTTCGCAACATGGAGCTCAGCATCTTCAATCCGTATTCTGGAAAGTTCGCCGGCTACAACATCACCAAGGGCAAGTTGACCACGGAGCTGCATTATAAGGTCGACGGACGCAAGCTCGACGCCCAACACCATATCGTCATCGACCAACTGGAATTCGGCGAGAAGACCGACAGCAAAGATGCAGTGTCGCTGCCGATCAAGCTCGCGGTCGCGCTGCTCAAGGATCGCAACGGCGTAATCGATCTCAGCCTGCCGGTCACCGGTTCGCTCGATGATCCGAAATTTCGCCTCGCGCCGATCATCTGGAAGGTGTTCGTCAATATTCTCGAAAAGGCCGTCACCGCGCCGTTCGCTTTGCTCGGGTCCCTGTTCGGCGGCGGCCCTGACTTGCAATTCATTGATTTTCGCCCGGGCGCGGTCACCGTGGACGCGTCCCAGGCCGAGAAAGTGAAGGCGATCGTGAAAGCATTGCAGGGGCGTCCGCAGCTCAAGATCGAGGTGCCCATTGCGGCAGTGCCGGAATTGGACCGGCCGGCGCTCCTTGATGCCGAATTCGCCGATGAGGTGCGCGAGGCGATGACTCAAACCCCCGCCCGCAAGAAACAGGCCGCGGGTGCCGCGGCACCGAGTTTCGATCAGCTCGACGCGTCCGCCAAGCTCGATGTGCTGACCCGGCTGTATCAGCATCAGCTGGGAGGGGAGCCCAAATATCCCGACGCCGTGAGCGCCGTCAATCAGAAGCCCGAGCAGATCGCGGCAAAGATCGATTTCCTGACCGGCGCGCTACGCGAGCATCTGACCATCACGGACGACCGTTTCAAATCGCTGGGAGAGCAGCGGGCACAAGCGGTACAGCAAGCGCTGCTGACCGACACGCAGATCGACCCTGCACGCGTTTTCCTGGTGGCCAACGACAAGGCCGTCGCCAAGGATGGCGCGGTGCGCTTCGAGCTGTCTCTGCGCTAGTCGGTGCACGATCTGTTTGATGCCATGCGCCTCGAATTGAGGCGCCGGGACCGCGGCCACTGCCCCGATCTGGTGCGCGCGGGCCAGAAGGGAGCCGGGCGCAAGACTCTAAGCTGCTGATTGGGTTGAGAACTCAGGGGCTGGCATGGCTGGTGCTCAGGTAGCACGCGATCAATCGGGTCGCGCCTTCGATCGGAACCATGATGACAAACAACGGGCGTACCTGAAGGCATCCCAGAGGCCACTCCATGAAGCTCGTAACCGCCATCATCAAACCCTTCAAGTTGGACGAGGTGCGCAAAGCGATCAGCGACTTGGGCGTGCAAGGAGTCACGGTGACCGAGGTTCGCGGATTCGGGCGCCAGCGCGGTCATACAGAGATTTACCGCGGCGCCGAGTACGTGGTCGAATTCGTGCCGAAGACGAAGATTGAGATCGCAGTGACCGATGCGATGCTGGAGCCGTTGATCGAGGCGATCCAGAAGTCGGCGCACACCGGGAAGGTGGGCGACGGCAAGATTTTTGTGTTCGCATTGACCCAGGTCGTGCGGATCCGGACCGGCGAGCGGGATGCAAGTGCCATTTAGGGGAGCGAACTGATGATGAAGCGGTCGATGGGTGTGTTTCTACTGATGTCGGCCCTCTGCGCCCCGCTCGTGCACGCGGACGAGCCCGCGGGCGGTGCAGCCGTTGCGGCGCCGTCGACCGCTCCCGCGCTGACCGCACCGGCGCTCGTTTCCGCCGACAAATTGAGCGCAGGCGATACGGCTTGGATGCTCACTTCCACCGCACTGGTGCTGATGATGTGTGTGCCGGGCCTCGCGCTATTTTATGGCGGCATGGTCCGCAAGAAGAACGTGCTCGCCACGCTGATGCAAAGCTTCGCCTGCACCTGCATCGTCACGATTCTGTGGTGGCTGATCGGCTATTCGTGGGCATTCACCCCCGGCAGTCGGTTCATCGGCGGCTCGACACGCGCCCTGTTCAGCGGCATGGCGTACATTCACGATGATGCCGGCGTCAAACTGACCGTATCGCATCTCGCGCCGACCATCCCTGAGACCGTGTACGCCATGTTCCAGATGACCTTCGCGATCATCACACCCGCGCTGATCGCGGGCGCCTTCGCCGACAGGATGAAATTCTCGGCGATGCTGATCTTCATGTCGGCTTGGTCGCTGCTCGTGTACGCGCCGATCGCGCACATGGTGTGGGAGCCGACCGGATGGTTGAATGTAGCGGGGGTGCTCGACTATGCCGGCGGAACCGTGGTCCACATCAACGCCGGTATCGCCGGATTGGCCAGCTGTCTCGTGCTCGGCAAACGGCTGGGCTACGGACGAGAAAGAATGCCGCCGCACAACCTGACGTTGACCTTGATCGGCGCATCGCTGCTTTGGGTCGGCTGGTTCGGCTTCAACGCGGGCTCGGCGACCGCAGCCGACGGCCGCGCGGGCATGGCCATGTTGGCCACCCAAATGGCGACTGGCGCGGCCGCGCTCGGATGGATGTTTGCGGAGTGGTTCAGCAAGGGCAAACCAAGTGTGCTCGGCATTGCGTCGGGCGCCGTGGCAGGGCTGGTCGCGATCACACCGGCCTCCGGGTACGTCGGCCCTTCGGCAGCCGTGATCATCGGCGTGGCCGCCGGCGGCGTATGCTACTTCGCGGCGACCTCGCTGAAACACTGGTTTGGCTACGATGACTCCCTGGATGCCTTCGGCGTGCACGGGATCGGCGGAATTCTCGGCGCTCTGCTCACGGGCGTGTTCGCGAGCAAGGAGATCGGCGGTGTGGACGGCTCGCTCCTCACCCAGTCCAAAGGCGTGCTCACCACGGTGATCTATGGGTTTGTCGTCAGCTATGCGATTCTGGTGGTGATCGACAAACTCATCGGCCTGCGGGTGACCGAGGAGCAGGAGCGCGAGGGGCTCGATATCACGCTGCACGGTGAAAGCCTCGAGTAGCGTAAACTAACCTCTCCGACATCCGCGGGGAGAGGTTGACCATGTCATGGTACGGGCTTGCCACCTTCTGTGCGGCCTATTTCCTGGCCGTAGCGACACCTGTCATCGCTCAAGGATTGGCGCGCGGCAGCGTCGGGGCGCCGGCGTTCATTGCCGGATTCGTGGTCGGAGATCTGCTGTGGTTCAGCGCGGCGGCCCTCGGGCTCGCAGCCCTGGCCCAGACCGCTCATGCAGCGTTCGTCATGGTGAGATATGCGGGCGCGCTGTACCTGCTGTATCTCGCCTATAGGTTCTGGACGGCGCCGGCGAAGCCGTTGGCCGAGCCCGATGCAGCTGCACTGCAGAAACCGCCGCATGCGCTGTTTCTCGGCAGCTTGACGCTCACCCTGGGCAATCCGAAACCGATGTTGTTCTTCCTGGCGTTGCTGCCCACCGTGGTGCCGCTCGAGTCCTTGAGCGCTTTCGGGCATCTGGAGATCGCAGGTGCGATCGCCGTCATTCTGCCGCTGACGCTCGGGGGTTACGTGTTGCTCGCGACGCGTGCGCGCAGCTGGCTGCGGAACGCGCGCGCGATCAAGCTCATGAACCGCGGGAGCGGCACTTTGATGGCTGCTGCGGCCGTCGCTGTGGCGACGCGATAACCGTGCTCACGCTGATTCAAATCGTGATCGCGGCCCTGATCGTGCTCGCGCTCACCGGCCTGCGAATCGCACAGGAATATGAGCGCGGCGTGGTGTTCCGACTGGGCCGCTACAAAGGACTGAGAGGGCCCGGCCTTTATTGGATCATCCCGTTGAACGTCGAGCGCGCGGTGACCGTGGACATCCGGACCCGAACCGTCTCAGCCGAACAGCAGGAAACCATCACCCGCGACAGCGTCACCATCAAGGTGAACGCAGTGCTGTGGTACCGGATCGTCGATGCCTCCCGATCGGTGATTTCCGTGGCCGATGCGCCCGCGGCGGTGTACCAGCTGGCGCTCACGGGTCTGCGCAATATTATAGGCCAGCACGACCTCGACGAGGTGCTGCAGGAGCGCAACAAGATCAACGCCTTGCTGCGCGAAAGCATCGCCAATTCCACGGCGGAGTGGGGTCTGGAAGTGCAGCGCTTCGAGATGAAAGACGTGGAGCTTCCCGAAGCCATGCAGCAGGTGATGGCGATGCAGGCGGAAGCGATCCGCGAGAAGCGCGCGCGCATCATCAAGGCGGAAGCCGAGCTCGAGGCGTCGGTCAAGCTTTCATCCGCGGCCCAGCAGATCACCTCCAGTCCTGCGGCACTGGAGCTGCGCCGGATGCAGATGATTGCGGAGGTCGGCGCCGAGAACAACAGCACCGTCGTGCTCATGATCCCATCCGACTTCGTGTCCTTGGCGCACAATCTGAGCGAGTACCTGGCGAACCAGAAGAAGTGATTCGGCGAGGCCGGCCTGCCGCCCGAGAGCTCGGCAGCGGGCCCCCTGCTGATCCGGGTATCGGTCAACTCCTGTCCGCAAACGGCGACAGGCCGATCAGGCGGTTTTATTGCACACCCGCTTTTCGTGACGGAATTCCCACTCCGTTGGCGATTATGCCAGGTACGCTTTCGTGCACTGGCCAGTTCCTCTCGTCACCCGGAGATTTTGAATGAGCAATCCGTACAACAGCGCGGCTGACCGCGCGTCGATCCTGGGACCCACGCTGTATTTCAAGGGCGATCTGAGCGCGGAAGAGGACCTGCTGATCCAGGGACGGGTGGAGGGGTCGATCACGCATACGCAGCGCTTGACCGTCGGCACCCAGGGTACGGTCAAGGCCAATATCCGAGCGCAACTCATCATCGTCGAGGGTACGGTGGACGGTGATTTGCAGGCGGAAAAATCAGTATCCGTCAAAGACACCGCCAAAGTGTGCGGCAACATCTATGCGCCCTCCGTCAGCATCAGCGAAGGCGCAAGTTTCAGCGGCAACATCGATATGGGCGGCAAGATCGGCCAAGCCCAGAGCAATAAATCCGACGGTGCGCCGCCCCGCGCCGCTCGAGTATCCGGGAGCGCGGCGTAGCAATGGCTTGGTTCAAAAAATCCGAGGATGGAGAGAGCGACATGATGAATTCCAATTCCGGCGGCCGTCCGAACCCGCAGGAGCCGGGTGTGGCCCGGCCCGAACCGCGTGAGCCGCGCGTCGAACCGCGCACGCCAACCTCGCGCCCGGCGGAAGCCCGGGCCCATGAGCCGCGTGCCGCCGAGCCGCGGGTGGCCGATCCGCGCTCCGCCGAAACGCGCGCACCCGTATCCGAAACGGTGCCGCGCGCATCGGTGCTCGGTCCGACGTTGAAATTTCGCGGCGAACTCTCAGCGCAGGAAGACCTGATCATTCAGGGCAGCGTCGAAGGCTCGATCACGCACACGCAGAGCTTGACCGTGGGCACGGACGGCACCATGAAGGGCGATATCCGCGCCCGGGTCATCGTCGTGGACGGCAAGGTGGACGGCGATCTGTACGCGACGGAATCGGTGAGCATCCGCGCCACTGCCAAGGTGAAGGGCAACGTGTTCGCGCCGCGCGTCGGAATTACCGACGGTGCGTTCTTCCAGGGCCAGGTCGAGATGCAGCCATCGGGTGCCGCAGTTCAAGAACACAGCGCACGCCTGCGGCAGGCCGCTCTCACCATGCCCGCGATCGACGCGCCGGCGGTGGACAAGATGTTGACGGCCGCCAGCTAGTCGCGCAGCTCGACCGGCTCGGCGAACATCTAAGGGCTCAGGAAAAGCGCCGGATCGACCCAGGCGCGATTCAGGTTGATCGCCCAGTGAAGATGCGGACCGGTCGCGCGTCCGGTCATGCCCACGGCGCCGATGCGCGTACCCGCGCTGATGCGCTGGCCGGGCTTCACGTCGATGGCGCTCAGATGGCAGTACATGCTGATGAGACCGCGCCCGTGATCCACCAGAATGGTGTTTCCGGTGAAAAAGTAGTCTCCGGTATCGAGAACGGTGCCGCCTGCCGGCAGCATCACCGGCGTACCCGCAGCTGCGGCGATGTCCATGCCGGTATGCGGGTTGCGCGATTCGCCATTGAACACGCGGCGCAAGCCGAAGGAGCTGGAGCGCACGCCGGGGACCGGCGGCGGCCAGCGCAGCGTCGCGGGCGGCTGTTCGCTCCAGCGATTCAAGGCATGATCCATGACCTCGTGCTCGCGTTCGTTTCGTTTCAGATCTGCAGCCGATAGATCGACCTTGCCCGGGGCAACCTTGAGCGACTGCGTGGTGTAATGCTTGTCGCTCACTGCAAAATCCAGATTACGCGCGCCCGCGGCATCGCGCAGCCGCACATGGAAGGGTCCGACCGGCGCCGATAATGGAATGCCGATGACTGCGAGCCAGACGCCTGCATCCTGAAGCACCAGCGCGCGATGACCGTCGACCTCCACGTACGGCGGCGCTTCGCCGGCGGTGTCCAAGGGGATGATCTTTACGCCCCCGGGCACGGCGCTCTCCTGAGGGAGTTGCAGGCCGCCAGTCGCGCCGTGCGCGGCGCTGCCGATGAGCAGGAGCGCGACGAGATGGCGTGCAAGACTCGCGGACCACGATCGACTCATGGACGCTGAACCTTGGCGCGAATGCTGCCCACGGCAAGTCGCGCCTCGATGAGCTGCCCGTCGGCCGCATCCGCCGCATCGCGCAGGATCTTGCCGCTTTCGTCACTGACGATGGCGTAACCGCGGCCGAGCGTCGCCAAGGGGCTCACGGCATTCAAGGTGCGCACCAGCGGCAGAAGACGCTCGCGAGCTCCACGCACGGCTTCGAGTCCGGCCGTCTCGAGCCGCGAAGCGAGCGCCTCTTGGCCCGCGCAGAGCGCGCGCACGCGGGCCAGCGGGTTGCCATGCCAGAGACGGGCGCGGCATTCGCGAAATTGAGCCATACGGCCGTTGTTCAACTGCCGCATCGCCCGCCCGAGGCGTTGCGCGAGGCCACCGAGGCGGTCCAGGTGCTGAGTCAGGCGAGCGGCAGGACTCACGAGTGCCGCTCGGCCCTGAATCCACAGCATCCGCTCGCGCTGCCCCTGCAGGCGCCTTTGCATCGCCCGCGACATCCGCTGATCGAGCTCGTCCAGGCGTTGGTTCTGCTGCGCGAGCCGCGCGATGGGGCTGACCTGCGCCGCGCGACCGCTGAGCCAACGCAGTCGCGCGCGGTGATCGGCCAAGTGCCGCCGCATGCATCGCTGCAAACGGCTGCCGAGCCGCAAGCTCGCCGTGAGCCACTCCACGGCATCCGGAACCACCAGTTCCGCAGCGGCCGAAGGGGTTGGCGCGCGCACATCGGCGGCGAAGTCGGCGATGGTGAAATCCACTTCGTGGCCGACGCCCGAGATTACCGGGATCGGCGAAGCGACGATCGCGCGGGCCAATTTCTCGTCGTTGAACGCCCAGAGATCCTCGAGCGAACCGCCGCCGCGCGCCAGGATGAGCACATCGCACTCGCGCCGGGCAGCGGCCGTCTTGAGCGCCGCCACGATCTCCGCAGCCGCCTGCGCGCCTTGAACGGCAACGGGATAGATCAGCACGCCGACCGCAGGAAAGCGGCGCGCGAGCACGTGCAGGATGTCGCGTACGGCCGCCCCAGTGGGTGAGGTGATGACGCCGATGCGCTTGGGGAGGGTGGGCAGCGGGCGCTTGCGTTCGGCCGAAAACAATCCCTCGGCGGCCAGACGTGCGCGCAGCTCCTCGAATTGGCGCTGCAGGGCGCCGAGGCCTGCATCCTCCAGGTGATCGACGATGAGCTGGAACTCGCCGCGCGGCTCATACAGTCCGATGCGGGCCCGTACCAGCACTTTCTGGCCATCGCGGGCGGTGACGGCACACAACATATTTCTCTGCCGAAACATCGCGCAGCGGACCTGTGCGGAGCCGTCCTTCAGGCAAAAATACCAGTGGCCCGAGCTCGGCCTCGAAAAATTGGATATCTCCGCCTCGAGCCACAGAGTTCCAAAGCCACGTTCCAGGAGCACGCGCGCCTCCCGGTTCAGCCGCGATACGCTGTACACGTCGCGTTCCGGAGGCGCGAAAGAACCTGGCGAGGCTTCCATGACCGAAATGATAGCGGTTTACCGCACCCCCCGCCCAAGGTACAATGCGCCGCCTCTTAGACGAGCCAAGTGAACGCCCCATGCGTATTCTGGAAGAGGCACTCACCTTCGATGACGTGCTGCTGGTACCGGCGTATTCCGAGGTCTTGCCGCGCGAAGTCTCCTTATCGAGTCAGTTGACGCGAGAAATCCGGGTAAATCTGCCCGTGGTCTCGGCGGCCATGGACACCGTCACCGAGGCCCGGCTCGCGATCACCATCGCGCAGGAGGGCGGAATCGGCATCATCCACAAGAACATGTCGATCGAGAACCAGGCGCGCCAGGTCGACCGCGTCAAGAAATTCGAGAGCGGGGTGATCAGCGACCCGATCACGGTCAAGCCCGACATGACCATCCGTCAGGTAATCGAACTCACGCGCTCGAAGAACATTTCGGGCGTCCCCGTGGTGCTCGGCACCCAGGTGGTCGGTATCGTCACGCACCGGGATCTGCGCTTCGAGACCAAGCTCGATGCGCCGGTTTCCTCGGTCATGACCCCCAAAGAGCGCCTGATCACCGTGCGCGAGAACGCGCCCAAGGAAGAGGTCCTGGCGCTGCTGCACAAACACCGCATCGAGAAGGTGCTGGTGGTGGCGGGCGATCACGAGCTCAAAGGGATGATCACCGTCAAGGATTTTCAGAAAGCGACCGAATTTCCGAATGCTTGCAAGGACTCGGTCGGGAGCCTGCGCGTGGGCGCGGCCGTGGGAACGACTCCCGATACCATCGAGCGGGTCCACGCGCTGCGTGAAGCGGGCGTCGATGTGGTCGTGGTGGACACCTCGCACGGCCATTCGCGCGGCGTGCTCGAGATGGTCTCCAAGATCAAGAAAGCCTATCCGGATCTGCAGGTCATCGGCGGAAACATCGTCACCGCCGAGGCGGCGCTCGATTTGGTCAAGCACGGAGCGGACGCGGTCAAGGTCGGCATCGGACCGGGATCGATCTGCACTACACGCATCATCGCGGGTGTGGGCGTTCCGCAGATCAGCGCGATCTCGCGCGTGGCCAAGGCGCTTGCCGGCTCGGGCGTTCCGGTGATCGGCGACGGCGGCATCCGATATTCGGGCGATGTCGCCAAAGCTCTGGCGGCCGGGGCGCATTGCGTGATGATTGGCGGGATGTTCGCGGGTACCGAGGAATCTCCCGGCGAGGTCGAGCTGTACCAAGGCGCATCGTACAAATCCTACCGGGGCATGGGATCGCTCGGCGCGATGGCCCAGGCGCATGGTTCGAGTGACCGGTATTTCCAAGACACCACCACGGATCTGGACAAACTCGTTCCCGAAGGGATCGAGGGCCGGGTGCCCTACAAAGGGAGCCTGGTGTCGATTTTGCAGCAGCTCGCCGGCGGCCTGCGCGCGGCCATGGGATACACCGGCAGCGGCAGCATCGAGGAGATGCGAACGCGCCCTTACTTCGTCCGAGTGACCAGTGCCGGCGTGCGGGAAAGTCATGTGCACGATGTGACGATCACCAAAGAAGCGCCCAACTACCGGGTCGGGTGATGGCCGATATTCATGCCGACCGGGTCCTGATTCTCGATTTCGGATCGCAATACACGCAGCTGATCGCCCGCCGCGTGCGTGAACTTGGCGTGTATTCGGAGATCTACGCCTGGGATGCCGATCCTTCGGATATCGAGCGATTCAAGCCGCGCGCCATCGTTCTTTCCGGCGGCCCCGAGTCGGTATACGAAGCCAAAGGGCCCGAGGCGCCGCGAAGCGTCTTCGCAATGGGGGTGCCGGTGCTCGGCATCTGCTATGGCATGCAGACCATGGCTGCCCAGCTCGGCGGGAAGGTGGAATCGTCGTCGCACCGCGAATTCGGCGCCGCGCGGGTTCGTCCCCTGGGCGCCTCGCGCCTGCTCGATGGCCTCGCGGACAATCGCGACCTCGCGAACCGCCGCGTTCTCGATGTGTGGGCGAGCCACGGCGACCGCGTCGTGGCCCTTCCGCCCGGGTTCAGCGCAATTGCGGAGAGCGACAATGCGCCGCTTGCCGCGATGGCGGATGAGTCGCGCGGCCTGTACGCACTTCAGTTCCACCCCGAGGTTACTCACACGTTGCAGGGCGGTGAGATTCTGCGCCGCTTCGTGCGCGAGATTGCCGGTTGCGGGGCGAACTGGGCGACCGGCAACATCATCGAGGACAGCGTGGCGCGCATCCGTGCTCAAGTGGGTGGGGACAAGGTGCTGCTGGGTTTGTCCGGGGGCGTCGATTCTTCGGTGTTGGCGGCGCTGCTGCACCGGGCGATCGGCGCTCAGCTCACCTGCGTGTTCGTGGATCACGGATTGCTGCGGCTGGGCGAGGGCGACCAGGTCATGGCGACCTTCGCCGAGCACATGGGCGTGAACGTGATCCGGGTGAATGCGGAGCATCGATTCCTCGATGCCTTGCGCGGCGAGGCCGACCCCGAAGCCAAGCGCAAGATCATTGGGCGCGTATTCATCGAAGTGTTCGACGAGCAGGCGGCCGGGCTGACCGATGTGGCTTGGCTGGCGCAGGGCACGATCTATCCCGACGTGATCGAGTCAGCGGGCTCCAAGACAGGCAAGGCGCACGTCATCAAGTCCCATCACAACGTGGGTGGCCTGCCGCAGGACATGAAGCTCAAGCTTCTGGAACCGCTGCGCGAGTTGTTCAAGGATGAAGTGAGACGTCTGGGATTGGCGCTCGACCTCCCCGCAGACATGGTGCGCCGCCACCCGTTTCCGGGGCCTGGCCTCGGCGTTCGGATTCTCGGCGAGGTCCACAAGGAGTACGCCGAAGTGCTGCGACGCGCAGATGCGATCTTCATCGAGGAGCTACGTCGCGACGAGCTTTACGACAAGGTGAGCCAGGCCTTTGCGGTGTTCCTGCCCGTGCGCTCGGTGGGCGTGATGGGCGACGGACGCCGCTACGATCATGTGATCGCGCTGCGGGCGGTGGAGACCATCGACTTCATGACGGCGCGTTGGGCGCGGTTACCGTACGAGTTTCTCGACCGGGTGACGCACCGGATCGTGAACGAGGTGCGGGGGATCTCGCGGGTGGTGTACGACATATCGGGAAAGCCGCCGGCGACAATCGAGTGGGAGTGA
>Ga0182030_10005621_pt1 | contig 26542 bp, 28 predicted proteins | sample 812S3MmetaG_FD_121299 | JGI IMG/M metagenome (GOLD analysis project Ga0182030, IMG submission 121299) | Permafrost microbial communities from Stordalen Mire, Sweden - 812S3M metaG (Illumina Assembly) | ecosystem: Environmental > Terrestrial > Soil > Wetlands > Permafrost | place: Sweden...
ACCTTCGGGCTGGCCGAGGCTGGGCTCGCCACGGCCTGCCTGACCAAAGTATTTCCGACGCGCAGCCACACCGTGGCCGCACAGGGCGGTATCTCGGCGGCGCTAGGCAACATGGGCGAGGACGACTGGCGCTGGCACATGTATGACACCGTCAAGGGCTCGGATTGGCTCGGCGATCAAGATGCGATCGAGTTCATGTGCAAGGAGGCGCCGGCCGCGGTCATCGAGCTCGAGCACTACGGCGTGCCGTTCTCCCGCACCGAGGACGGTCGTATCTACCAGCGGCCGTTCGGCGGCATGACGACCCACTTCGGCAAGGGCATCGCGCAGCGCACCTGCGCTGCGGCCGACCGCACCGGCCACGCCATGCTGCACACCTTGTATCAGCAGTCGCTCAAGCACGATGCCACGTTTTTCATCGAGTACTTCGCGCTCGATCTCATCATGGACAACGGCGAGTGCCGCGGCGTGATCGCGCTCGATATGTCGGAAGGCACGTTGCATCGGTTCCGCGCCCAGGAGGTCATCCTGGCGACCGGCGGCTATGGCCGCGCCTGGTTCTCGTGTACCTCCGCTCATACATGTACCGGCGACGGCGGCGGCATGGTGTTGCGCGCCGGGCTGCCGCTGCAAGATATGGAATTCGTGCAGTTTCACCCGACAGGCATCTATGGCGCCGGCTGCCTGATCACCGAGGGCTCGCGCGGCGAGGGGGGCTATCTCACCAATTCCGACGGCGAGCGGTTCATGGAGCGCTACGCGCCGAACGCGAAGGACCTCGCGTCGCGCGATGTGGTCAGCCGCTCGATGACGGTCGAGATCCGCGAAGGCCGCGGCGTCGGCAAGCTCAAAGACCACATCCATCTACACCTCGAGCATCTCGGTCCGGCCGTCATCAAGGAGCGGCTTCCCGGCATCGCGGAGACCGCGCGCATCTTTGCCAACGTGGACGTCAACAAAGAGCCTATTCCGGTGTTACCGACGGTTCACTACAACATGGGCGGCATTCCGTGCAACGTGCAAGGCCAGGTCGTGAACCGCCGCGGCGGCAACGACGTCGTGGTGCCGGGTCTCATGGCCGTGGGCGAGGCTGCGTGCGTATCGGTCCATGGCGCCAACCGGCTCGGATCGAACTCTCTCTTGGACCTCGTCGTCTTCGGCCGCGAGGCGGCACGGCACTGCGCGCACGTGGTGAAGCCCGGCGCGCCGCAGCGGGCCTTGAAACCCGATTGCGCGGACCTGGGTCTCGCCCGGTTGGACGCGCTGCGCCATGCCAAGGGCTCGCGGCGTACGGCCGACATCCGCTTGGATATGCAGCGTATAATGCAGAGCGATGCCGCGGTGTTTCGCACCGCCGAGACGCTGAACGACGGCAAGCGCAGGCTCGGCGCGGTGTTCGCCTCGTTCAGCGATGTGCAAGTGAGCGACCGCTCGCTCATCTGGAACACCGATCTCATCGAGACGCTCGAGCTCGATAACCTCCTCGCCCAAGCGGTCGCGACCATGCATTCGGCCGAGAACCGCCAGGAGAGCCGAGGCGCTCAGGCACGCGAGGATTTTCCCGATCGCGACGATCGGAATTGGATGAAGCACACGTTGTGCTGGGTCGATGCACGCGGTGCGACCAGGTTCGATTACCGCCCGGTGCATCTGAATACGCTCACGGACGACGTAGAGACGATCCCGCCGAAGGCTCGGACGTATTGAGGAGCTGACGATCGATGGCTGAATTCTCGCTTCCCCGCAACTCCAGGCCGCGCAAGGACGGCCGGATGTTCAAAGCCCCTGCGGGCGCCAAGCACGTGCGGCTGTTCAAAGTCTACCGCTACGATCCCGATTCGGGCGAGAACCCGCGCATCGATTCCTACGAAATCGACATGGACAGTTGCGGGCCCATGATTCTCGACGCCCTGATCAAGATCAAGAACGAGATCGACTCGACCTTGAGCTTCCGGCGCTCGTGCCGGGAGGGCATCTGCGGCTCGTGCGCGATGAACATCGACGGCAAGAACGGCCTCGCGTGCATCAGCGCGTGCGCGGACGTCCGGAGCGACATCAAGCTCTACCCGCTGCCGCACCTGCCGGTGATCAAGGACCTGGTACCCGACCTCACCAACTTCTATGCTCAGTACGCGGCCATCAAGCCCTGGCTGCAAACCCGAACGCCGCCCCCGCCCGATGCCGAGCGGCTACAGAGCAAGGAGGAGCAGGAGAGGGTCGACCGGCCTTCCGCGTGCATTCTGTGCGCATGCTGCTCGACGAGCTGTCCGAGCTACTGGTGGAACAGTGACCGTTACCTCGGGCCCGCTGCCTTGTTGGCGGCGTACCGATGGATCGTCGACAGCCGCGATGAGGCGGCGGGCGAGCGGCTGGATCAGCTCGAGGATCCTTTCCGGCTCTATCGCTGCCACACGATCATGAACTGTACGGAGGCATGCCCCAAGGACCTCAATCCGGCCAAAGCCATCGCCGAGATCAAGCAGATCCTGGCGCACCGCAGTCTTTGAGCGAGCATGGATCCTGCCGGTTCCCGGGAGCTCGGAAAGCTGCGTTGGCGATGCCGCCGCGGCATGAAAGAGCTCGACCTCTTGCTCATCCGCTACGTGGAGGAGCAATACGATGCGGCGCCGAGCGCACACCAAGAGGCGTTCCGGGCACTGCTCGACGCTCCCGATCCCATGATCTACGCCTACTTCATGGGCCGTGCGCGCCCGGCGAGCCCGCTCCTGTCGGCCGTCATTCAGCGGATCACCGAAAGCGCCCGCGACTAGACCGGCCGGTCGGTGAGCTCAGCGCGACTGCTAGAATCCCACTCGTGCGCCAAGTCACGTTCCTAGTTTACACAATACGGGAATTGTCGAACTTTTCCCCGAGGAGCCGGTCTATCGCGACAGGCTGGGTGGTGCGCTGGTCGGTTTGGGTCGGCCGATGAGCGTCGAAGAGAGCGACCTTAAGCTGGTCGAACGCGTCCAGCGCGGTGAGCGCGCTGCGTTTGATGTGTTGGTCCTGCGGTACCAGCACAAGGTGCTGAAGTTGATCATGCGTTACGTTCACGATGCAACCGAGGCTGAGGACATCGCCCAGGAGGCTTTTGTCAAAGCCTACCGTGCTCTGCAGTCCTTTCGCGGCGATAGCGCGTTTTATACGTGGCTGTATAGAATCGCCATCAACACCGCCAAGAATGCGCTCGTTGCCACCAAACGTCGGCCCATGGACTACGACCTCGACCTGCAGGATCCGGAGCAATACGACCTGCATTCGCGCCTGGCCGAGTCCGAGACCCCGGAAGCTTTGCTGCTCACCGATGAGATACGCGATACCGTGAATCGCGCCATCGAGAATCTACCCGAGGACTTGCGCACCGCGATCGTGCTCCGCGAGCTCGAGGGTTTGAGTTACGAAGACATCGCGCAAACGATGGATTGCCCGGTCGGAACGGTGCGCTCGCGGATCTTTCGAGCGCGCGAAGCGATTGACAAGAAACTAAGACCCATTTTTGACGGCGGCCTAGGTCGGCCCGAGGACACATGAGCGATCAAATTCGTGAGCAAGTCTCGGCGTTTCTGGATGGTGAACTCCCGGACTCGGAGACCGAGCTCCTGTTGAAGCGCTTGACGCGCGACGCGGAGTTGCGGGAGGGCTTCGGCCGCTACGCCTTGATCGGCGAGACGATCAGAGGAGCGAGCCGGGCGCCGTTGAGCCGCGGCTTCGCCGCGCGCGTGAATCGAGCCATCGACGGGGAGCCCGTCACGGCCATCCCGCAAACCTTGCGGGTCGCGCAGGGGCGGTGGTGGCGGCCGGTCGCCGGGGCCGCGGTGGCGGCCAGTGTCGCGGCCGTCGCGGTGGTCGCTTTGCAGCAGCGGGCAATTTCGCCGGCCGTGCGCGCGACGCTGCCCGCCATCGCGCAAAATGCCAAGCCTGCGCAGCCGAAAGAAGCGCTCTCCTACACCGTTCCGGCCGCAAGTACCGTCGCCGCCACTGCGATGCCGGCGACTCGGCTCACGAGCTATGTATTCGCGCACAGCAACTATGTCTCGGGTCTTGGGCAGGGCAACGTCATGTCGGGACTCTTGGCCGATCCGGACGATCTCCCTCCCGCTGCCCATGAACAACAGGATGTCCCTGCCGCCGTCCTGCGCGAAGCGGTCGCCACCCAACAGCGGGACCCGCGCATCGCTCCATGAGGCTGTCGTTTCGCTCACGCGCTAACTGGCTGATTCCGTGCGCCGCCGCCGGAGTGTTGAGCCTGGCGCTCGGACAGCGCTCGAGCGGGGCCGATGATCCGCGCGCCTGGCTTGAAAAAATGAACCAGGCGTTGGCCACGCGCAACTACGACGGGACGTTCTTTCACTTGAGCGAAGGCCGGGTCGAGACCATGCGGATCGTGCACCGGGTGAAAGCGGGGTCGGTCACCGAGCGGCTGCAATCGCTCGACGGCTCCGGGCGCGAGTTCGTGCGCAACAACGGCGAGCTGACTTGCTACTTGCCGGATCAGCATACGGTGTTGGTCCAGCCGCGCCAGGATCGCGGACCTTTCTTAGGGTCACTGCCCCGATTCGGCGGCGATGTGGACCAGTTCTATCTCATCGAGGCGCTGCCTGCTTCGCACGTGCTCGGCCACGCCGCCCGCGTGATCGCGGTCAATCCCAAAGACCAGTTCCGGTTCGGCTATCGCTTGTGGCTGGACGAAAACACGGCCATGCCTCTCAAGACCCAGCTCTGCGATTCCCACGGCCAGATCATCGAACAGATTTTGTTCGCCCGCCTCGACATGCCGGAGAGTATCCCCGACGCCGATTTGACCCCGACCGTGCATACCGAGGGCATGCGCTGGGTGCGCCAGGGCCCCGCGCACGATGCGGCCCCCTCCGCGCTCGCCGAATACCGCGCGAGCGAGCTCCCCCCCGGATTTCACCTGACGGTCTCCGGCGCGCAGACGCTCGGCGACGCCTCTGCGCCCGCCGCTCACCTCGTGTATTCAGACGGGGTCGCCACCGTTTCGGTGTTCGTCGAGGCGGAGCAGGCGCCGCCCAAGCCTGCCGCCGAGGAAACGCCGAGCTCGCCGCCGGAGCCCCCGATGCAAGGGCTCGCGCGAGTGGGTTCGGGATTCGCCTTCTCGACCACGGTCCAGGGACATCAAGTGACGGCGGTTGGCGAGGTTCCGGCGCAGACCGTGGAATTCATCGCCCACTCGGTCAGATCGTTCGGCGGCCCCCAGAAGTAAACAATGCGCTTCGTGCTCTACTCCCGCCCCGGCTGCGGCCTGTGCGAGGAGCTCAAGGCCGAACTGGCGGCGGTTCCAGCCGCCGAAGGCTACCCAATCGATGTCATCGACGTCGACAGCGATGCGGGCGCGCGGGCGCGCTACGGGCACAAGGTCCCGGTGCTGCTATTCGCCGGAGAACTCGTGTGTCATGGGCGGCTCGATCGGGAAGAGCTCGCCAAGGCCATCGCACAAGACGCCCTCGCACAACACCGTTGACCGGTATAATCGGCGGTTTGTCCGAACCTGCCTCCTTAATGAAGAATATCCGCAACTTCTCGATCATCGCGCATGTTGATCACGGCAAATCGACGCTGGCCGACCGCTTCATTCAGGAATGCGGCGGTCTCGAGGCGCGGGAAATGCAGGCGCAGGTCCTCGATACCATGGACCTCGAGCGCGAGCGCGGAATCACCATTAAAGCGGCGAGCGTGACGCTCGAATTCAAGTCCCAGAGCGGCGAGGTCTATCAGCTCAACTTCATCGATACGCCCGGGCACGTCGATTTCTCCTACGAGGTGTCGCGCTCGCTCGCGGCCTGCGAGGGCGCGCTTCTGGTAGTGGACGCGGCCCAGGGCGTCGAGGCGCAAAGCGTTGCGAACTGCTACACCGCCCTCGAGCAGGGACTCGAAGTGCTGCCGGTCATCAACAAGATCGACCTGCCCTCCGCCGACCCGGCGAAGGTGATCCACGAGATCGAGGAGATCATCGGCATTCCCGCCGACGATGCGGCGCTGGTGAGCGCCAAGACCGGACTCGGCATCCCTGAATTGCTCGAGCACCTGGTCAAGCGCATTCCGCCCCCGAAGGGCAATCCCGATGGACCGCTTCAGGCGCTCATCATCGATTCCTGGTTCGACAACTACGTGGGTGTCGTCTCGCTGGTGCGGGTGATGAATGGTGCGCTGCATTCAGGCGCCAAGATTCGCGTGATGTCCACCGGCCGCAGCCACGTGGTCGACAAGCTCGGCCGGTACGCGCCTAAACCCGTGACGCTCGAAGCGCTCTCGACCGGCGAGGTGGGTTTCGTGGTCGCGGGGATCAAGGAGATCGATGGCGCTCCCGTGGGCGACACGATCACGCTCGAGGCAAACCCCGCCCTTGAGCCGCTCGCGGGTTTCAAGCAGGTTCAGCCGCGCGTATTCGCGGGGCTTTTTCCGGTGAGCTCGGACGACTACGAGCAGTTTCGCGACGCGCTCAAGAAGCTCAAGCTCAACGATTCCGCGCTGCATTTCGAGCCCGAAGTGTCGACCGCGCTCGGCTTCGGCTTCCGCTGCGGGTTTCTCGGACTGTTGCATATGGAGATCGTGCAAGAGCGCCTGGAGCGCGAGTACAACCTCGAGTTGATCACCAGCGCACCGACCGTGATCTACGAGGTGCTGCTCACGGACGGCTCGGTGGTCTCCGTCGACAATCCGACCAAGCTGCCGCCGCAGGACCGGATCCGAGAGCTGCGCGAGCCCATCATCACCGCCAATATCCTGGTGCCGCCCGATCATGTGGGCGCCGTGCTCACCTTGTGCAGCGAGAAGCGCGGGGTGCAGAGAAAGATGCTGTTTCTTGGCAGCCAGGTGTCGCTGCAATACGAGCTGCCGCTCGCCGAAGTGGTCTTGGACTTCTTCGATCGATTGAAATCCGCAAGCCGCGGCTACGCCTCATTCGACTACGAGTTTCATTCCTTTCAGACGGCGCCCTTGGTCAAGCTCGATGTGCTCATCAACGGCGATCCGGTCGATGCGCTCTCGCTGATCGTGCACCGGGACACCGCCTATGCGCGCGGGCGCGATCTGGTCGACAAGATGCAGGAATTGATTCCGCGCCAGATGTTCGAGGTGGCGGTGCAGGCCGCCATCGGCAGCCACATCATCGCCCGCGCCACGGTCAAGGCGATGCGCAAGAACGTGCTCGCCAAATGCTACGGGGGAGACATCACCCGTAAGCGCAAGTTGCTCGAGAAGCAAAAGGCCGGCAAGAAACGCATGAAGCAGGTCGGCCAAGTCGAGATTCCGCAAGAGGCGTTCCTCGCCATACTGCAAGTGGGCAAGAAGACCAATTGATCGGCCTGTTTGAACCTTTGGATATAGCGCATGTTGGGGGTCCTTCGTGAACGACGGCGATAGCCTGTTTTTAGCCCTTCTCTGTGCAGGCGTGGCCTGCGTGCTGGTGATCCTCATCGACGGGTGGTTCCTGCGCCCGCAGCGCGACCCGGGGGCGACCGGCACGGACGAGCCGCTGATACCGCGGATTGCGGGCTACGCGCTGGTCGCGATCGCGATTGCGATGTTGTGGCGCTTGTTCCGCTACGAGGCGGTGGACTTCAGCTTCATGCTCGTGCTGGTGGGTGGCCTCTCGGGGGCCATCTGGGGGTTGGACCAGGCGTTCTTCGCACGTCGCCGCAAGCAGGGGGCTGTCGCGGCCGGCACGCCGCCCGAACGGGTGCGCGAGCCGATCGCTGTCGAATACGCGCGCTCGTTCTTCCCGGTCATCCTGCTGGTGCTGGTCATCCGCTCGTTCCTGTTCGAGCCGTTCCGGATTCCCTCCGATTCCATGATGCCCACCCTGTTCGACGGCGACTTCATCTTCGTGAGCAAGTATTCCTACGGGCTGCGCCTGCCGGTGACCAACACCTTGCTGATCCCGACGGGCACTCCCAAACGCGGCGACGTCATCGTGTTCAGGCTTCCGCCGAATCCCAAGATCAACTACATCAAGCGTCTGGTCGGCCTCCCGGGCGACCGGGTCCGGGTGGATGACAAGAATCAGCTCTACATCAACGACGTGCTCATGAAACAGACGCCCGGACCCCCCTACCGGGGACCGAAAGAGAATCAGTGGAACTATGTCGGCGTTCCCACCGCCTACGAGCAACTCGATACCAAACGCCATCAGATCATGTTCGCCCGGGGGGGCGTCACCAGCGGCGAGTGGGTGGTGCCGCCGGGCCACTATTTCTTCATGGGCGACAACCGCAATAACAGCAAGGACAGCCGTTGGCAGGACGATCCGGAGGCTCCGGGCTTCGTACCGGAGCAGAATTTGGTCGGCAAGGCGGTGCGAATCTGGCTTAATCTCGATACTCGTGACGGACCTCTCTGGAATCGGATCGGCAATGCGATTCAATAAGGGGTCATCGGGGGCGCGATGAGCGTGTGACGCGCGTCAAGACCCCCACGGAGGTTCTATGCGTCGGCGCCAGAAAGGCATGACATTGATCGGGATGCTCTTCGTGCTCGGGTTAGCGGGGGTGATCCTTTACGCCGGCATCCGCATCGCGCCCCTTTACCTCAACTACATGAAGGTCGCACGCAGCCTCAATGCGACGGCGGAAGAGGCCAAGGGCGAAAATCCCGACCCGGCCAATATCCGCCATCTGCTGTCCCGGCACTGGCAGATCGAATCCATCGATACGGTCGACGAAAAGGATGTCGAGGTCACCAAGGACGAGGACGGCGTGCAGCTGCACATTGCCTACGACGATTCGGCCCCCTACATCGCGAACGTATCGCTCCTGGTGCACTTCGATAAGACCGTGAAGGTGCAGTGATCCCCAAGTCTGATACGGACCGGCTCAACAGCTGGATCGAGCGCTCGTTTGGCCACGTCGTCAAGGACGCGGACCTGTTCCAGACCGCGCTCACCCACCGCAGCGCCGGCAGCGAGCACAATGAACGGCTCGAATTCCTCGGCGACTCGGTTCTCAATTGCGCCGTGGCGCGCTTGCTATACGATGCCCATCCCGGAGTGGACGAAGGCGCGCTGTCGCGGTTACGGGCGACTCTGGTGAACGGGGAAACGCTCGCGCAGGTCGCCGGCGATCTGGAGTTGGGCGAGCACCTGCACCTCGGCCCGGGTGAGATGAAATCCGGTGGCTATCGCCGCGCTTCGATATTGGCGGATGCCTTGGAGGCCTTGGTGGGGGCGATTTTTCTGGATTCTGGGTTCGATGCGGCCGCCTCAGCGGTTGCCCACATCATCAGCCCCCGCCTCGGCGAGTTGCCGGCTGCCGAGGCGCTCAAGGACCCGAAAACCCGGCTGCAGGAGGCCTTGCAGGCCCGAGGGCTGGCATTGCCAGTGTATGCGCTGACGGCCGCGGCCGGCGACCCGCCGGCACAGTCGTTCACCGTCACCTGCGAAGTGCCGACGTTCGGTCTTCTCGCGATCGGCAAGGGCGGCAGCCGACGCAGCGCCGAGCAATCGGCGGCGCGCAAGCTCCTCGATCTTTTGCCCGGCGAAATGCGCGGGTCCTCATGAGCAGCCCCACCTTCCGCGCGGGCATGGTGGCCATCGTCGGGCGCCCCAACGTGGGCAAATCGACCTTGGTCAACGCGCTGGTGGGGCGCAAGGTCACCATCGTAACGGCCAAGCCGCAGACCACGCGGCACCGGATTCTCGGCGTGGTGAACCGGCCCGACGCGCAGCTCGTCCTGGTCGACACGCCGGGCTTGCACGAGACCACCCGCCGAGTGATGAATCAGTACATGAACCGGGTGGCCATCTCCTCATCTCGCGATGCCGACGTGATCTTATTCGTTGTCGAAGCGATGCACTTCACCCAGGAGGACGTCTGGGTCTGGGAGCGGGTGCGCGGCCTCAAGCAACCGCTGTTTCTGGTGGTCAGCAAAGTGGATCGCGTCGTGCCGAAGAACCGATTGCTGCCGTTCCTCGCGGAGATGACCGATCGCGTTCCGGCGTCGGGCATCGTGCCGCTCTCCGCGCTGGAGAATGACAATCTGGACCGCCTGGTCGATCTGGTCGGTTCGCGGCTCCCGGTGGCGCCGCCCTTATTCGCCCCGGACGTGCTCACCGACCGCGACGAGCCGTTTCACGCCGCCGAGGTCGTGCGTGAGAAGCTGACACTGAAGCTGCGCGAGGAGCTACCCTACGGTCTCAACGTACAAATAGAGCGCTTTGCGGACGAAGGCGGCCGTATCATGATCAATGCCGTCATCTGGGTCGAGCGCGCCGGACAAAAGGCGATCGTGATCGGCCAAGGCGGCGAGCGGCTCAAGGAGATCGGACGCCTCGCGCGCATCGAGCTCAACGATCTGTGGCAGCGTCCCGTACATCTCGAGCTGTGGGTCAAGGTCAGGGAAAACTGGGCGGACAGCGAAATGGCACTTCGCCAATTTGGATACGAGACGCTGTGACGGGCAGGTCCTCCGGGCGGCGCGTCTGGCTCGCGCCGGCCTATCTCCTGCATCAGTACGCGTACCGGGATACCAGCCGCATCCTGGAGGTCTTCACCCGCGAGCACGGCCGGCTCACGCTCTTTGCGCGCGGAGCGAACGGAGCGAAATCGACTCTGCGCGGGGTACTGCGCCCGTTTCAGCGCCTGCTCGTGTCGTGGGCCGGCAGGTCCGAAGCCTGCCAGCTGGCGGGCGCGGAAATCGACGGCACCCTCACCAATCTCGCCAAGGAGTGGTTGATGAGCGGCTTTTATTTGAACGAGCTGCTCTTGAAGCTTACCGAGCGATGCGACCCGCATCCGGAGATCTTCGATGCCTACACCCGCTGCATCGGGGCGCTCGCAGGCGGCGAGGCGCCGGAAGCGGCCTTGAGGCGCTTCGAGAAGCGGTTGCTCGATAACTTGGGTTACGGTCTCGAGCTCTCACGCACGGCCGACGGCGAGCCGGTGTCGATCGAGGGTTATTATCGTTTCGCGGCCGAGCGCGGGCCGCAACCCTGCGTCGCCGAAGCCCCCGGTGCGATTTACGGCCGCTCGCTCGCCGATCTCGACGCCGAGACTTGGGAGGACGCCCGCTCACTGCGTGATGCCAAACGCGTACTGCGCACGGCGCTCGACGCCTGTCTCGATGGCCGGCCGTTGAAATCGCGGGAGGTCATGATCGCGATGCGGCGGCAGCAGACGTGACCGCTCCCGCGCCCGCCGGCCGCGGCATCGCGCTCGGCGTGAACATTGATCACGTGGCGACGTTGCGGCAAGCGCGCCGGATCGATTATCCGGATCCGATTCACGCCGCGCTCCTCGCCGAGCAGTCCGGCGCGGACAGCATCACGCTGCACCTGCGTGAGGACCGCCGGCATATCCAGGATCGCGACGTGACGCTCATGCGGCAGCTCTTGAAGACGCGCATGAATCTCGAGATGGCGGTCACTGCCGAGATGATCCGGATAGCGGGCGAGGTGAGGCCGCAAGATTGCTGCCTGGTGCCCGAATCGCGCCAGGAAGTCACCACGGAAGGAGGGCTCGACGTCGCCGGGCAGACCGAGCGGATCGCGCAGGCATGCCAGTTGCTCGCGCAGTCGGGCATCCGGGTATCGTTGTTCATCGATCCGGACAGCGCGCAGATCCAAGCGGCGCGCCGCGCCGGGGCGCCGGTCATCGAGCTGCACACCGGCACGTATGCCATCGCCCAAGGCGCGGCGCGCGCGCTCGAGCTCGATCGGGTGCGCTCGGCCGCCGCCTTGGCGGCCTCGCTCGGACTCACGGTCAACGCGGGTCACGGTCTCCACTATCACAACGTCGAGCCGATCGCGGCGATCCCCGAAATCGTGGAGCTCAACATCGGACATGCCATCGTGGCGCGCGCGCTGTTCGACGGACTCGCAAAGGCGGTGCGCGACATGAAAGACCTCATGCTCGCGGCGCGATGATTTACGGCATCGGGGTCGATGTGCTCAAAGTCGACCGGATCGAGCGCGTGCTCGACAAGTACGGCGAGCGCTTCATCTCCCATCTGCTCATGCCCGAGGAGCGCGCCCAGCTCGAGCGCACGGCGCGGCCCGTGCGCTTCCTCGCCATGCGCTTCGCCGCCAAGGAGGCGATCGTGAAGGGTATGGGCACCGGCTTCGCGCACGGCGTGTGGATTCGCGATGTCGGTGTGGTGCAAAACTCGTGGGGTAAACCCGAGGTGGTTTTTTCGGCGCGCGGCGCCAAGGTGCGCGACGGACTCGGCATCGGCGAGGGCCACGTCACGCTGACCGATGAGGCCGGACTCGTGGTCGCGGTGGCGGTGCTCATGCGCCGCGCTCCGAGCGCTACCGCGTGAGGGCGGCGCGGTGAATACGCTGGTGTTCGACATCGAGACCGTGCCGGATACCGATTTCGGCCGGCGCCTATACGGCCTCCACGGGCTCACCGACGAGCAGGTGGGACAGATCATGTTCACCAAGCGGCGCCAGGAAGTCGGCAGCGAATTTCTCTCCCACGAGCAGCATCGCGTGGTGGCGATCTCGGTGGCCATGCGCTCGCGCGATTCGCTGAAGACATGGAGCTTGGGCGAGGAGAGCTCCTCGGAAAAAGAGCTGATCACGCGCTTCTTCGAGGGTTTGGATCGCTACACGCCCGAGCTCGTGTCCTGGAACGGTTCCGGCTTCGATCTGCCGGTCCTGCATTACCGCAGTCTCCTGCACGGCATCACCGCGGTGCGCTACTGGGAAACCGGCGACGGCGATGCGAGCTTTCGCTACAGCAACTACCTCGGCCGGTTCCACTGGCGCCACATGGACCTCATGGACATTCTCTCGGGATTCCAGGGGAGGGGCCGTGCAAGCCTCGCCGACGTCGCGTGCCTGCTCGGGTTTCCGGGTAAGCTCGGAATGCATGGCTCGCAGGTGTGGGAGGTGTTCCGCGAGGGTGGCATCAAGCGCATCCGCGATTACTGCGAGACCGACGTGCTCAACACCTATTTGATCTACCTGCGCTTCGAGCTGCTGCGCGGCCGGCTGAACGGCGCGGAGCACGCACAGGAGCTCGAGCGCGTGCGCGAGTACCTCAAGGACTCGCCGTCCGCGCACCTTCAAGAGTTCGCGGCCGCTTGGCCTTGAGCGCTAAGCCTGCCGGGATCGAGGAAGCCGATGTCGTCGATCTCGCGCACGACGGGCGCGGCATCGCGCGCGCGTCCGGCAAGGCGATATTCATCGACGGCGCGCTGCCCGGTGAGCGCGTGCGCTATCGCGTGACCAAACGCCGCCGGCAGCTCGACGAGGCGCTCCTCATCGAGGTGCTGACACCCTCCCCGGATCGCACCGTGCCGAAGTGCGCGCATTTCGGCGTGTGCGGCGGCTGCTCGCTGCAGCATCTTTCACCCACGGCGCAGCTCGCCGCGAAACAGCGGCAGCTGCTCGACAACCTCGAGCGCATCGGCCGCGTACGCCCGCCGCGGGTGTTCGCGCCGCTCAGCGGGGCGCACTTCGCCTACCGCCGCCGCGCGCGGCTCGGCGTCAAATATGTGCGCAAAAAGGGCCGCGTGCTAGCCGGCTTCCGCGAGCGCGCAAAGCCCTACCTCGCTGACCTCAAGCGCTGCGAAATCTTGATCGAACGGTTCGCGACGCTGCCCGCGGACCTCGCGGCTCTGATTGACACCCTGAGCGTGCGCGAACGCGTCCCGCAAGTCGAGGTGGCAGCCGGAGACGAGCGGGCCGCGTTGACCTTTCGGGTCATGCAAGCGCCGGACGCCCTTGACCTCGGCAAGCTCGAGGCGTTCGGGGATCGGCTGGGCGTCGATATCTATCTGCAGAGCGGCGGCCTAACGACCATCCGCCCCCTGAAGGACGGCCCCGGAGAGCGTCCGGCGCCCCTTCGATACGCAGTCGACGGCGGCCGGATCACCCTCGATTTCGGGCCGTCGGATTTCATCCAGGTCAATCGCGAAGTGAACCTGGCCATGGTCGAGGCGGCTATCGGGCACCTCGATCCGACCCCCCGAGACTCCGTCCTCGACCTGTTTTGTGGCCTCGGGAATTTCACTCTGGCGCTTGGCCGGCGGGCCGGCGGCGTCGTGGGCGTGGAGGGCGATGAAGGCTTGGTGGCGAGGGCCCGGGAGAACGCGTCCGCCAACGGAATCGCGGCGGAATTCGTCGTGGACGATCTGTTCGAGCCTCGGGGGTTCAAAGCCTGGGCCCAAAAGCCCTACGATCTGGTGCTCCTCGACCCGCCGCGCGCCGGCGCGCTTGCGATCGTGGAACGTATGCCACAGTGGAGCCCGCGGCGAGTCGTGTATATTTCTTGCCACCCAGGGAGCTTGGCGCGGGATGCCGCCGTTTTGGTAACCCAAGGATTCAAGCTAGCCGGTGCAGGGGTGATGGATATGTTTCCGCATACAACACACGTCGAATCAATCGCAGTGTTCGAGCAGACCGCATGAGTCTCGGCCCGCTCATGGTCGATGTCGCGGGCGCGGAGCTTACTTTTGAAGATATCGAAGTGCTGCGCCATCCGCTGGTCGGCAGCGTCATCTTATTCACGCGCAACTACCAGAATCCAAAGCAAATAGCCGCTTTGTGCGACGCAATAAGAGCAGTCCGCACCCCGCACCTCTTGATCGCCGTCGACCACGAGGGCGGTCGCGTCCAGCGCTTCCGCGAGGGCTTCACTCGCTTACCGGCGGTCCGCCTGCTCGGACGGCGCTTCGATGTAGACCGTCGCGAGGGGCTCCGGGCGGCCCAGTGGGCCGGCTGGCTCATGGCCGCGGAGCTGCGGGCCGTGGGGGTCGATTTCAGCTTCGCGCCCTGCGTCGATTTGGATTACGGGGTGAGCGAGATCATCGGCGACCGCGCATTTCACCGGGATCCCGACGCCACGGGTGCCCTGGCGGCCGCCTACCTCGCGGGCATGCGCGGGGCTGGCATGGCGGCTGTCGCCAAGCATTTCCCCGGCCACGGCGCCGTCACCACCGACTCGCACGTGGCGCTCCCGGTCGATCGGCGCCCATTTGCCGACATGGAACCGGATCTGCGGCCCTATCGCCTGCTCATCGATAATCAGCTCGCCGGCGTGCTGGCCGCGCACGTGGTATATCCGGCAGTCGACCCTCTTCCGGCCAGCCTGTCGAAGCGCTGGATCAGCGAGATACTGCGCGGTGCCCTTGGATTTCACGGTTGCGTTTTCGCCGACGATCTCACCATGGCTGGGGCCGCCGCGTTCGGCACGGCGGCGGAGCGCGTGCGGTTGGCAATCGAGGCCGGCTGCGATGTGCTGCCGATCTGCAACGATCGCCCGGCCGTTCTCGCGGTGCTGCGCGAGGTCGAGCCTGATATCTCGACGCCCGCATCGCAAGCGAGGCTCGTGCGGATGCGCGCCCGCGGCGAGCCGCCGGACGAGGTCGGGACGAGTGCGGAGCGCCGAGAGGCGCTCGAGACGATGGCGAGCTTGTCCGCCGCGCCGCCGCTGGTGCTCACGGAGGGCTTGTCATGACGAGGTTCGACGTCGATCTTTACCGGCGCCTGCTCGAAACATCGCCCGAGGGAATCGTGCTGGTCGACGCGCTCGCTGCGGATTACCCGGTGGTATACGTCAACCCCGGCTTCGAGGCCCTGAGCGGCTATACCGCTGCCGATTTGCTGGGAAAGAACCTTCGACTGCTGCAAGGCGACGACCGGGATCAGGACGCACGCAACCGGCTGCGCGAGGCGCTCAAGGCGGGCGAGTCCTGTCGCGTGCTATTGCGCAATTATCGCAAGGACGGGAGCTTGTTCTGGAACGAGATGACCGTTCAGCCAATCAAGGATGAGGAGGGTCGAGTCGCGTACTTCGCGGGTCATCATCGCGACGCCGGCGATCGGCTGCGCATCGATCCCAAGCTCTCGCGCGACTCATTGAGCGGCGCGCATCAACCGACCGGCGTCGCGGTTCGCGACGATCGATTGACCGGGCTGTACACGCTGCCTTACCTACAAGAGCTGTTGAAGCGCGATTGGGCGATCGCGCAGCGCGAGAAACGCAGCATCGCGGTGTTCGCCGTCGACATCGACTCGCTCGATCTGTACAACGCGACCTTCGGGCGCGGGGCCGGCGACTCGGCGATTCGCCGCGTGGCGCACTGCGTGTCAGGATGCTTGCGCCGCTCGAGTGACGTCACCGCGCGCATCGACGGCGGTAGTCTCATGGCATTCGCGCCCGGATTGTCGGTCGAGCAGGCGCTCGCACTCGCGCATGTCATGGCCGAGCGGGTGCGGGAGCTGCGCATCCATCATCCGCGCTCCGCGGTCTTGCGCTATATCAGCATCAGCGTCGGGGTATGCGCCGCGATTCCCGGTGCCGACGAGAATCCCAGCTCACTCGTGGAGAAATCCCAGCTGCAGCTCAAGCTGGCCAAAAAATCCGGCCGCAATCGCGCGGCCTAGCCGCACTCCGCGGGCGCGCCGCAACGCCGTGTCAGTTATTTCGGCGGAATCTCTCTGCTGATGCCGTTCTCTTGCTGGTTGAGCACGCCCTGCTCAGCCTTGGCGATGTGACCGCCGTTCTGGCTCGCCATATCACGCTCCTCCTGTCGAACCTGATGATCCTCCCGGTGCAGGTTGGACGCTTGCGCCTTGTTCAGCGTGCCGTCCTTGACGTCGTTGTGGATGCGCCGGTTCTGATTGGCTACGCGGCGGTTCACCTGCGTGCGCCGGGGGTGGTTCTTCTGCCAGGTCGTCTCCGCCGAAGCGGTGGTGCCCACGAGTGCGGCGAGCGACACGATCGCCGCGGCGAACGTCAAGGTCTTGCGAGCTGAATTCAACATAATCAAACCTCCGTTTGAGCCAATCGCCGGCGGTGCCGATACACTCGCCTCTCGAGTGATGACAACGTCCGGGCGGGTACCGGGACGACGCCATTAACGCTAATTAATGGGCGCTTCGCTCCGGGTTTCGCGTGAGCGACTTCGCACTCGTGAGCGGCCGGGTGTGATGTGTTTCAAAACCCGGCAATTTGCCTGCCGATACGCGTTTTCAAGCCGCACTGCGCAGCAGCGCCGCGGCGCGGATTCTGATAACAATTACGCATGAATATCCGCATGAAGGTCGTGTCGCTCTTGGCGCTGTTGCTGGTGTTCTTGGTCGCCATCGAAATCGCCGTGCAGCGCGAAGTGCTCATGCCGAGCTTTGGGGAGCTCGAGCGCGACGACGCCAAGGTATCGATGAAGCGCATCGACTACGCGCTCGACATGACGCTCAACGGGCTCGAGTTGACCGCCGCCGATTGGGGCAACTGGCAAGATGTATACCGTTACGTGCAGTCGCCCAACGCTGCGTTCGTGGGCGCCAACATCACGCCGACCGCGATGAAGCAGCTGCAGGTGAACGCACTGCTGATTGTCGATCTCGAGGGCGATGTGGTGCTCGCGAGCGGCCAGGATCTCACCGGCGCGAGCATGGACCTCGACTTCACCCGGCAAAAAGCGCTGCCCGCGGATTTTCCTTGGCGCGAGAATCTAGCCGTCGGGAAACCCGCAAAGGGACTCATACGGACCGATCACGGCGTGATGATGCTCGCCGCTGCTCCGGTGCTCGACGGCAGCGGCGGCGGCAAAGCGCTCGGCCTCGTCTTCATGGGCCAGCTGTTGACCCCCAAAGCGGTGCGCGACCTGGGTGCGCGAGCGCAAGCCGACCTATCGCTCCTGCGGGACGGAAGCACGGGCGAGCGCTTGACCGAGAGCGATACGGCTACCCAGGTGGACCGTTCCTTCGAGGACATCTATGGGCTGCCGGTGATGACTCTGCGAGTCGAGGTCCCGCGGCGAATCACGGCGCGCGGACACGTCGCGGTGATCTACGCCTCCACCTATTTGATCGGCGCGGCAATCGCGGTGCTCATCTTGTTGCTGATCGTACTCAACCGCGTGGTGCTCGAGCCACTGGCCCGGGTGACCCGCCACGCCGTGGCGATCGGCCAGGGCAACGACCTCATGGCGCGGCTCAACTTGAGCAGCCGCGACGAAATAGGCCGGCTCGCGTGCGAGTTCGACCGGATGGTCGAGCGCGTCGAGCAGACGCACCGTGAGCTCGTCGATCAATCGTTTCAGGCCGGCTTTGCCGAGCTCTCCAAGGGTGTACTGCACAACCTGGGCAACGCCATGACGCCCCTCGGCGTGCGGCTGGTAAGGCTCAGCGAGCGGCTGCGGGACACGCCCATCGATGACTTGAGGCTGGCCTTCGACGAGCTCGAAAACGCACCCGCGACGTCGGCCCGCCACGACGATCTCACCGAGTTCATGCGCCTCGGTTGCCGCGAGATGGCGGCGAGCATCGCCGAGTCGCGCGCGGACGTCGAAGTGATCCAGCGCCAGGCGACGCTGGTGCAGACCGCGTTGAGCGATCTGATGCGCTCCACGCGCACCGATCACTTGATCGAGTCCGTGCGTCTCCCTGATCTCGTGAACCAGACGCTCGAGATCGTCCCGGATTCCTGCCGCCAGCGCCTCGTGGTCGATGCCGATGAGTCGCTGCGTCATATCGGAGCCGTGCGGGTCGCGCGCACGGTGCTGCGGCTGGTGCTGCAGAACCTCATCATCAATGCGGCCGACGCGGTGCGCGACGCCGGTCGGGAGAAAGGCGTGCTGCGGGTCGGCGCGGAGATCGTGCGCGAGCGGGATCGCGAGCAGCTGCACCTGCATTGCGAGGACAACGGCGTAGGTATCGCGCGCGATGACCTCGAGAGAGTCTTCGACAAGGGGTTCTCGACCAAGTCTCGGGAAACCAACTACGGGATCGGCCTGCACTGGTGCGCGAATGCGATCGGCGCGATGGGCGGGCGGATTTGGGCGGCCAGCGAGGGCCGAGGATTGGGAGCGTCGGTGCATCTGATGTTGCCATTGGCGATTAGAGAAACTTAAGGAAGGATCCGTGAGCGACACCAAACGACTAGCGATTCGAGTCCTGATCGCGGACGACGAGGCCGACGTGCGCGATTCGTATCGTCAGATACTGCTCGAGACCGACATGAGCGGCGAGACCGCCGTGTTCCGCAACCTCCGCGAGCGGCTCTTCACCAAGCCGATGACCGATCAGGTGGTGAAAAAGCTCTCGTCGCGCAGCACCATCTTCGTCCCGGTGTTCTGCGAAGGCGCCGAGGCCGCCGTGGCCGCGGTCCGCGACGCGATTGCCGCCGATGACCCGTTCGCGGTCGCTTTCCTCGACATGCGCATGCCGCCGGGCCCCGACGGGGTATGGGCCGCCGCGCGCATCCGCGAGCTCGACCCCGCGATCGAGATCGTGCTCTGCACCGCCTACTCGGACGTCGATCCGGCCGAGATGGGTTCGATGGTGCCGCCGGAGGAGAAGCTCTCGTATCTGCAGAAGCCGTTCCACCCGCACGAAATTCGGCAGATGAGCATCTCGCTCGCGAGCAAATGGCGCGCGGAGCATCGCATCGTCAAGCTCGCCTACTTTGACGCGCTCACGGGCTTGCCGAACCGCGAGCAGGCCCGCAACCGCCTGGCCAGCGCGCTCGTCTCGGCGAAGCAGCACGAGCGGTTGCTCGGGGTCCTGTATCTCGACCTCGACAATTTCAAGCGGGTCAACGATACCCTCGGACACGCGGTCGGAGACGAGTTGTTGTGCCTGGTGGCGGCGCGCATGCGGCACTCGTTGCGGGTCGACGAGGGCGCGGCGGCGGATCATCATCCGGCCCCGCGCAACAATCACATCGCGCGCCTGGGCGGCGATGAGTTCATCGTCATCTTGCCGGGCGTCCGCTGCCCGTCGGACGCCGGGGCGGTCGCGAGGCGGCTGATTGCCGAACTGCAGCAGCCGATGCATCTCGCGAAGCACACCCTGGTGATCACGCCAAGCATCGGCGTGGCGCTTTATCCCTCCGGCGGAGCGGACGTGGACACGTTGCTGCGCAACGCGGACCTCGCCATGTATTTCGCGAAACGCAAAGGTCCGGGCATGCACGCGTTCTTCGATCCCTCGATGAACGATGCGGCGCTACACCGCTTTACGCTCGAGGCGAAGCTGCGCGGCGCCATGGAGCGCGACGAATTTTCGCTCCACTATCAACCGCAATTCGATGTCAGCAACGGCACGGTCTCCGGGATGGAGGCGCTGCTGCGCTGGAAGAACGATGAACTCGGCCAGGTACCGCCGACGGAATTCATCCCGATCGCCGAAGAGACCGGCTTGATCCTGCCGATCGGCGAATGGGTGCTGCGGACCGCGTGCCGTCAGGCCAAAGCCTGGCGCGAGGAGGGTTTGCCGCTGTCACGCATTGCGGTGAACGTCTCGGGACCGCAATTCGCTCTGCGCGAGTTCCCGGCGATGGTCGCCGAGATCATCAAGGAGACCGGCATCCAACCCTGCATGCTCGAGCTCGAGATCACCGAGTCGGTGGTCATGAAGGACGAGGCGTGGGCGGAGCAGGCGCTGGCGCAGCTCAAGGAGCTCGGGATCCTGCTCGCGATCGATGATTTCGGCACGGGCTATTCGAGTTTCGGGCGGCTGCGCAATTTCGCGGTCGACCGGTTGAAGATCGACCAGTCGTTCATGACGAGCCTGGTCGAATGCAGCGACGATCGGGCCATCGCTGCTGCCATCATCGCGATGTCGCGCTCGCTGCGGATCAGCGTCACGGCCGAGGGCGTCGAAAATTTCCCGCAGCTGCTGTTTCTGCAGGAGCATGCCTGCCAGGAGGCCCAGGGGTTCTTGTTCAGCCGGCCCTTGCCGGCGGCGGACGCGCAAGATTTGCTGCGCCGGGCGGCGCAGACGACGTCGGGATCGCGGACCCAGCGGCTGCGCTCGCTGATCGGCTAGCGCGGCTTCCAGCGCATCAGAAATTCGGTCACAGAGCTCGATTGCATGTGGCGCATGGCCTCGAATTCCCCGGTCCTCTGGCTGTAAAGCAACTTGCCGTGCCGGTCGAGGACGGCGAGCGCGGGAACACCCTTGTTCAAGGGAATGTCATAGCGCTCGGCGAGATCGAGGTTGCGGTCCCTCTCACCGATGTTGATGCGCACCACCACGAAGCTCGAGTCGAGGATCGGCTGGTTCGCCGCGTCGTGCATATAGGAATCGAGCACGTGGCAGTCTGGGCACCAATTGCCGCCGAAGTCCAAGATCACGCGCCGATGCTGGGCGGCCGCTAACTTGAGTGCGGCAGCGAGATCGGCCGGCGCCTGTTCCGGAGCGGGGTAGATGTCGCGCTCCGCAGTGCGCGCGGCACCCGCTGCGCCGATCGCAAGCAGACCCATCAATACGACGCTGGTAAGTCTGTGGAGCATTCTCCTACTATCGCGCAATCGCCGACGCGAGTCGAGGGTCTCGTCGGCCGAAGCCTACAGGCCATAGGGGCCAGGTGATGCAGAGGCCGCCGCCGACTTACGCTAGAATCGATGGGGCGCGAGTCAGCCCGCGCACACCCGATCTTCCTCGCGGCGCGTCCCTCGCGTCAGCGCCGCGCAGGACCAACCCTTGAAGGAGCAACCATGGCCACTGCAGCGACCGCCTCGACACCCTTGAGTCTTCCCCCGCTTCCCTATGCAGAGAACGCGCTCGAACCCGTTATCTCCGCAAAGACTCTGAGCTTTCATTACGGGAAGCATCACAAGACGTACGTCGAGACCACCAACAAGCTGATCGTCGGCACGGAGCTTGCCGACCGGTCGCTCGAGGAGATCGTGACCGCGACCGCGGGCAAGAGCGATCGGATCGCCATTTTCAACAACGCGGCACAAGCATGGAATCACACTTTCTATTGGCAGTGCCTCAAGCCGAAGGGTGGCGGCGAGCCGCCGCAGGCGCTCAAGCAGAAGATCGAGGAGAGCTTCGGCAGCGTCGAGGCACTCAGAAAGGAGCTCGCAACGACCGCGGTGGGTCAGTTCGGCAGCGGCTGGGCGTGGCTGGTGCTCGAGGGTCCGAAACTCAAGGTGGTCAAGACCGCGAACGCGGACACACCGCTCACGACGGGCGCGAAGCCGCTGCTCACCATCGATGTGTGGGAGCACGCTTATTATCTCGATTATCAGAACAAGCGGGTCGATCACGTGAACGCGGTGATCGAAAAGCTCTTGAACTGGGAATTCGCAGCGCAGAACCTTGTGAAAGGTTGAGGCGCCAAGCGTGAGCTTCGGCTGCCCGGCGGCGCGGGTGCGCCGCCGGGCAGCCGCGCCCCTGCAGTCCGCCTGAGCGGCGCTGCCCGGGCGGCCGGCCCCGGCCCCGCCAACGCGGCCCTGCCTGGGCGAACCCCGCCTACTGTGGGAATCCTCTTGGCAAATCTAGTCGCATGCGCCTACAGATCCATTCCGGCATCCGAACTATCCTAGGGCCACTATGAAAACCTCAATACGTGTTTTGACGATGGCAGCGGTGATGGCTGCAACCATCACGGTCGCGCAGGCGGACCCTTCGCCGGCCCAATATCAACAGACAGTCTCGCTCTTCCGGCATGCCGGTAGGAGCGCCGCGTTCTTTCACCACAGCTACGCCTATGCGGTGTTTCCGACCGTAGGCGAAGGCGCGTTCGTCGTGGGCGGGGCGGGTGGCAAGGGCGGAGTCTTCGTCGGTGGCCAGCAAGCCGGCGTGGCGACGCTCGCCCAGGTCAGCGTCGGATTCCAAGCGGGCGGAAAAGCCTTCAGCGAGATTATTTTCTTCGAGGATAAGCGCGCGCTGGATGAATTCGAAACAGGCAATTTCGAGTTCGGCGCCGACGCGAGCGTGACCGCAATCACGGCGGGCGCGGACGTGTCCGCCGGCACGAGCGGTGCCGAGGCGGGCGCGAGCGGCGGCGAGAAGGATGCGAAAACCGCGGGTCACTACTACAAGGGGATGGCGGTGTTCACCATCGCCAAGGGCGGCCTCATGTATCAGGCCGCCATTGCCGGCCAGAAGTTCTCCTACAAATCCCTCTCCGAGGGCTGATCCGGGGAGCCGCACAGTCGCCGGACTTAAAGGTTCGAATTTGAGATTCCAAAGTTAAGAGTGAATAAGGAGAAACCTATGAAGAAACTTATATTAATTGGATTGGTTGCCGCGAGCGCGGCGTACGTGCCGACCGCCCTGCTGGCTGCCGAGGGCAGCGATGGCGATCATCATTACGTCAAAAATTCGGTGATCACGACCAAAGTCAAAACCAAGCTCGCCGCGAAGCACATGTCCACCTTGACGCACGTCCGCGTGGATACGGATGAGAATGGCGTCGTTTGGTTGAGCGGTACGGCGCCGACCAAGGATGCGCGCGATCTCGCGGGCATGATCGCCAAGGACACGGACGGCGTCGCCTCGGTGAACAACAACATCGAAGTCGCCCCGAACTGATCGGGTTTAGCCGCGCCGACAGCGCGGTCGTCCTTGGGCCGGGCGGAGTCTTAGGTCAATAATCCTCCGGATTAGACATACCCTGACTCACTAACGCTCGACCCAAGGACGGACCTTGGCCTCACGCCGGCTCTCTCAGGCCGGCTCCTTGGCGAAAACCAGCAAGCGGTTGAAGACCGGCAGGTCGTGGTCCGCCATCAGCCTCATCCCGTACTGGCGCGCGAGTTCGGCGACCGCATGAACATCGCGTAGTCCCGAGGCCGGATCCCGCTCTCTCAGCATGCTGTCGAACTCGCGATTGCTCTCGGATGTGTATCGGCCATCGTAGCGGAATGGACCGTAGGCGCACATGACGCCGCCCGGAGCGAGCACGTCACCCACCCCGCGGTAGAGCGCAACGACCTCCGTCCACGACATGATGTGCAACGTATTGGCCGTGAACACCGCATCGACCGAGCGCACCGGCCAGATGGTCTGGCGCACGTCGAGAACGGTCGGCGCGCTAAGGTTGCCGCCTCCCTCGAGCTGTACGCGCGCCGAGAGGTGATCCAAGTAACCGAGCTGTTCGGTCGGGTGCCAGGTGAGGTGCGACAAATGGTGCGCGAAATAGACCGCGTGCTGGCCCGTCCCGCTGCCGATCTCGAGCACTTCCACCCGGTCGGCGAAGCAGGTGCGCAGCACCCCGAGAATCGGCTCCTTGTTTCGCTCGCAAGCTTCGGACACCGGCAACATGCGCAAAACCTCGGCGGCAAGATACCTTATTCAATTCCAACGCCGCACAAACCGCAAGACCGGGACGGCGCACTCGCTCGGGCGCGACTGCAGCAAGAGGTGCGGGCCGTCGATTTCTTCGAATTGCGCGAGGGGCTGGCCCTTGAGCAACAAATCCGTGGCGGCGCGCGGCAGGAGCCGGTCGCGCGCTGCAGCCAGCACCAGGATCGGCAGCTCGATCGCGCCCAAGCGGGCAGTTTCGTCTACTGCGAGAATCTCGCCGATGCGGCGGCGAATGACCGGCGCCGCGACGGCGCTGATGGCGCGCTGCTCGCGCGGCGGCGCGCGCCGCGGATTTCCCGATCCCCACATGAGCGGAGCGCGCAGCCAGCGCGGCAGCGACTTGATCGGCAAGCGCACCGCGAGTGGCTCCACGCAGCGAAGCCAGGGAAAAGGATTCTTGGCAAACGTGCCGCACAGGATCACGCCGGCGAGTCCGTGCGGCGGATCGGCGCCGATGCGGATGGCAAGCGGGCCCGAGAAGGATTCGGCCAGGAGCACATAGCGCCGGTCGGCCGGCAGCGCCGCGCGGACCAGCGTTTCGAGCTCGGCGTAGCCGAGCGCCTCATCGGTCGGAAAAGGGATTAAGCGGGTATCGACGGTGGGCGCGAGCTCGCGGATGAATTCGGAAATTCGCGCGCCGGTGCCGTCCAGTCCGGGTAGGATGACGAGATTGGGCATGGACCATGAGGATCATGCGCTTCCATCATGGCGAATTTATGAAGGAGTTCCGATCATGTCGATCAATATCTATGAGGTCTCCATTCCGGTACTGATCCGCGGTCTCACCAACCTGGCCGCGATCATAGAAAAGGCGGCGGCGCATGCCGCTAACAAGCAGATCGATCCCGTGGTGCTGGCGCAAGCGCGCCTGTATCCGGACATGCATCCGCTCACGCGCCAGGTCCAGATCGCGTGCGATACCGCCAAAGGCGCCGCCGCACGCCTCGCGGGCATCGAGATCCCGAAGCACGAGGACAATGAAGTGAACCTCGCCGATCTCAAGCATCGGATCGCGAAGACGCTCGACTTCCTGAAGAGCGTGTCCGCGGAAAGGCTTAACGGCGCCGAGGCCCGGGCGATCGAGATCACCTCGCCGAACCGTACGCTCAAGTTCACCGGTCTCTCGTACCTCACCGGGTTCGTACTGCCCAACTTCTTTTTCCACGAGACCGTGGTCTACGCATTGCTGCGCCATAACGGCGTCGAGCTCGGCAAGGCGGATTTCCTCGGAACGGTCTGAGCGGCGCGCAGCACCTGTCGGGCCCCGCCCCGACAGGTTCGGCTACGCCAATAGCTCAACCAACATCTCGACGCGTGTGAACAGGTTCTCCTCGGTGCGCGCGTCATGCGTGAAGCGCAGCCTTAAGGGGCCGTCGAGCTTGTAATCCTTCGGGCGGGTCTGGACCAGTTTCAGCACCTGCTTTGTATCGATCCGATTCTGCTCATTGAACAGCACGTATCCGCCCGCAGCTCCGGCATCGATCTTGCGGATGCCGAGCTCTGCCGCCCGCAGCTTGATTTGCGTCGCACGGAACAACGACTGCGCGTACTGTGGCATGGGGCCAAAGCGATCGATGAGCTCTACTTTCAATTCATCGAGCTCCTCGCGCGATTCGGCGCCGGCGATCCGCTTGTAGAGCACCAGGCGCAAATGCACGTCGGCGACATAGTCCGCCGGAATGAGCGCCGGGAGATGCAGCTCGACCTCGGGGCCTGCGTCGAGCGGCTTCTCGAGGTCTGCGGGCTTGCCGGACTTGAGCCCGGCGACCGCGCGCTCCAGGAGCTCCATGTATAGGTTGTAGCCGATCTCCTGAATCTGGCCGCTTTGCTCGTCTCCCAGCAGCTCGCCGGCGCCGCGAATCTCGAGATCGTGCGTGGCGAGCGTGAATCCGGCGCCGAGCTCCTCGAGCGATTCGAGCGCCTCCAGGCGCTTGATCGCGTCGGCGGTCATCGCTTTGCGCGGGGGCGTGATCAAATACGCATAGGCGCGGTGATGCGAGCGGCCGACGCGGCCGCGCAGCTGATGGATCTGCGCGAGCCCGAATCGATCGGCGCGGTCGATGATGATGGTGTTCGCGGTGGGCACGTCGATGCCGCTCTCGATGATGGTCGTGCAGACGAGCACGTTGAACCGCCGGTGATAGAAATCGAGCATGAGCTGCTCGAGCTCGCGCTCGCGCATCTGCCCGTGTCCGACCGAGACGCTCGCTTCCGGCACGAGCTCGCGCACGGCCTGCGCCGTCTTCTCGATCGTCTCAATGGCGTTGTGCACGAAATAGATCTGGCCGCCGCGGCGGATCTCGCGCGTCAAGGCCTCGCGGACCACCGTCTCGTTCCATTCGAGGACGAAAGTTTTGACGGCCAGACGCTCGGCAGGAGGCGTCGTGATCAAGGAAAGATCGCGTAATCCGCCCATCGCCATGTTGAGCGTGCGCGGAATGGGCGTCGCCGTCAGCGTCAGGACGTCGACCTCGGTGCGCAGAGCCTTGAGCTTCTCCTTGTCGCGCACGCCGAAGCGGTGTTCCTCATCGA